>WNGA01002313.1_pt1 | contig 29096 bp, 29 predicted proteins | sample 5400061 | NCBI WGS metagenome assembly WNGA01 (sample SAMN13153366, study PRJNA577476) | soil metagenome | isolation source: 100 cm soil or saprolite under grassland replicate 2 | place: USA:California | collected 2016-06-15
CGGCGGCGCGTTTCAGCCGTCGAGCCGAAACGCGCCCCGGCTCGTGCACGTGCCCGGCATGGCTGCCGCCGGACACGTACAGGCGCCCGGTCGTCGGGCCCCAGGCCGATCTGTGGGCGATGCCGGCGTCCGAGAGCCAACTCCCCGGACCGCCGTCGTAGTTGTAGCCGTGGTGGGAGGTGGCCCGAGACTCGACCCCGTCCGGGCCGATCCTGACCTGGTAGCCCTCCCAGTCGTCCTCGTGGTGCTCCAGCCCACCGGGTTTCAGGCCGCCGAGCCAGGTCGAGTCCTCGTAGTAGAGCCAGTACTGGACATAGAGGCTGCCGGAGCGCCCGTCCGAGCAGTCGTAGCCCGCGCGAGAGCTTTCGATGCGCGCCACAACGGTGCGGCAGTCGACCGTGTGGACGAACGCGACCGCCGGCTCGCCAGTGTCCGAGGTCCAGACGGACCCCGAGTCGGGCCCGTTGCCGCAGGCCGGACCTCGGCAGGAGCGAAAGTCGACCGGGAGCGCCGTCATCCCCGCCTCGTACACGATGTCCGGGGCGTTGTCGGCGACTTGCCCACCAAGCTCCGAGCCGTACGCCGCAACTAGCTCGCCCTCCGGCGAGCACGTGTCGGATAGGTTCGCGGCGCAGAGGATCCGGGCCGCGACGGCCCGTGCGAGCGGCTCGCCCGGAATCCCGTCCCCGGCCGCGGCCAGCACGCCCAGGAGCAGGACGGATACGAGCATCGTGAGCCCGATCCACTCGACGGTGCCCTGCCCGGTGTCCCGGTTGACACGAACGCCCCTCACGACCCGACGCTAGGGCCGCGCGGCGCATGCGGGGCGCGCGAATCGCCACCGATGGGTCACGGCTCCAAGCCGAGATTGCGCGCGACGGAGCTCGGGAGTCGACGAGGGGTTGAGCGAACAAACGTTCCGAGAAACCGTCTGCTACGCTGCCGCGCCGCTGTTCTACACTAAGTTAATCGACAAGGACGGAAAAGGAGAACGAGACCTCGATGAAGACCCCCAAGTGGGCCAAGCTTGCAATCGCCGCCGTCTTCGCGGCGGCGCTCGCCGCCGGCGTAGCCGCATGCGGATCCGCCAGCGGCAGCTCCGAGATCAGCCTCGTCGCCTATTCGACTCCCGAGGGCGTCTACACGGATCAGCTGATCCCGGCGTTCCAAGAGACCTCGGAGGGCGACGGCACGACGTTCACGACCTCGTTCGCCGGCTCGGGCGACCAGTCGCGGGCGGTCGAGGCCGGCCAGCCGGCCGACGTCGTCCACTTCTCGCTTGACCCCGACATGCAGCGGGTCGTCGACGCGGGCAAGGTCGCCAAGAACTGGAACCAGAACTCCTACCACGGCCACGTCGAGGACTCGGTGGTCGTCTTCGTGGTCCGCAAGGGCAACCCCGAGGGCGTCCAGAGCTGGGACGACATCACGAGCAAGAACCTCGAGGTGGTGACCCCGAACCCGTTCCAGTCGGGCGGCGCCAAGTGGAACCTGATGGCCGCCTACGGCGCGCAGCTCAACGAGGGCAAGTCCCCGCAAGAGGCGCAGGACTACCTCCAGCAGCTGCTGTCGCAGACGCCGGTGCAGGACGCCAGCGCCCGCGATGCCCTGAACACGTTCGTGAACGGCAAGGGCGACGTCCTCCTCTCATACGAGAACGAGGCGATCGCCGCCCAGCAGGCGGGCGAGGACGTGGACTACGTCGTCCCCGACGACACGATCCTGATCGAGACGCCGATCGCGGCCACCACGGACGCGTCGACGGCGGCCCAGGACTTCGTGAAGTACCTGTACACGCCCGACGCGCAGCAGATCTGGGCCGATGCCGGCTACCGCCCGGTCGTGAAGTCCGTGTTCGACCAGAACAAGGACAAGTTCCCGACCCCGCCGGGCCTGTTCACGATCGACGACCTCGGCGGCTGGGACAAGGTGAACACCGACTTCTTCGATCCGGAGAAGGGCATCGTCGCCGGGATCGAGAAGGACCTGGGGGTCGGCACCGAGTGACGCCGGGCGACCCGACAGACCTGGAGGTGGCGACGGGGTGAGCGCCCTCTCCGGCACCCGGGCGGAGGCGCCCCCGAGAGTGGTCTCATGGCCGCGCCTCGGGGGCGCCACCCTCGGGCGCGGTCTCGTTACCGCGTACATCAGCCTCATGGTCCTGATCCCGCTCGCGGCGCTGACGGCGAAGTCAGCCGAGGGCGGGATGGGCGCGTTCTGGACCGCGATCACCAATCCCGAGGCCATCGCGGCCCTGAAGCTGACGCTGATCGCCTCGCTGATCGTGGTGGCGATCAACGCGGTGATGGGGACGACGATCGCCTGGGTGCTCGTTCGCGACAGCTTTCCGGGCAAGGGATTCGTCAACTCGCTCATCGACCTCCCCTTCGCTCTGCCGACGATCGTCGCCGGCATCACCCTGCTCGCCCTCTACGGGCCCAAGAGCCCGGTTGGGATCGACGTCGCCTACACCCGGATCGCGGTCGTCATGGCGCTCCTCTTCGTGACCCTGCCGTTCGTGGTTCGGGCCGTGCAGCCGACGCTGCTCGAGCTGGACCGGGAGATGGAGGAGGCGGCCGCGTCGCTCGGGGCGAGGCCGCTGACCGTGTTCCGGCGAATCGTGCTGCCAAGCCTCTCCCCCGCGATCATCTCGGGGGTCGCGCTCGCCTTCGCCCGCTCGATCGGCGAGTTCGGCTCGCTCGTCCTCCTCTCGGGAAACATCCCCTACAAGACCGAGGTCGCCTCCGTCTTCATCTTCGGCCAGGTGGAGAGCGGTACGACGGCGAGCGCGGCGGCGGTCTCGGTGCTGCTGCTCTGCGTGGCGCTCGTGATGCTGCTCCTGATCGGACTGGTCTCGCGCTGGAGCCTTCGCCATGACCGCTAGGCACCCGCTCGGAAAGTACGGGCTTCGGTTCGCCGCGCTGGGCTACCTGACCCTGCTCCTGATGGTCCCGGTCGGGATGATCTTCTACCGCGCCTTCGAGCACGGCGCCGGCACGGCTTGGGACTCGGTGACCACCCCGGACGCCCTGCACGCCCTCTACCTCACCGTGGTGATGGTGGCGGTCGCCGTCCCCGCGAACACGGTGTTCGGGGTCGGCTGCGCGCTGCTGCTCGTCCGCACCAACTTCCGGGGCAAGGCGCTCTTGAACGCGCTGATCGACATCCCGTTCGCCGTCTCGCCCGTCGTGATCGGGCTGTCGCTGATCCTCGTGTACGGCTCGACCGGCTGGTTCGGCAGCTACCTCATCGACAACGGCGTGCAGGTGATCTTCGCTGTGCCGGGGATGGTGCTCGCGACGATCTTCGTCTCCCTGCCGTTCGTCGTCCGCGAGGTCGTGCCGGTCCTCCAGGAGATCGGCGACGAGCAGGAGCAGGCGGCGCGGACGCTGGGCGCCAGCGGCTGGCAGACGTTCCGCCGCGTCACCCTGCCGGCGATTCGCTGGGGCGTCACCTACGGCGTCGTGCTCGCCACCGCACGCGCGCTGGGCGAGTTCGGCGCCGTGGCGGTGGTCTCCGGCCACATCAGCGGCCAGACCGAGACGATTCCGCTCTGGGTCTGGCACCAGTTCCAGAACTTCAACAGCACAGGGGCGTACGCGGGCTCGCTCGTGCTCGCGCTCCTGGCCCTGATCACGCTCTTCGCGATGAACGTCTCGAAACGAAAGGAGTCGAGCGCATGAGCATCGTCGTTGAGAACGCCACCAAGCGCTTTGGTGAGTTCCTTGCCCTGAACGACGTCTCCCTGGAGGTCCCGGACGGCTCGCTGACCGCGCTGCTGGGTCCGAGCGGGAGCGGTAAATCGACCCTGCTGAGGCTGATCGCCGGCCTCGAGGAGCCGGACGCAGGAAGGATCTTGATCTCCGGCCGCGACGCGACGGCGGTCGCCGTCCAGGACCGCGGCGTCGGGTTCGTGTTCCAGCACTACGCCGCGTTCAAGCACATGACCGTGTACGAGAACGTCGCCTTCGGGCTGCGGATCCGCAAGCAGCCGAAGGGCCACATCGACAAGCGCGTGCACGAGCTCCTGTCGCTCGTCCACCTGGACGGGCTCAGCGGGCGCTTCCCGTCGCAGCTCTCCGGCGGGCAGCGGCAGAGGATGGCGCTCGCCCGGGCGCTCGCGGTCGAACCGAAGGTGCTGCTCCTCGACGAGCCGTTCGGCGCGCTTGACGCTCAGGTTCGCAAGGAGCTTCGCGCCTGGCTTCGCCGCCTCCACGACGAGGTCCACGTGACGACGGTCTTCGTCACCCACGACCAGGAGGAGGCGATGGAGGTCGCCGAGCAGATCGTGGTCATGAACGATGGCCAGATCGAGCAGGCGGGGGCGCCGCGCGAGCTCTACGAGCATCCCGCCAACAAGTTCGTGATGGGGTTCGTCGGCGCCGTCAACCGGCTGGGGTCGCTGTTCGTGCGCCCGCACGACGTCGAGATCCTGCACCGGCCCGAGACCGGCACGGAGGAGGCGATGATCGAGCACATCGTCCACCTGGGCTTCGAGGTCCGGGTCGAGCTGGTCCTTGGCGACGGGGACGGGCTGTGGGCCCAGATCACGCGGGCCGACGCGCAGGCGCTCGAGCTGGAGAAGGGCCAGATCGTCTACATCCGCCCGAACCGCGCCCGGGTCTTCGACGAGGACGGGTCCGGCCCGACCACGGAGGAGCTCCAGGCCGCCTGACGCGGCGAGCTGGCGTGGATCAGTAGGCCCGCAGGTCGGGCTTCTTCCCGAGCGCCTCGACCCCCGGCGGGATGCGGTCCGCGATCACGTCCGCCAGGGTCACGCTGTCCAGAATCCCGCGGACGTTGTTCCGCAGCGCGACCCACACCCGCCTCAACGGCTCGGCCGCGCCGCTGTAGTGAAGCTCGTCGGGTCGCTCGCCGCGGACGCTGGCGAGTGGCCCCTCCGCCGCCCGGATCACCTCGCCGATCGTGATCTGGTCGGGAGGCCGGCTGAGCCAATAGCCGCCCTCGATGCCGCGGCGACTCTCGACGAGCCCGTGGTGGCGAAGGTCGCCGAGGATGTTCTCGAGGAATCGCAGGGGGATCTCCTGGGCCTCGGCGATCTGCTCGCCCTTGATCGGGCCGGAGTCGTGACCGGCGGCAAGCTCGATCGCGGCCCGGACCGCGTAGTCCGCCTTGGCTGAAACTCGCATCGAGCCATTCTCGCCGAATCGCCCGTGCCACTCGGCAGCGTCTTTACGTCGAGCCGGCACTTATGCACGCTATCCGCGACAAAGTGCCGGTTCAACGCGTAAGCGCGCCCGTGAGCGGCGGGATAGAGTCGGCGCGGTGACCGAATCGGATCAGCTTCGAACGGGACGGGCGGAACGCAATTGGAAGGGCTGGGCGATCGGGGTCGCCGTGCTCCTGCTGATCATCTTCATCGCGCAGAACGCGCAGAAGGTGCAGGTGGACTTCCTGTTCATCCACACGACGACGCCGCTCGTCTTCGCGCTCTTGATCGCGACGGTGTTGGGGGCGCTGATCGGCTGGCTGGGCCCGCGCGTGCGGCGGGACTAACCGCCGGGTCAGAGCTCCTGGACCTCCGAGGCGATGTCAGCGGCCGCCTGCTTGGCGTCCGAGAACAGCATCGAGGTGTTGGGCTCGTAGAAGAGGTCGTTGTCGATGCCCGCGAAGCCCGGGCTTAGCGAGCGCTTGATGACGATCACCTCCCGGGCCTCGCTCACCTCGATGATCGGCATCCCGGCGATCGGCGAGCCGGGGTCGTTCTTGGCCGCGGGATTGGTGACGTCGTTGGCGCCGATCACCACAGCAACGTCCGTCTGCGGCATCTCCGGATTGATCTCGTCCATCTCGCGCAGCTGCTCGTATGGGACGTCTGCCTCGGCCAGCAGGACGTTCATGTGGCCGGGCATCCGCCCTGCCACCGGGTGGATGGCGTAGTTGACCCGGACGCCCTTCTTCTCCAGCTCGTTGGCCAGCTCCTTGACGGCGTGCTGTGCCTGGGCGACCGCCATGCCGTAGCCCGGCACGAAGACCACGGAGTCGGCGTAGCCGAGCTTGATCGCCGCGTCCTGGGGTCCGATCGAGGTGACGGGGCGCTCCTCGGTCGCCGCCGCACCCCCGGAGGGACCCGCGCCGAACCCCGCGAACAGCAGGTTGCCGATCGAGCGGTTCATCGCCCGCGACATCTCGAGCGTGAGGATGGTTCCGGAGGAGCCCACGAGCGTCCCGGCGACGATCAGCGCGACGTTGTCCAGCACGAAGCCCGCCGCAGCCGCCGCCAGGCCCGTGAAGGCGTTCAAGAGCGAGATCACGACCGGCATGTCGGCCCCGCCGATCGGCAGGACGAACAGGTTGCCCAGCACCGCCGCGCCGATCATCACCGCGATGAACAGGCCCTGGGAGGGCTCGGAGTCGTGGTTCGCGGCCAGCACGACGCAGCCGGCGAGGATCGCTGCCAGCAGGAGGCCGTTGAAGATGTGCTGGCCGGCGAACCGGATCGGCTTGCCCGGGATCAGCGCCTGAAGCTTGCCGAAGGCGATGTTCGAGCCCCAGAACGAGACCGAGCCGATGACCAGTGAGAAGAGGGTGAAGATCATCACGTCGAGCGGGGTCGCTCCACCGATGGCCAGGTGGTGGCGAAACTCGGCCCACGAGATGAGCGCAGCGGCGCCGCCTCCCACGCCGTTGTAGAGGGCGACCATCTGAGGCATCTGGGTCATCTGCACCCGCCGCGAGGCGATCGCGCCCACGGCGGTGCCGATCGCGATGCCGAGGACGATCAGGCCCCAGTTGTGGATCGCGTCCAGCGAGAGCGTCGTCGCGACGGCGATCACCATCCCGCCGGCGGCGATCATGTTCCCTCGCCGCGCAGTCGTGGGATGCGTTCCCTGGCTGATCCCGTAGATGAACAGCGAGAACGCGACGACGTAGCAGACCGTCACGAAGTCGGACTGCGGCGAGAACGCCGCGGTGGGCAAAGTCATCCCTCCTTGGGCCCAGCGCCGCCCGGCTCTGTCCCAGACGGCTCCGCGGGCTTCGGCTTCCGCCGGAACATCCCCAGCATCCGGTCGGTGACCATGAACCCGCCGACGATGTTGATCGTCCCGAACGTGATCGCGATCACCCCGATCACCTTGTCGAGCGTCCCGTCGGCGGCGCCGATCACGATCAGGCCGCCGAGCATCACGATGCCGTGGATCGCATTGGTCTGCGACATCAGCGGCGTGTGAAGGGTCGTCGGGACCTTCGAGATCACCTCGAACCCGACGAAGGCGGCCAGTACGAAGATCGTGATCTCGGTGATCAGGTCCATCAGGGCGTTGCTCGTTCCGCGTTCTTCGCCTCCGGGGCGCTCACGCCGGCCACCTCGCGGGCGCGATCGTTGCGGATCTCGCCCTGGTGCGTGATGCACGCTCCGGCGACGACCTCGTCATCGAAGTCGAGGTTGAGCTCGCCCTCCTCCGTGACCAGCAGGCCGAGCAGGTTCTCGACGTTCTTGGCGTAGAGCTGGGAGGCGTCGGTAGCCATCTCGCTGGGCAGGTTGGCGGGACCGATGATCTTGACGCCGTCCTCCACCACGGTTTCCCCCACCTTGGTCAGCTCGCAGTTACCGCCCGAGTCCGCGGCCAGGTCCACGATCACGGAGCCCGCTTTCATGCCGCGGACGGCCTCGGCGGTGATCAGGGTCGGCGCCGGGCGGCCGGGGATCTGAGCCGTCGTGATGATCACGTCCTGCCGCGTGGCCGTCTCGGCCAGGGCCTCGCGGACCTTCTCGTTCTCCTCGTCGGTGAGCGGGCGAGCGTAGCCGCCCTCGGCCTCCGCGTCCGGGATGAAGTCGAGCTCCAGCGGCCGACCGCCCAAGCTGGCGATCTGCTCCCAGGCGGCGCGGCGGATGTCGAAGCCGGTCACCACCGCCCCCAGCCGCTTGGCCGTGGCGATCGCCTGGAGCCCGGCCACCCCGGCGCCGAGGACCATCACCTTCGCCGGCGCGACGGTACCCGCGGCCGTAGTCATCATCGGAAAGAAGCGGCCGGCCTCGCGCGCAGCCAGGAGGGTCGCCGCGTAGCCCGCCACGTTCGCCTGCGAGGAGAGCGCGTCCATCCCCTGGGCACGGGTGATGCGGGGGATCGCCTCCATCGCGAAGCCCGTCACCCCCGCTTCGGCGAGCGCCTTGGTTGTCTCCCCGGAGGTGAGCGGGGCGAGGTGGCCGATCAGCACCTGGCCGGAGCGCAGGCGGCCGATCTCCTCGCCGGTGGGAAGGGCGACCTTGACGACGACGTCTGCTCCCCACGCGTCGTCGGCGGAGCCCACGCTGGCCGCTGCGTCCGAGTACTCCTCGTCGCGATGACCGGCCCCCACGCCGGCGCCCGACTCCACGGTCACGTCGAGCTCCTTTGCGGCCAGCGAACGCGCGACGTCCGGGATCAGCGCCACCCGGCGCTCGCCCTCCCGGGATTCTTTCGGGACGCCGACCCTCAAGGCGGCGGGGAGACTAATTCAAATCAGGCGGGTGCCGCGACGCCTGCGAGCTCCGCCAGGCGCTCGACGGTGCTGAAGCGCTGCTCGCGGTCGGCGTGGATCGGGGAGACGATCAGGCGGTCTACTCCCGCGGCCGCGTAGCGCTCGACGCCCTCGGCAACCTCCGCCTCGGTGCCGATCAGCGCCGTCGCATCCACCAGCTCGTCGGGAATCGCGCCGTAGGCCTCCTCGCGCTTGCCGTCGAGGTACAGCGACTGGACCTCGTCGGCGGCCTCCCCGTAGCCGATCCGGTGGGTCAGGTCGACGTAGAAGTTCGTCTCGCGGCTTCCCATGCCGCCCAGGTAGAGCAGAAGCCCGGCCCTGACGACGCCGCGGGCGGCATCGAGATCGCCGTCGATCGCCACCTGCACGGTGGGCGAGACCTCCAGGTCCTCACGCGAGCGCCCGCCCTTTGCGAACCCGGCCTCCAGGTGCTCGCCCCACACCGACTCGAAGGCATCGGGCGACGAGAAGATCGGGATCCAGCCGTCGCAGATCTCGGCCGCCATCTCCACCGACTTGCGGCCGATTGCGCCGACGAAGATCGGGATGCGGTTACGAACGGGATGGAAGTTGAGCTTCAGCGCCTTGCCCTGGCCGGTGCCGTCCTCGATGGGGAGCTGGTAGTGCTCGCCCTTGTACTCGAGGCGCCCCTCGCGGGCGACGATCTCGCGCACGATCTCGATGTACTCGCGGGTCCGTCCCCACGGCTTCGGGTACGGCACGCCGTACCAGCCCTCGGAGACCTGCGGCCCCGACGGGCCGAACCCGAAGATGAACCGCCCGCCCGACAGCGCGTCGATCGTGCAGCCGGCCATCGCCGCCGCGGCCGGCGCGCGCGCCGGGACCTGCATGATCGCGCCGCCGAGCTTGATCGTCTCGGTCTGCGGCGCCAGCCAGGCGAGGACGCTGACGACGTCGGAGCCGTACGACTCCGCCACCCAGACGGAGTCGTACCCGGCCCGCTCCGCGGCGCGGACGATCTCCAGCGCTTCGGCGCCCTGCGGTCCGATACCCCAGTAGCCCAGGTTGAGACCGAGCTTCATCGTCGGGGAGCCTATAGCGCGCTACAGGGCGCCGGGGCGGACCGGCCCCGGCGCCCTGAGCGAAGGCTCGCTAGTCGACGAACCCTGCGGCCTTCAGGTACTGGTGCGCGACCGCGGACGGCTGCTGCTTGTCGACGTCCACCCGCGCGTTGAGCTCGCGGATCGTGTTGATGTCCAGGTCCTTCTGGACGGCCACGATCGTGTTCTCGAAATCGGGGCCGGCCTCATCGACCACCTTCTGGCTGGTGATGAACATCGGATAGCCCGGCGTGAGCACGTGCTTGTCGTCGGTCAGCAGCGTGTACTTGTCCGGATCCGTGAACAGCTGGGCGTCTGTCGTGAACAGAATCGAGAGCTGCGCCTCGCCCTTGTCGAGCACCTGGTAGCGCAGCGCTGGATCGATCGGCGTGAACGACTTGAACTGGAGCCCGTAGTCGTCCTCGAACCCGACCAGGCAGTCGACACGCTCACGGCATTCGGATGGTCCCGCAAGCGTCAGGTCCTGCGACTTGCCCTGCAGGTCCGAGATCGTCGTGACACCGAGCTTCTTCGCCTCGGACGTCAGTGTCCCGAGTGCGTTGGCGCTCGAGTACGGGGCCGGCGGGAAGGCCGTCAAGCCCTCCTTCTCCAAGTCTGCCTTCGCCATGTCGTAAGCACCTTGTGCATCCGGCGGGATGTCCTGCGGCTTGACGCTGAAGAACGACTGCAGCGCCGTGGATGTGTACTCCGGATAGCCGGAGATGTTCCCGGTTTTGAGCGCCTTGAGCGCGACGGTCTCGGAGCCGAGGTTGAGCTGTTTCTTGACCTTGTACCCCGCGGCCTCGAGCGCCTGCGCGTAGATCTCGCCGAGGACGTACTCCTCGGTGAAGTTCTTCGAACCCACGGTTAGCGTGACCTTGGCGTTGTCCGGGTTCGACTGGATCGAGGCATTGCTGCCACTGGTCGTCGACGACGAATTGCCGCCGCCGCACGCCGTGGCTCCAACCGACACCACTGACACGGCCAGCACGGCAAACAGCGCTCGCCGTCGTAGATTGATGACCATCGCGGGGCCTCCCTCCGCAGTTCAAGTTGTCCTCGCTCGTACTCCACCCCGTATGGGGCAGGCAGATCCTATGCGCCGGTCCCGATGTGTTGCAATCTGAGCCCCCGCGGGGTCAACAGGTACTGCAGCCCCGAGAGGGTCAGCTCGACCGCCAGCGCGAGGAGCGCGACGAGGATCGCCCCGGCAAGCGCGCCATCGGTGCCATAGACCTGAGGATTGATGATGAAGTCCCCGAGAGTCGAGTATCCGACGAACGAAGCGATCGTCGCGGTGGCGACGATGTTGATCGCGGCCGTGCGGACGCCGCCCATGATCGTTGGGACGGCAAGCGGCAGCTCCACGCGCGTCAGGACCGCCAGCTCGCTCATCCCCATGCCGCGGCCGGCCTCGACCGCCCGCGGATCCACCTGCCGCACCCCGACGAAGGTGTTGGTGAGGATCGGCGGAATCCCCAGGATCGCGAGCGCGATTGCCACGTCGCGGAGGCCGATCCCGATCACCGCCGCCAGGAGGAAGATGACTGCGATCTCGGGAACCGCCCGTCCCGCATTTCCCAACCCGATCGCCAGGAACTCTCCCTTTCCGCGATGGCCGAACCACGCGCCGATTGGCACCGCGATCACCAGGGATCCCGCGAGCGCAAGTCCAGAGACCTGCACCTGAGCCCAAGTTAGCTCCAGCACCTTTGCCGGACCCCCCACCAAGGTTCCTCCGCCGCCCTCCTGCTGATGGAAGATGAAGTTGAACGCATCGACGAACGAACTGAAGAAGCCGGGCTGGATCGAAACGTCGATCATGCCGGTCGCGCTCTCCGCCATGGGGTGGTGAGGCGCTGCACGGCCAGCAACATCAGGTCGAACGTGATGGCCATCGCGATCACGAGACCTCCGACCAAGAGGATGTTCGTCTTGAAGGTGGGCTGGGCGCTGAGCTGCTGACCGAGCCCGCCCGCGCCGGCCAGGAACGCCAATGTTGCGAGAGCCATCGTCGACACCGCCGCGATTCGAAGCCCGGCGATGATCTCCGGCACCGCCAGGGGCATCTCAACTCTCCACAGGAGCTGGCTCCTCGTCATCCCCATCCCCCGCCCCGCGTCCCTAGCCTCCGTGGGTACGTTCGCCAGTCCAGTGACCGCGTTCCGATAGATGATCTGCAGCGTGTAGGCGGCTAGCGCGATCACCGCCGTGTCCGTTCCGAAGCCGGTGATCGGAAGCAGCAAGAAGAAGAAGGCGATGCTCGGCACTGTGTACAGGACCCCCGTCAGACCGATGATCGGCGGCGTCAGCCACTTGAAGCGGTGAGAGAGCACTGCTAGGGCCATAGCGATCGCGAACCCGACCACAACCGAGATGACGACGAGATAGGCCTGCTTCAGGGCAGGGTCGACATACGTATGGAGGTTGTCCACTGCCCACCGCGGGCAGAAGAGTGCGTCGGTGGACTCGCACGGGTGCTGGCCCCGACGGCCCCCGAAGAAGCTCCGTGGCAGGTCGTTGGCGGCGAGCGGAATCGCCAGGTGCATCTTTGCGGCGAGCACGTACATCTCACTCCGCCAGTGGCCGCTCCGCCGCCGGATGCTCCTCCACCAGCGCCTCGGGGGAGGTCAGGAACTCGGAGATGATCTCGACGGAGAGGACGCCGGCGATCCTGCCGTCGGCATCGACCACCGGCGCGTACCGGGTCTCCGCCTGGAGGAGGTCGGAGAGCGCATCGCGCATCACGTCGTCCAGCTCCAACACCGGCTCGGGGCTGGCGTCGGGGTTTGCCGGCACGGTCTCCGCGAGCAGGTCCTCGTCGGAGAGCCAGCCGAGCGGGCGCCGCTCGGAGTCGATCACGAGCGCGTACGGGACCTCGGCCCCCTCGAGCTTGGCGCGGACCTCCGACGTCGCCTGGCCGACGTGCGCGAGCGGCGCCTCCCAGAGGTCGATGTCTCGGACTCGCAACAGCGCGAGCCGCTTGAGCGCCCGATCGGCACCCACGAAGTCCTCGACGAAGTCGTCGGCCGGCGCCATCAGGAGCTCGGCCGGCGTCGCGTACTGCGCCAGCCGGCCACCCTCCCGCAGGATGGCGATGCGGTCGCCCATCTTGATCGCCTCGTCGATGTCGTGAGTGACGAACAGGATCGTCTTTCGCACCTCCGCCTGGAGGCGCAGAAACTCGTTCTGGAGGCGCTCGCGATTGATCGGGTCCACGGCGCCGAACGGCTCGTCCATCAGCATCACGCCCGGGTTGGCCGCGAGCGCGCGCGCCACGCCCACCCGCTGCTGCTGGCCGCCGGAGAGCTGGGCCGGATAGCGGTCGCGAAGCGCCGGCTCGATGCGCACGAGCTCGAGCAGCTCGTCGATCCGCGCCTGGATGCGATCGTGACCCCAGTCCAGAAGCGTTGGAACGGTGGCGATGTTTGCGGCGACCGTTCGGTGTGGGAAGAGCCCGATCTGCTGGATCACGTAGCCCATCTCCCGCCGCAGCTGCGCGGGAGAACGATCGCGCACGGACGTGTCCCCGACGAGGATGTCCCCCTCGGTGATCTCGACCATGCGGTTGACCATCCGCATCGCCGTGGTCTTGCCGGACCCGGAGGGCCCCACGAGCACGCAGATCTCGCCCCCTGGAACCTCGAGGTCCAGCTCGCGAACGGCCGGCTCCTCGGAGCCCGCATAGCGCTTCGTCACCCGCTCGAACCTGACCGCAGGAGCCTCCGCGGCTGCGTCGAGGCTGTCCGATGCCTGCGGGGACACTGGCTTCTGGCGATCCTACAGCCGCCTCCCCGCATACCCGGCGCCGTCGCTGCGGTATAGATGGTCCGGTGAATGACCGGGGGCAGCCGGGCGGCCTGACCAGCGCGGAGGCGGCGAGGCGCCTCGCCAGGCTGGGGCCGGTCGAGCCGCCCACGAGCCGCTCTGTGGCAAGCATCGTCGCGGGCAACGTCTTCACGCTCTTCAACGCGATCCTCGGCACGTTCTTCGTGGTGATGCTGGCGCTGGGGCTGTTCGCCGACGCGCTGTTCGGCGTCATCGCCGCGGTCAACTCGGCGATCGGCATCCGCCAGGAGCTGAAGGCCAAGGAGACGCTCGACCAACTCGCGCTACTGGTGGCGCCGAAGGCGAAGGCGATCCGCGACGGCCGCGTGACCGAGCTGCGCGCCGAGGAGGTCGTTCCCGGCGACGTGATCCGCGTGGAGCCGGGCGACCAGCTCGTCGCCGACGGCGTAGCGGTGTCGTCTCGCGGGCTGACCGTGGACGAGTCGATCCTCACCGGCGAGTCCGATGGAGTCCGCAAGCGCGACGGCGACCGCTTGCTGTCGGGCGCCTTCTGCATCGCCGGCTCGGGCTACTACGAGGTGGACGCGGTACGCGAGCAAAGCCACGCCGAGCAGATCGCGGGGGAGGCGCGCACGTTCCGGCACCCGCCCTCGCCGCTCCAGGTCGAGGTGAACCGCCTGCTCAGCGCCACCACGATGGTGATGGTGCCCCTCGCCGTCCTCCTGCTGCTCGCCTTGTCCATTCGCAACGTCGAGCTCCACGAGGCGGCCCAAACGGCCACCGCAGGCCTCGTGACGCTGATCCCCGAGGGCCTGGTGCTGCTGATGAGCGTGACCCTTGCCGTCGCGGCGGTGCGCCTCGCCCGCATGAACACGCTGGTCCAGCAGATCGCGGCCACCGAGGCGCTGGCCGCCGTGGACGTGATCTGCGTCGACAAGACGGGCACGCTCACCGACGGCACGCTCGACCTCGTGTCCGTGGAGGTCGCGGACAAGACGCAGCCCGCGGTCGCGCACGAGGCGCTCGCTCGCTTCGTCCACTCCGCCGGCGAGCGAAACCGGACGCTCGAGACGATCGCCGAGCGCTATCCCGGCGAGCCGGAGCGCGTGGTCGCCGAGGTGCCGTTCTCGTCGGCCTGGAAGTGGAGCGGGCTGACCGTGGACGGGCGCGGGGCCGCGACGAGCTACGTGATGGGCGCCCCCGACGTCCTCAAGAAAGCCGGCGCGCTCGAGCTGCCGCCCGCGCTCCAGCGAACGCTCGAGGAGCACACCGCGGCCGGGCGCCGCGTGGTCGCCTTCGGGGAGACGGCGGCGAGCCTGCCGGCCGATCCCGGGACACAGCCCCCGCCGTCGCTCGAGCCTCGCGCGCTGGTGGTGCTCGAGGAGCAGCTTCGCCCGGACGCCGCGGAGACGCTCGAGTTCATGCGGCGCCAGGACGTTGACCTGAAGCTGATCTCGGGAGACGCGCGCGAGACCGTGACCGCGGTGGCGCACGCGGTCGGCGTGCCGCTCGACGCCGGGGTGGTCGAGGGGCCCGAGCTCCCGGACGACAAGCCCGGCCTCTCGCTGGCGGCGGAGCGCAACACGATCTTCTGCCGCATCACCCCCGAGCAGAAGAAGCGCATCGTGGCGGCCCTGGGCGACCGCGGGCGGTTCGTGGCGATGATCGGCGACGGCGTCAACGACGTGCCGGCCCTGAAGCGCGCCCGGCTGGCCGTGGGCATGGGCTCCGGAAGCCAGATCACGAAGGGGATAGCCGACATCGTGCTCCTCCGCGATCAGTTCTCGATGCTGCCCCGAGCGGTGGCCGAGGGACGGCGAATCGCCAGGAACATCCACCGCCTCGCGCGCCTCTACGCGACCAAGACGATCTACGCGGGACTCCTGATCCTGATCACGGCGATCTTCGGGTTCGCCTTCCCGTTCCTGCCCAGGCAGCTGACGATCGCAGCCACGCTGACGATCGGCATTCCCTCGTTCGTGCTCGCGCTGGCGCCCAGCGAGGGGCCGCTTTACCGAGGTCGGCTGCTGCGCGCCCTCGCCGCCTTCGCCGCTCCGGCCGGCGCTGGGATCGCCGCGGGCTCGCTGCTCTCCTACTTCCTCGTCGACAAGGTCTTCGCCGGCTCGCTTGCCGAGGGGCGCACCGCCGCGACGACGACGCTGATCGTGCTCGGGCTCTGCTTCATCCTCCTGCTCGAGCGCGGTCCCGGCCGCGAGCACATCACGATCCAGAGCTACATGCTCGCGCTCATTGCCGGGCTCGGCGCCCTCTATGCCCTCGCGCTCGCCGCCGGCCCCGTGCGCGACTTCTTCGATCTGGAGCTGCTCTCGGCCGGGCAGTGGTTCCTCTGCATGCTCTCGGTGGCCGCGGGCCTCGTGCTCGCCGCCGTGGCGTGGCGCCTTCCCTACGTCCAGGCGCTCGAAGCGCCGGCCGAGCCCGCGCCGCCGCTGACCACCGCTGCCGGTCCCACCGGCACGCCGGCGCCCGACGGACGGGGGGCTTGAGCGCGGTGGAGGCCGGTAAGGACCCGCGCTCGCCCCTCCTCGAGGGGCGACGGCGCACGAAGATCGTGGCCACCGTCGGTCCCGCGACCCGCTCCGTCGAGACGATGGCGGAGCTGATCCGCGCCGGCGCCGACGTCCTGCGGCTCAACTTCTCGCACGGCTCGAGGGACGAGCACGAGCAGAACGTCGCGATGGCGCGAGAGGCGGCGAAGCTCGCGGGTCGGGAGGTCGGGCTGCTCGGCGACCTCCCGGGGCCCAAGCTGCGCATCGACGAGGTGGAGGGGGGCATCGTCCAGCTCCACGAAGGCTCGCAGCTGACCCTGACGACCGGCGAGGACATGGGCGCCGCCGATCACCTTCCGGTGTCGTGGGAGGGGCTTCCCTCCGCGGTGAAGGAGGGGGACGAGGTGTATCTCGCCGACGGCCGGGTGCGTCTGCGGGTGCTGGACGCGGGCGCCGGTGAGATCCGCTGCACTGTGGAGGTCGGGGGGGCGGTCGCGTCGCATCAGGGGCTGAACGTGCCGGGCACCGACGTGCAGTTGCCGTCCGCAAGCCGCACCGACCTCGATTGGGTGGATTTCGCGGTCCAGCAGGGAATCGACCTCTTGGCGGTGTCCTTCGTTCGCCGCGCCGAGGACCTTCAGCCGGTCGAACGCCGCGTTCGCGTCGCCGGGGCCGACATCCCGCTGATCGCGAAGATCGAGAAGCCGCAGGCCGCCGAGAACGCGGAGGCCATCATCCGCGCGGCGCTCGGCGGGATCATGGTCGCGCGCGGGGACCTGGGGATCGAGCTCCCGATCGAGCGGGTGCCGACCGTCCAGAAGCGGCTGCTGGCGCTGGCGGGCAAGCACTCCAGGCCGTCGATCACCGCCACGCAGATGCTGGCCTCGATGGTCGCCTCGCCCCGTCCCACCCGGGCCGAGGTCTCGGACGTGGCGAGCGCGATCTACCAGGGAACGGACGCCGTGATGCTCTCGGAGGAGACGGCCGTGGGCGAGTATCCGATCGAGGCGGTTCAGATGATGGATCGGATCGCGCGGGAGGCCGAGCCGGACCTGCCGTATGGCGACTGGGTCTTCGATCGGGTCGCTTCCGAGGCCACGGACGTCGCGAGCTCAGTCGCGCGGGCGGCCGTCGGCTCGACCTACACGCTCGGGTTGGCGGCGATCGTCGTCCCGACCCGCAGCGGCCGCACCGCGCGGCTGGTATCCGCGCACCGCCCACGCACACCGGTGCTCGCCGTCTCGCCCCGGCTCGAGACGGTGCGCCGCCTGCAACTCCTGTTCGGGGTCAGCTGCATGCTCGCCGAGGACTGGGAGAGCCTCAGGGCGCTTTTGGACGACTGCGCCCGCCTCGCCAAGGAGGCGGACGTGGCATCGAGCGGCGACCTGATCGGCATCACGGCCGGGCTGCCGCAGCAGAAGCTGGGGACCAACCTCTTCGAGGTCCACCGGGTGCCGTAGGGATTAGGCGGCGAGCGCGTCGCGCTCGCGGGCGGCGGCGATGAGCTCGTCCAGGATCTCGCCCAGCCGGCGGCGGAGCTCGTCCTCCGCGAGCTGGTCGCCCTCGAAGGCCTCCTCCGCATGCGGTACCGGCAGCTCCACGTCGACCACGCGGGCGCCGGTGGCGCCCAGGACCTTGCGAACCTCCGCCTGGGCCCAGACGGCTCCGAACATGCCCGTCGAGGCCCCGATCACCGCGACCGGCTTGTTCCGCAGGGCGTTGTCCGGGAACGGGCGCGACGCCCAGTCGATGGCGTTCTTCAGCTGGCCCGGGAGCGAGGAGTTGTACTCGGGCGTGGCGATCAGGACCGCGTCGGCGTTCGCGATCGCCTCCCGGAGGCGTCGAGCCCCCTCGGGGCCCGAACCGACGTCGTCGTCCTCGTCGTAGGGGGGGACGTCCTTCAGGCCGTCGAAGATCTCGAGCTCCACGGGCGGCGGCGCAAGCTGCGCCGCCGCCCGCAGGAGCCGGGTGTTGTGGGAGCCGTGCCGAAGGCTGCCGGAGATTGCGAGCACTCGCATCGTTACTCCTCCTTCGCGAGCTCCAGCTGAACGGCGAGGGTCACGTCGTTCTCCACCGCGAAGCCGCCCTTCGGCAGCGGCGCGTTCCACTCGAGGCCGAACTCGGTCCGGTCCACGACGGTCTCGAGGTCGATGCCGATCCCCTCGCGACCGGCCACGTTCTCGGCCGGCCCGGAGATCGCGCCGCGGGCCTCGACGGGCTTGGTGGTGCCCTTGATCGTCAGCTCGCCGTCCACGATCAGCTCGCCGTCCTCGACGCGAACTGCGGTGGAGGAGAAGGCGATCTCGGGGTGGCGCTCGGCGTCGAAGAACTCGGGCGAGAGCAAGTGCCCGTAGAGGTTCTCGTCGCGAACCTCGACGCTCTCGACGCGCACCGCGCCGCTGAGCTTCGGCTCGCCGTCCTCGTTCTCCAGCGTGACGTCGAAGTCCTTGAACGCGCCCCGGAACGTCGCCACCACCATGTGCTTGACGGAGAAGCCGACGCTCGAGTGAATGGGATCCGACTTCCAGATGCCCGTGGGGATCTGGGTTGTCTCTACCTGTGCTGTGGCCATTTGATTCCTCCTTGGGATGAGATATACTTGACTATGCAAGTAACAGTCTACCACGGAAGCTTGCCTATGCAACAGTTGACTACGAAAGCACCTTTGGCGGTAGTGGCTCTGGGACGGCTGATCAGCGCACACTCGGCGCTGACTCGGGAGCTGACCGCGCAGCTCGTCGCGGAGCACGGGCTGACCATGAGCGAGCTCGAGGTCCTGCTGCTCTTGGAGCGCGCCGAGGAGCGGTCGATGCGCCGGGTGGACCTCGCGCACGAGGTGCGCCTCTCCCCTTCCGGCATCACGCGCCTGCTCGACCGCCTCGAGGCGTCGGGCTTCGTCGAGAAGGGCGCCTGCAAGGCCGACGCCCGGGTGACCTACGCGATCCTCACCGACGCCGGGGTCGCGAAGCTCAGGGAGTGCATCCCCGGCCACTTCGAGGCGATCGAGCGCCTCCTCTCGCAGAGCTTGGACGAGAAGGCCCTCGAATCCCTGGCGAAGCTCCTGGCCCAGCTCTCGGAGGACGACGACGAGGCCTGTGAGGACGCAGCGGAGCTCAGCCGTCCCGAGGCGCCAGCACGAACTGGGTGACGAGCAGGTTCGCGACGAGCCGCTCCTCGCAGCGGACGCGCACCTCGACGACGTGAGTGGTGCGTCCCGCGTGCAGATGCTCGGCGGTCGCGATGAGCTCGTCGCCTGGCCTCCCGGCGCCGAACACGTTCAGCTTCATCTCCACGGTCGTGAAGTCGTGGCCGGACGGCAGGTGCCGGAAGGTCTGCCACGCGGCGACGCTGTCGGCCAGGGCCACCCATGCCCCTCCGTGGACCAGCCCGCCCGGATGGAGGTGTCGCTCGTCGACGACCATCCGGCCGCGACACAGCTCATCCGTCAGCTCCAGCGGCTCCACCCCCATGTCGGCGGGAAAGCTCCGCGCGATCCGCTCGCTGATCGACTCGGGCGTGATCTCGGGGTTCGTCTCGGCCACGGCGCGGCGCAGGCTATATGCCCGTCGCGACCCGTCCAGTTGTGACGACAAGTCGGCGCGAGTGGGCGGGTTGCGCCTAGGCGGCTTCTAACCCTTGGACGTAGAGCGGCCCGCGTCGCCGAACGGTTCGTCCCGCTCGCGCACCGCCTCCTGCCAACCCGCCTCGGCCGCGCGGCGCGCGAACTCATGGCCCTCGGGCGTGTGGCGGGCGATGCCGTCGAAGAAGGTGCCGAGGACCTGGGTGGCGTGCAGTCCCTGAGCGTAGAGCGCCTGGTTGACCAGCAGCTTGTGCATGACGAGCTGGTTGACCGGGAGCCGCGCAACCCGCTCCAGAAGCGCCTCGAAGCGCTCGTCGAGCCGGTCGGCCGGCGCCGCCTCCGTGGCCAGGCCCCATTCGGCCGCCTCGCTCCCCGAGATCGAGTCCCCGGTGAGGAGCAACCGCTTCGCCCGAGCGGGCCCGATCCGCCACGCCCACAGAGCGGTCGTCGGGACGCCCCAGACCCGAGCGGGTGGGTAGCCGATCTTCGCCTCGTCCTCCACCACGAGCAGGTCCGAGCAGAGCGCCATGTCGGTGCCGCCGGCGACACAGAAGCCGTGCACCTTGCAGAGAACCGGCTTCTCGGAGTGAAAGAGGCTCATGAAGCCGCGGACGTTGCGCGACATCATCTGGAAATCGACCACGGGGTCCCAGCCGCCGCCGGGATCGTGGTTGGCGGCGATGACGGCAGGGTCGAGCGGCGATCCCGACGGCGCGTCAGCAAGGCCGAGGCCCTCTCCGATCCCCTCCGCCGACGCGAGGTCGTATCCGCCGCAGAACCCGGTGCCGTTGCCCGCCAGGGCAATGACGTGCACCTTCGGGTCGAGGTTCGCCCGCTCCACGCACGCTGCAAGCTCGCGCGGCATCTCGAGCGTGATCCCGTTGCCGCGATCGGGCCGGTCCAGGGTGATCCGCGCGATCCGCCCGTCCACCTGGTACGCAATCGTCTGTAGTTCAGCCATCCCCGGGAGGCTATTGCGCGCACGCACGGGGGGTGGCCGACGTTTTCCACCAATAGCGACGCAAACGTCGCCCACCCCCGAGCGGCACCCGATCATCCCCGCCATCGCTGCGAAGATTCGCCGCCCAATGGCGAAGAGCACGCATACCGTGATCGAGGTCGCCGGCCGCGAGGTCCGGCTCTCCAACCCGGACAAGGTGTTCTTCCCCAAGGCCGGCCACACGAAGCTCGACCTGGCGAACTACTACGTCGACGCCGCCGAGGCCGCCCTGATCCACGTCCGCGAGCGCCCGACGACCATGAAGCGGTTCGTCGACGGCGCCGCCGGGGACTTCTTCTTCCAGAAGCGGGTCCCGAAGGGAGCGCCGGAGTGGCTCGAGACCGCGACGGTGAGCTTTCCAAGCGGCCGCAGCGCCCGGGAGCTGGTCGCCAACGACGCGGCACACCTCGTCTGGGCGGTCAACCTCGGGGTGATCGACTTCAACCCGTGGCCCGTGCGTCGCGCCGACCTCGACCATCCGGACGAGCTGCGGGTGGACCTCGACCCCACTCCGGGGGTCGGGTTCGACGACGTCCGGCGGGTTGCGCTGATCGTCCGCGAGGTCCTGGCGGACCACCAGCTCCTCGGCTTCCCGAAGACGTCCGGCTCCCGCGGCATCCACGTCAACGTCCGGATCGAGCCGGAGCACGACTTCACCGAGGTGCGGCGCGGCGCCCTTGCCCTAGCCCGCGAAGTGGAGCGGCGGGTGCCCAAGCAGGCGACCAGCAAGTGGTGGAAGGAGGAGCGCCACGGCGTCTTCGTCGACTACAACCAGAACGCCCGCGACCGCACCGTGGCCTCCGCGTATTCCGTGCGTCCCACGCCGGACGCCCGCGTTTCGTGTCCACTTGAGTGGGACGAGGTGCCGGACGCCGACCCCGCCGAGCTTCGCCTCGACACGGTCCCCGAGCGCCTCGCGGAGCGCGGCGATCCGTCCGCCACGATCGACGAGCACGCGGGGTCGCTGGACTCTCTGCTCGAGCTGGCGGCGCGCGACGAGGCCGAGGGGCTCGGCGACGCCCCCTGGCCGCCCCATTTCCGCAAGCAGCGCGGGGAACCCAAGCGGGTCCAGCCGAGCAGGGCGCGAAAGCGTTAGGGGCGCCGGGGGTCGCGACCGGCGAACGCTGCCGCAGCATGGACGCGAGGCATGTCCGGAGCATGGATTGCGGAGATGTTCGCCGGGGGCGACCTCGGCGTCCCCAGCACCTACACGAGCTGATCGAAGCGGCAGTCGGAGGGGTCCTTGTCCTCGCGCCAGCGCAGAAGCTTGGCGCCGTGGCGGATCCTGCCGGCGCTGACGTGGTCGAAGGAGACCTCGACCACCAACTCGGGACGCAGCGAAACCCACTCGAGGTCGCGATCGTGGGCCCAGCGGCTGGGATCGCCCGAGCCTCGCTCGCCCGTCTCGTACGCCGCCAGCCTGGCGCGAAGCTCGCGCTTCTCCTTGGCGCGGAAGCTCGACGTGTGGCCCACGACACGCAGCTCGTCGCCGTCGTAGAGGCCCAGGATGAGGGAGCCGACGGTGCCCTCCTCCTTCCCAGGCCGCCAGCCGACGACGACGCAGTCGATCGTCCGCAGCCGCTTCACCTTCACCATCCCCTTGCGCTCACCGGGCCGGTACGGGGCATCGAGCTCCTTCGCCACCACCCCCTCGCCGTTCGCAAGCCAGTCGTGCGCCTCGGCCTCGGACCGAACCAGGGGCGTCGTCTCGATCGAGCCGGGGTCGTCCAGGCCCTCCACGAGGCTCTCCAGAGCCGCGCGCCGGCCCTCGAACGGCTCCTTCAACAGCCGCTTTCTCCCCTCGGCCAGCAGGTCGAAGGCGCGAAAGCGGGCGGGCGTCTCCTCGGCGAGCATCCGGATCCGCGACTCGGCGGGGTGGATCCGATTCTGGAGGGCGTCGAACTCCTCCAGGCCGTCGGTGCCAAGGATGACCAGCTCGCCGTCGAGGACGTACCGGCCGCCGCCGAACCGAAGCTCCGGGAAGTAGCGCGATAGCGGCTTGCCGTTTCTCGACTGGACGAAGACCTCCTCGCCGTCCACGAAGACGATCGCGCGAAAGCCGTCGTACTTCGGCTCATAGCACCAGGCCTCGCCCTCGGGCAGCTCCTTGCGCGAGAGCGCGAGCTGCGGAGCGATCGGCGGCTTCAGCGGCAGGGCCACCGGCCGATGGTATTCAGCCCCGGGGAAGCTCGCGCGGGATCGGCTCGATGCGCTTGCTCCTCCCGATGACGGCGACGGTGCGCTCGTAGGAGGCGCGCAGCAGGGTCGGGTCGCCCTCCCCCCTCTTCAGCGCACGGCCTATCGGCACCACCTCGTAATCGGGGTGGTCCACGAAAACGGGCACGTAGCGAACGTCCTTAACGCGGGCCTTCCCGCCGCCGCGTGCCAGGCAGTGGAGCAGGACGACCATCCCGTCCTGGCTCACGGCGGGCAGCCCGGCCTCCGGGCTCTGGTTGGAGATCAGGTTGCCCTCGCTGAAGACGGCGAACTTGGAGCCGATGTGCTGGATCGGCTGCACGGCGTGCGGCCCCTGCCCCACGATCGCGGTGACGAGGGTCGAGGCGAGGAGCTTCTTCACCAGCGCCAGCTGGCCGGGGCTCGGCTGCTGCTGGTACTCGGGGACGATCTCGCCGCCCCAGTGAAGGTTGACCAAAACGGCGTCGGCCCCCATGTCGCGAGCACGGCGAGCGTCGGCGAGCACCCGGCTCGCGCTGGCGATGTTCACCGACCACGGATACGGCGGCGGGATCCCGTTGGTGTCCGTCGTGTAGGCGAGGAACGCCAGCTTGACGCCGTGGACCCCGAGGATGAGCGGCCTGCGCTGGGCCGCGGCCGAGGGAAACGACCCGGTGTGCTCGACGCCAGCGTCCTCGAGCGCCTTGCCGGTGTCGTCCACGCCCGTCTTGCCCTGGTCGAGGGAGTGGTTCGAGGCGGTGTCGCAGGCGTCCCAGCCAGTCGCCGCGATCCCCTCGGCGAGCGCGGGCGGGGTGTTGAAGACCGGATAGCTCGCCGGCGCGGCGGGGGTCATCGGCGTCTCCACGTGGCAGATGCCGAGGTCGGCGGCGGCGACATACGGCCTGAGCTGGTCCAGCTCGGCAGCGAAGTCGTAATGGCTGCCGCCACCCAGAGCCAGGGCACGCTGCCAGACCGCGGTGTGGATCAGCAGGTCGCCGCTGACCGACACGGTGAAGCGAACGGGCTTCGCTTCCCGGTGCGTGCTGCGCGGGGTCCGGCCCGCGCTCCGACCGGGGAATCCCGCCCTGTGATGGGCGGGTGTCGCCGATCCGCCTCCATCGCAGCCCGCACCGCCCACCAGGCCAATGGCCAGGACCGCGAGGGTGGCCGCGGCGAGGACGCGGGGTTGGTAAGTGCCGGCCACGCCGGGTAGTCTCGCGCCCATGGAGGCCGCGACGACGGAGCGTCCCGAGCGCGAGCAGGCAGAGCAACCGACCTCGTCGTTCGCGAAGTCGCTGTTCTGCGGCGAGATCCACGAGGAGATGGTCTTCCCGTGGCCGCAGCCGAACGAGGCAGAGCAGGACCGGGTGCGGGAGCTGATCGCCGCCGCGCGCGAGATCGGCAAGCGCATGGACCCCCGCGAGATCGAGGAGAGGCGGTGGATCGGCGACGACGTGGTCCGCGAGCTGGGAGATCGGGGGCTGTGCGGGCTCTACGTGCCCGAGGAGTACGGGGGCCAGGGCCTCTCGCAGACCGGCTACGCCCGCGTGTTCGAGACCTTCGCGCAGATCGACGCGACGCTGTCGATCGTGCTGGGGGTGCACCAGTCGATCGGCTTCAAGGGCATCCACCTGTTCGGCACCCACGAGCAAAAGGAGCGCTTCCTCCCGGATCTGGCGACGGGCCGCAAGCTGGCGGGCTTCGCCCTCACCGAGCCGAACGCCGGGTCCGACGCCTACAACATCGAGAGCAGGGCGGTCCTGCAGCCCGACGGCTCCTGGGTGCTGAACGGAGAGAAGCGCTACATCGGCAACGGCGAGAAGGGCTCGGTGTTCACGACGTTCGCGCGCTGCGAGGTGGACGGCAAGGATCGCCACATCGCATTGATCCTCGAAAAGGGGATGAAGGGCTTCGAGGTCGGCGAGCGGTTCGACACGATGGGGCTGCGTGGCAACGACCTGCGGCGCCTCTACTTCCACGACGTCCGGGTCCCGCCGGAGAACGTGCTCGGCGAGCCCGGTGAGGGCTTCCACATCGCGATGCAGATCCTCAACAACGGGCGCATCGGGCTTGGGACCGGCTCGGTGGGCGCAACCAAGGGCCTCCTCGACCGCGCCATCGCCCACGTCAAGGAGCGGCGCCAGTTCGGCCACCCCCTAGCCGACTTCGAGCTCGTCCAGGACAAAATCGGCTGGATGGTGTCCTACCTGTTCGGGCTGGAGTCCATGTGCTACCTCACCTGCGGCCTCGTGGACGCCGGGGTCCCGGACTATTCGCTGGAGTCGGCCATCTGCAAGGTGTCCGGGACCGAGTTCCTGTGGTACGCCGCGAACCGGGTCCTCCAGCTGAAGGGCGGCGAGGGCTATATGCGCACGGAGCCCTACGAGAAGATCCTGCGGGACATCCGGATCTTCCCGATCTTCGAGGGCGCCAATGACGTCATGCGGGCGTTCATCGCGCTCTCGGGCATGAAGCCGGTGGGCGAGAAGCTGGCCGAGCTGGGCGAGATCGGGCTCGGCGACCCGATCGGGTCGATCGGGGTGCTGGTCGACTACGTGGGCGGCCGCATCCAGCGCCAGGTGCGGCCCGACCGGGTCACGAGGGCGCATCCGGAGCTCGAGGAGCATGCCGATGCGGTCTCCGACCAGGTGAAGCAGCTGCGGGACGTGAGCGAGTCGCTCCTCCGAAAGCACAAGCGCGGCATCGTCGAGCGCCAGTTCCAGCAGAAGCGGATCGCGGACTCGATCTCCGACATCTACGCCCAGATCGCCGTGCTCTCACGCGTCACCTCGATCTTCGAGGAGCAGGGGATCGAGCCCTCGGGACAGGAGCGCTATATAGCCGAGACCTTCTGCTCACGGGCCGCCGGGCGGGTGCGCTCTCGCTTCAGGCAGATCGAGCGAAACGACGACGAGCGGATGACCGCGATCGCCAAGCTCGCCTACAAGCGCGGCTCCTACGGCTACGCGCTGTTCGAGGACTAGCCCGAGTCGAGGTGCTCGGCGGCGCGGCTGAGGACGTCGCGCAGCGTGCGCTGGTCCGAGAGCGAGAGATTGGCGATCGGCGGTGGAGGCTCGGCGAGGCGCGCCTCGATGCGGTCGCGTAGCCGCCTTCCTTCGGGCGTGAGGACGAGCAGCTTTACGCGTCGGTCGTACTCGGCTGCCTGCCGCTCGACCAGGCCGCGGTCCTCGAGCCGATCGGTGATCCAGGTGACGTTGGAGCTGTCGCAGGCGAGGCGCTTCGCGATCTCGCCCATGGGCTTGGGCTCGTCCAGTGCCTGGAGCGCGATCCACTGCGGCGGCACGAGGTCGAACTCGCGAATCGCCCCGATCCAGCGGGGGCGCTGGGAGAACACCACACGCTGAAGCAGCGACCATGTCTCACTGCCGAGATCCTGGCGCTGCTTGGCGCGTGCTCCCTTGCTGGTAGCGATTTCCACAAGCACGAGCATACTCCATTCGCTGGACATTTGATATGTTCAACTATCGAGTATGTCCCCTATCGAGACTTCCAACGCACGACCGCAGACGCCGAGAGGAGGCCGGATGGACGCGAGCAACGGCATCGAGGTCGAGGGCCTCGTCCGCGAGTTCAAGAACGGCCCGCGAGCCGTCGACGGCATCGACCTGCAGGTCCGGCCCGGCGAGATCTACGGCTTCCTGGGCCCCAATGGCGCCGGGAAGTCCACCACGGTGCACATGCTGACGACGCTGCTGCCCCCCACCGCGGGGATTGCGCGGGTCGCGGGTCACGACATCGTGCGCGAGGGATCGCTCGTGCGCGACGCGATCGGCGTGGCGCTTCAGGAGGCGGCACTGGACCTGCTGCTGACCGGGCGCGAGCACATGCGGCTGCAGGGCGGGCTTCACGGCCTCGCCGCGGCCGACATCGAAAGGCTCGGAGCCGAGCTCCTGGAGCGAGTCGGCCTCGCCGAGGCGGCCGACCGCCGCGTCGGCGGCTATTCCGGCGGCATGAAGCGCAGGCTCGACCTGGCGCTCGCGCTGATCCACAAGCCCCGCATCCTCTTCCTCGACGAACCCACCACCGGTCTCGACGTCCAGAGTCGCGCGGCGCTTTGGGACGAGGTCGCCCGGCTCGCGCGCGACGACGGGGTGACCGTCTTCCTCACCACCCAGTACCTGGAGGAGGCCGACGCGCTCGCCGACCGTCTCGGGATCATCGACCGGGGGCGCATCGTCGCCGAGGGCACGCCCGCGGCGCTGAAGGCGCAGATCGGCCGACCGACCGTCGAGGCAACGCCGGCCGACGAGACCCAGATCGAGCACCTCGAGGCGGTGCTGGCGCGCTTCGGCGAACCGCTGCCTGCGCCGCGTGGTGCCGCCGCCGTTCGCCTCACGGACGGCACCGAGGAGCTCGCCGACGTCATCCGCGGCCTCGACGCGGAAGGGATCAGGGTGGCCGATCTGAAGCTCCATGCCCCGAGCCTGAACGACGTCTTCCTCGCCAAGACCGGGCGCTCCCTCGAGGGCGCCGGTGAGGACGAGCTCGAGGAAGACACAGGCGAGCACGCCCCCGAGCCGGTGACGGCCTAGGAGCCGATCGCGTTGACGGCTGCGACAGCAACGACCAGCCTCCCCAGGCAGGCGCGGTACATGGCCTGGCGCTCCGTGATCCGCACGGCTCGCCAACCCATCGTCATCGTGCCACCGCTGGTCTTTCCGCTCTTCCTGCTGGCGATCAACGCATCGGGGCTGGACGCCGCCACCCAGATCCCCGGCTTCCCGGCCGACTCCTACCTGGCGTTCGCGCTCGCGTTCCCGTTCATGCAGGGCGCGATCTTCGCCACCAACACCGCGGGCACCAATGTCGCCCAGGACATCGGGACGGGTTTCTTCAACCGCCTCTCGCTGACGCCGATGCGCGGCTCCTCGATGCTCGCCGGCCAGCTCACGGGTGTCCTGCTGGTGGGGACGCTCCAGGCGGTGGCGTTCCTCGCAGCCGGCCTTGCCGCCGGCGCCGACATCCAGAGCGGCCCGCTGGGCGTGGCGGTGCTGTTCGCCCTCTCGCTGTCCATCGCTGCCGCCTTCGGCACGATCGGGCTCCTCGTCGGCCTGCGGACGGGATCCGGCGAGGCGGTCCAGGGACTGTTCCCGCTGATGTTCATCCTGCTGTTCCTGAGCTCGGCGGCGCTGCCGCGCGACCTGATCGCCCAGGACTGGTTTCGGACGGTGGCGACGATCAACCCGGTGAGCTACCTGATCGAGGGACTCCGCTCGCTGGTGATCACGGGCTGGGACGCCGAGGCGCTGGGGCTCGCCTTCGGCATCGCCCTGGCGGTCTTCGCCGTCGGACTCGCCGCGTCAACCGCCGCGCTGCGCCAGAGGCTGGTGCGCACGTGAGCGCCGCCGCCGAGAACCGGGCGCCGAGAGAGCTCGCGAGGGTGGCTCGCGCGAGCAGGCGCTCCCGCTACGTCGCGGTCGCGCGCACCGTCGCCTGGCGCAACCTGCACTCGGTGATCAGGACCCCGGCGCTGCTCCTGCCACCGCTCGCCTTCCCTCTCTTCTTCTACATGGCCTTCGCGGGCGGTCTTTCGACGGTGAGCAACCTGCCCGGCTTCGACTACTACGACTACAACGCGTTTCAGTTCGTGTTCGTGCTCCTGCAATCGGCGGCGTTCGGCGGCGTGTTCATCGGCTTCTCGATCGCCGCGGACTTCGACCTTGGCTTCACCCGCCGCCTGTTCCTGGCTGCGCGCCATCGCTCGGCGGTGATCGCCGGCTACGGGATCGCCGCGCTGATCCGGGCGGCCTTCGTGTGGGCGGTGGTGTTCGCGATCGCCCTCGCCACAGGGATGGACGTCGGCGGCGACGGGATCGACCTGGTCGGACTCGTGGGCCTCGCCCTGATCGTGAACGTGGCCGCCTTCCTGTTCGCCGCGGGGATGATGACCCGGCTTCGGACCCTCCAGGCCGCGCCGGCGATGCAGATCCCGGTGTTCATGGTGCTGATGACCGCACCGGTGTACGTGCCGCGCGACCTCCTCGGCGGCTGGATCGCCACCGTGTCGCAGTTCAATCCGGCGACGGCGATCCTCGAATCGGGGCGCAGCCTGATCGCCGGCGATCCGTTCCACGTCGCCCTCGCCTTCGTCGCGGCATCGGGCCTTGGAGCCGTCCTGGCGGTGTTCGCACGCCGCGGCCTGCGACAGGCCGAAGCGGCCGGCTAGTCCTTCTTGCGCCGCGCGCGGTAGGCACGCGTCTTGGCGCGATTGCCGCAGACTTCCATCGAGCACCACGTGCGCGAGCGGTTCTTCGAGCTGTCGAAGAAGGCCCACTCGCACTCGTCGTCGGCGCAGGCCTTCATCCGCTCCCAGGTGCCCGCCGCCTGGGAGTCCGCCACTGCGGCGAGAAGCCGCGCGAACAGAGAGCCCAACCCCTGCCGTGCAGGTGCGGCCACCGCGCGACCGGCCCAGTCGATCTCGATGCGGATCAGCCCCTCCTGGGCCGCCTCGCGCAGCGCCGCCAGCGATTCTGGATCTA
>WNGA01012369.1_pt1 | contig 29084 bp, 31 predicted proteins | sample 5400061 | NCBI WGS metagenome assembly WNGA01 (sample SAMN13153366, study PRJNA577476) | soil metagenome | isolation source: 100 cm soil or saprolite under grassland replicate 2 | place: USA:California | collected 2016-06-15
CAAAGCCCAGTCCGAGCTCACTGGTGGTCTGTGCGGACGTGTTGCAGCCCAGCAGCGCGAGCGTCGGATCCTGGTCGAGAACACGCGCCAATCCGACGGCGCTCGAGGCATACGGCGCGACGTCCCTCGCACCGATGGGATAGTAGTTCGACTCGAGCCCCACAAACGTCATCTGCCGGACGCAGCTGTTGCTCGAAAGATCGCCGTAGCGCGACACCCCGAGACCGACTTCGCCGTCGTCCCCGGAGAGAAATGCCAGACTCCCACCAAACGATGTAAAGGACTGACTTCCGCCGGCGCCGTCTTCGATCGAGATGGTCGAGACTGTCGGCCCGATGCGCGCGCGTCGTTGCGCAACTGCATTACCGGCAAGCGCGAGTGCGATGAGGACAATCGTCAGGGTACGCATGAGCAGACTTCTACCCCGTCGCGCTCGCGGGTGCCGTGACTGCCGTCACTTCATGAGCAATCCCACCACGAGGCCGGCCGCGTTCATCCGGACGAGCCACTCCCAGCACGTGGCCATCTGCAGCGGCCGCGCTTTTGCGTACCAGACGCCGCTGCCGACCATCGCGAGAAAAATCGTCGGGAGCCACAGCACGGTCGCGAACTCCATGCCGGCGAAAGCGCCGCCGTTCTGGACCCACAGCGCGCCGCGGAAGCGGCCATAGAACCAGGCGAGCAGCAGACCGAACGCGAGGGTGAGAACGGCCGACTTCGCGAGCGCCGGACCCATGAAGCGCTTCATCTCCTCCGGCGTCATCTGTGTGACGAACGCATCCAGACCGGTGGTGAAGACCTTACTCCACATGACCCAATCCACGAGGTACGTGACGACGCCTGCGATGAGTCCCGCCACGATCCAGCTACTCATGTGCGCGTCTCCGATGTGAGAGTTATTTTCGCTCCCCCTTCCCCCGCTCGCCCGGCACTCCCAGCTCCGTCATTGCCCGTAAATCCAGGACTTCGTCGAGCTCCTTTCCCTTCAAGAGGCCCTTCTCCATCACGAGCTGCCGTACGGTGACGTTCTTCGCCACCGCTTCCTTCGCCAATTTTGCCGCCTCCGCGTATCCGATCTTGGGTGCCAGCGCGGTGACGAGCGCCGGACTGCGCTCGAGCCAGTGCGCGCACTGCGCCGCGTCGGCTTCGATCCCCTCGACGCACCGCTCCGCCAACACGCGTGTCGCCGTGGTGAGGATGATCATCGAGAACAGCAAATTCTGCGCGATGACGGGCATCATCACGTTCAGCTCGAGCTGTCCCGCCTCCGCAGCGGCGGTCACGGTCACGTCGTTCCCGATCACCTGGAAGCAGACCTGATTCACCATTTCGGGAATGGACGGATTCACCTTCCCCGGCATGATGCTCGAGCCCGGTTGCACCGCGGGCAGCACGATCTCCGCAAAGCCGGTGCGCGGTCCGGACGCCAGCAGCCGCAGATCACTGGCGATCTTGCCGAGATCGGCGGCGTAGGTTCGCACGGCGCCAGAGAATGCGGCGGCATCGCCCATCGACTGCATCAGCTGCACACGATCCTTGCCCTCGCGCAGGTCGAGCCCCGACATCGCGCGGAGGTGCTTGACCATCAGCGCCGGATACTGGGGCTCGGCGTTGAGGCCGGTACCCACGGCCGTTCCGCCGATTCCAAGATCACGCAGCTCGTCGGCGCCGCGCACGATCCGCTCGCGATTCCGCTCGACGGTGTGGCCGAAGGCCGCGAATTCCTGGCCGAGCCGGATCGGGGTCGCATCCTGCAGGTGGGTGCGGCCCGACTTCACGATCCCGTCGAATGCCTTGCCCTTGGCCGCGAACGCCCGCGCCAGACGCGTGAGCGCCTCGGTCAGCGCCGCCAGCAGCGACAGCGCGCCGAGCCGGATCGCGGTTGGTATCACGTCGTTGGTGGACTGCGCCATGTTGACGTGATCGTTCGGATGCACCGGCTTGTACTCGCCGCGCCTCGCGCCCAACAGCTCATTGGCGCGGTTCGCGAGTACCTCATTGCAGTTCATGTTGTGTGAGGTGCCGGCACCCGCCTGATACGGATCGACGACGAAGTGCTCGCGATGCCCGCCGGAGAGGACCTCGTCTGCGGCTCTGACGATCGCGTCGGCGAGTTTCGCCTCCAGGCGGCCGGTTTCCCGGTGGGTGAGGGCGGCGGCTTTCTTGATGCGGACGACGGCGTCGACGAAGGCGGGGAGCGGGCGGAGATTGGAGATCGGGAAGTTCTGCCGCGCGCGCTCGGTCTGGATGCCCCACAGCGCGTCGGCCGGGACGGGCATCTCTCCCAGCGGATCCCGTTCGACACGCGTTTGTTTCGCTTGATTCACTGCTTCCACCGTCCCGTTAGTCTCGAGCCAAGAATCGCCCATAGAATCGGTCCTCGCTAGCGCCGGCGGAACCAACCGACGGTGAACAGCTCTTTCGCGGCAGCCGCGCCGTGCGTCCGCACCAACAGATACATTCCGAGCACCGTCAGCAGAATCGTCGTATAGAAACGCCACAGCAACAACATCATCACCTGATGACCGGGACCGAAGTCCCCGGCGAACCCCGACAGAAACGCGACTTCGACGCCGCCGCCGCCCGACGGCAATGGCACGACGAGCGGCGCATGCAGCAGCGCCAGCGAACCGAAGAACATCACGCCGAACGGCGGTGCGTCCGGGTGGCCCCAGACGAGCGCCGGCAATATCATCGCCCGCGCCGCAAGGCTGATGACGGTGAGCAGCGCGCCCACGAACAGGACCCACCACGGCGCGCGCCGGACGTGCGCCAGGGCGACGCGCCATTGCCGCCGCGCGCGATGCCGAATGGCGCCGGGCCGGACGAGCCGTTGCAGCGTCCAGATGACGAGCAGCAGCACGAGCGCGATGAGCTCGAAGCCCAACAGATCACGGGCTAAGCTGTGCGACAGAAAGCGGTCCGCCGCCTCGCTCCAATCGGGCACGTAATAGGCGGCGAGCGCGATCGCCACGATCCCGAACACCGGCCATTCGGCCGCGACTTCCACGCCGAGCGCCACCAGCGCCATCACTACTCGCATCCCGGACCCCGTCATGCCGAGGAAGCGCGCGGGCTCTCCCCCCAACCGGTTGGGTGTGAAGGTGGACGCCGCTTCGCCGTAGAGGTTCAAGCGCAGCGCGTCGCGAAAGTCGAGTCGCCCTCCGGCCGCCCAGCTGGCGAGCTGAATGCGCCATGCGCGAGCCGCGCAATCAACTGCCAGCAGCAGGATCGCGAAGATGTGAATCAATCGGAGCAGTCGCCGAGGGGATAGAGGAACCCGCAATTCGAACACGGATTCTTGCAGCCCCACGGTTTCGGCTGAACCTCGGCGCCGCAACGCATGCACCGAGGCCGCTGTTTAGACGATCCGGTAGACGCCGGTGAGGAAGGGATTGGTTTGGCGCTCCCGTCCGATGGTCGTTTCGGGTCCATGTCCGCTGTAGAGGATGGTATCGTCGGGAAGCGGGAGCAACTCGCGCTCGATACTCGCGATCAGCGTCTCGAAGTCGCCGCCCGGCAAGTCGGTGCGGCCAATCGAGCCCGCGAACAGCACGTCGCCGCTGAGCGCGACGCCTGGCCCCACCAGGCAGACGCTCCCGGGTGAGTGGCCGGGTGCATGCCGGACCTCGAAACTCACGGCGCCGACCATCAGCCGCGCGCCATGCGCCAGGTCTCGATCGGGCGCGGGAAGGTTCTCTGGCGGCGCGAGGCCAAACCACGCAGCCTGCTCGGGCACCGCGTCATAGAGCGGCCGATCCGCAGGATGGAGCCACACGGGCGCACCCGTTTCGGCCGCTATTCTCGGCACGCCGAGCACATGGTCGAGATGCGCGTGCGTCAGCCAGATGGCGACAGGCTTCGCGCCCGTCTCCTTGACCTTGTGCAGAATGAGGCCGGCCTCTTCGCCGGGATCCACAATGGCGCACGCGCCGGCCTCCTCGTCGACGACGAGATAGCAATTCTCCGCGAACATGCCGTTGGGAATCTGAACGATTTTCACTTCCTGCCCTTGCCTTTGCCGTCACCCCGCTCTTCACGCAGCGACTTGAGGTATTTCTCCACCGCGATTGCCGCGGTCGTCGCATCGCCGACCGCCGTCGTAATCTGCCTGGTGACCTGGCTGCGCACGTCGCCCGCCGCGAACAATCCCGCCATCGACGTCATCATGCGGTTATCGGTGATCAGGTAGCCGCCGGCGTCGTGGTCCACATGGCCGTCGACGAGTTGCGTGTTTGGCTTGAATCCCGCGAAGATAAACACGCCGCCGACGTCCAGATTGGAGCGTTTTCCCGTCAGGTTGTCCTCGAGTACGGCGTGCGTCACCCCTTTTGCGTTCCCGACGATTTCCGGCACGACGGTATTGCGGATGACTTCGATCTTCGGGTTCGTAAAGGCCCGGCCCTGCAGGAGCGCGGAGGCCCGAAATTCGTCCCGGCGGTGCACCAGATGCACTTTGCTCGCGTAACGCGTCAGATAATCGGCTTCTTCGACGGCGGCGTCACCCCCACCCACGACCGCGAGGCGCTCACCCTTGAAGAACGCGCCGTCGCACACCGCGCAATACGAGACACCCTTTCCGGCAAACTCCTTTTCGCCCGGCACGCCCAGCTTGACGGGCGTTCCCCCCGCGGTGAGGATCACCGCCTGACTGCGATAGCTGTCGCCGCGTGCGGTCTGGACGTCGAACCAACCGTCAGCGTCCTTGCTGATCCGCTCGACCGTGTCGGTCACGATCTCGGCGCCGAACTTCTTGGCGTGCTCGGCCATCTTCTGCGCCAACTCCCAACCCTTGATGCTCTCGAAGCCGATATAGTCTTCGATGAGGTCGGTGTTGAGGAGCTCGCCGCCAGGCGCGCCGCGCTCGATCGTGACTGCGGTAAGCATGCCCCGGCCGGCGTACAACGCCGCACACAGCCCCGCGGGGCCAGCGCCCACGATGACCACGTCGTAGATGAGTGCCGTGCGCTCAGTCATGCGTTCTGAATTCCAATCGCGGAGGGTCGCCCTCCCCCGCTAGGGCGCGCGCCAGCTGCGCGCGAAAGTGAACCGTTTCGAACTCGATCTCGAGCTGCTGTGGGCCCGCCAGCTTCTGGAGTGCCGCCGCTCCAACGACGACGGTGCCATGGCGGTTCCCACGCGCCCGATGTAGCAGCGCGGCGGCAGCCTGAATGAGGCCCTGCCACACCCGCGCCTCTTCTTCCTTAATAATAGAACGCCAGACTGTTTCCAACGCTTCGTGGGCTAACCAGAACTCGCCGCGATTAAACAGATCCTGAGCGTGCTGTAAGTAGCGCCGACGTTCTTCAGCGGCCATCGGCCGTCGGCTATCAGCCATCGGCAGACTGCTGATGGCCGATGGTGGACGGCTGACAGCCAAGCGTCAACAGATTCAGCGCCCCATGGCAACTCGAAATAGTCCCGACAAGGATCTCGGCAGGGGCACTCGTCGAACCAGCTTCCTCGACCAGCCGGTCCCCGGCCCGCACCGCGTCTGCCGCGAACATGCCGACGCCGAAGACGTGATGCTTGCACACGAACAGCGCGGGCCCGCTCACTAGGCGGCCGCCCGCCCGCAGCCGCTCGGCGAGGTCGCGGACGGAGTCTCCCATCTCCCAAGTGCGTGGTGCACCGATGGCAGGACAGAGCGCCGGCTCGATGCAATGCGTTGGACAGATCCAATCCGCGAACGAGACGTAGCGGGTTTGATCCGAGCCCGGCCGGTCGTAGGGAGTCGGGAAATGACCCGGCACCGGCTCGACCGAGACCGCACGCTTCGGCCAGCGCTGCCGAGCCCTGCGTAACACCCACTCAAACATCAGGTGGGGCATGTGGGGTGACGGAACGATTTGGTCATCGCGTGCGTCGTTCGTGGTGCGTCGTGCGTCGCCAAGGAACTCGTCGAAGAACGAGGTCCAATCTGATGTCACAAACTCGCGGTCGGTCGCTGTACCAAGCTCGCGCCTGGCCTGGCAGTTTGGATTGCGATCGACAATGATGACCGTGCGGTAATCGGTCTTGCCGCGCGCTTTGGCCTTCGCGAGCTGGGACGCATAGAAGGTGCCGTAGCATCCACCCCCGACCACGACGACGTCCCTCAGCGGATGAGTCTCCCTCCGTCAACAACCAGCACGGTGCCGGTCACGTAATCGGTGCCGGCTAAGAGGAACCGGACGGCGGCCACGATGTCGGCCGGATCGCCCAAGCGCTCGAGCGGTGTCGTGTCACGGATATGCTCGCGTGCCTTGTCGTCCCAACTCTCCGGCAGGAGCACCGCCCCCGGAGCGATCGCATTGACGGCGATGTCGGGGGCAAGCGCCCGGGCCAGCGCTTTCGTCAGCATGATGACGCCGGCTTTGCTGACGCAATGCGGCACATAGGTCGGCCACGGCTCCAGCCCCGCAATGTCGGCCATGTTCACGATCTTGCCTTTCGCGCGCCGCAGATGGGGGATGGCGCCCTGCGAGACAAAAAACATCGCGCGCAAATTGAGATCGAATGTGGCGTCCCAGCTCTCGGGGGTGACGGTTTCAACCGGTTGGCGGACCATGATCGCGGCGGAGTTGATCACGATATCGAGGCGCTTCAGCGCTCGTGCCGCCTGATCCGCGAGACCGCGCGCCGCGGTGGCGTCGCTGAGGTCGGCTGGGAGCAGTTCTGCACGTCGCCCGCCCCCCGCCGCGCGCACCGCGCGCGCGGTCTCCTCAGCGCCCTTGACAGAGCCGTGATAGTGGATGCCGACGTCGCAGCCGGCCTGCGCCAATCCGATTGCGATCGCCTGGCCGATCCGCTTCCCAGCTCCCGTCACCAGCGCGGCCGCGCCCTCGAGCCGCACTAGTACGCTTTTCCGGTGATGGGGACGATCTGACCCGTAATCGCGCTGGCCTCATCGCTCGCGAGGAAGACGACCGTATTGACGACCTCGTCGAGCTCGACCAGCGGCTGCTTGTCGCCCATCTGGGCGACGTTGTCTGCGGTGCGGACGGTCGCCGGGGCGACCGCGTTGACCCGAATGTTGGCGTCGCGATACTCGCGTGCCAGCTCGCGCGTGAGCCCGGCGACAGCCGACTTCGCCGCACTGTACGCCGACATGTGCATCAGGGATCGGACCACCGCGATCGACGCGAAGTTGACGATCGATCCGCCGCCGCGGGCCAGCAACAACGGCACGGCGGCCTGGCACATGTAAAAAGCCGTCTTGAAGTTCACGGCCAACTCGCGGTCGAGGACCTCGGGCTTCACTTCCGTAAACGGTCCAAAGCTGAAGAATCCCCCGGCCACGTTCACGACGATATCGAGGCCCCCGAACTGCGCCTGTGCCGCGGCGGTCGCTGCGCGCGCGACATCGGGCTGAGTCAGGTCGCCGGCGGACGCCTTGGCGGCGATCCCTTCCGCCCCGAATTCCTTGACGCGGTCCGCGAGCCCGACGGCGTTGACGTCGGCGAGCAGCAGCTTCGCGCCGGCGCGGCCGAGGCCGCGCGCGACCGCGTGGCCGATCTGCCCGACCCGACCTACGCCTGTGACGAGGACAACTTTGCCACGCAGGTCAGCGGGCACGGACGATGTCGTCCACCGGAGGAGCGCCGCGCTGCGCAAAGCGCACGGTTCCATCCTTGCTGATCACGTACACCGTGCGCTGAATCCCCTTGCCGTCGTCCTTGAGCGCGTTGTACGCGCCGGCGATGCTGCGCTCCGGATCAGACAGCAGCGGAAAGTTGAACCGCATCTTCTCGACGTACCCCCGATGGCTCTCGACACTCGCCGGGTTGACGCCGAACGGTTGCAGGTTCGCGGAGTTGAATTTGGCGATCTCATCGCGCACGGCGGAGAGTTGGCGGTTTCAGCCGGGGGTGTTGTTGCCGGGATAGAAAACCAGCGCGACCGAGCCGTTCCTGAGGAGATCGGCGAGGGCGTACGTCCGGCCGTCGGAAGCCGGTGCCTTGAATGCAGGTGCTGTGCTGCCGATCGGTAGCGGTTCACTCATGCGTCTCTCTCCCCTCGTTTCCGTGTCACCAACTCGAGGCGCCGCTCCAGCGGTTCCAGCCACGTGTCGGGCACACGCATGCCACCCAACGGCGCGTGGGATTCACCGTATTCGCTTTCGCCGTGCCAGTCCGACCCGCCACTGATCCCGAGTCCCAGCCGCTCGGCGATCCGCGTGAGCCGCTGCTCGACGGCGGGGGGATGACTGGGATGCCGGACCTCGACACAATCCAGTCCCTGGTCCTGAAAGATGCGGAGCTGGGCCTCCGAGCCGTGATCACCCAGATGCGCCGCGACGGTCAGCCCTCCCACCTCGTGCACCAGCGCGGTGACCTCGCCGAGCTTGGGCAGCGGCTTCTCGACGTACGCGGCGCGGCCGCGGCCGAGGTAGCGCCGAAATGCGTCGCTGATGTTGTCGCACGCGCCAGAGTCGACGAGCGCCCGCGCGACGTGGGGCCGCCCCAACGCCCCCCCATCTCCTCCCGGCAGCTGCGCCTGGACGTCCTCGAGGTCGATCGGGACGCCGAGACCCTGCAGCTTGGCCACGATCTGCTCGCCGCGGCGGCGGCGCGCGGCCCGTGTGTCGCGCAGGAATCCCTGGAGCCGCTCGTTCTCCGGCGGCAGAAACAGGGCGAGCACATGGAGCTCGCCCCACGGCGCGCGCACGCTGAACTCACATCCCGCGATGACGCGGACGCCCAGCCTCGCGCCTTCGTGCGCGGCATCGGCCACGCCGTCCGTGGTGTCGTGATCGGTGAGCGCGATCGCGGCCAGGTTTACCGCCCGGGCGCGACGCGCGACCTCGGGCGGCTCGCACTCGCCGTCCGAGGCCGTCGAATGACAGTGCAGGTCAATGTGCGGCGTAGTCGGCCTCTGGGGCGGTCCACGCCGGCTGCGATTGGCGGAACAGCTCGAGCAGCTCGCGCTCGGAGAGCTCGATGAAGGCTCGATCGGGCGAGCGGGCCCCGAGAGGTGAAAAGTGCGTGACGCGGCGGCGGCGCTGCGGCCCGGTCCCGTGCTCGAAGATGAGACCGAACTGATCCCGTCCGTACACGGTCACGCGGCCCGAGGGATACACCTCCCAGCGGTCGCCATCCATAGCCAGCGTGCGTCGAGCCATGCGCGTTACGCCTGCGACGTCGTGGCGACGGGAACTTCACTCCACAGCTCCCAGGCGTCGGGCGCGTACGTCGCCAGTGCCTGGAGACGCTTCTCCAGCTTGATCTCTTCGGGGAGTCGCGAGGCCTGGGCGCGGTGCGACATCTCCGTCGGGCTCTCGGAAAACTCGATGAACAGCCGCGGGTCCTTGGCGTTGCGGTACAGCCAGATCCGCTGGCCACGCGCTTCGGCGAATTGGCTCAGCTCGCGGAGCGTGTTCACGTACTCCGTCTCATTCTGCGTTGGGACGCGCACGCGCGCCGCGGTCAAGACTTTAGGCATTCTCACACCGCTCCCTCGGGAAACTCCTGCAACAGCGTCTTCACGTCGGCCAGGAACTTGTCGGCGTCGGCGCCGTCGACGACGCGGTGATCGTAAGACATCGTGAGCATCCCCATCGTGCGAATCGCGATGGACTCCGTACCGTCGGAGGCGGTTACGACTTTGGGGCGTTTCTCGATCGCCCCGACACCGAGGATCGCCACTTGCGGCTGGTTGATGATCGGAATCCCGGCGAACGGCCCGAAGCCGCCGGGATTGGTGATCGTGAACGTGCCGCGCTGGATGTCGTCGGGCAACAGCTTCTTGGTGCGGGCGCGTTCCCCCAGGTCGTTGATCGCGCGGGCGATGCCGATCAATGACAGCTCGTCGGCATGCTTGATCACGGGCACGATGAGGCCCCAGTCGAGCGCCACCGCGATGCCGATGTTGACGTCGGCGCGGTAGATCGTGCTGTCGCCCGAAATCGCTGCATTGACGATCGGGTGCTTCCGCAGATTCTCGGCGCAGGCTTTGGCGATGAACGCGAGGAAGGTGAGATTCACGCCACGCTCGGTATAGGCCTGCTTCGCCTTGCCGCGGAGCTGCGCGACGCGGGTGAAATCGACCTCAAAGAAGCTCGCGACGTGCGCGGAGACCCGCCGCGACGTCACCATGTGATCCGCGGTGATCTTGCGAATCTTGGACCACGGCTCGACGCGGTCGCCGGGCCACGGTTCGACGGCGGGGTGCTCGACGGTACTCGGGCCTGGGGCTTGGGGCCTGGGGCCTGGGGCCGCCGGGGCACGTTCGATGTAGCCAAGGATGTCCTGCTTCGTTACACGCCCCGCATAACCGCTGCCAGGGATCCTTGAGATGTCCACGCTGTGCTCGGCGGCGATCTTGCGAACGAGCGGCGTGGATTTGGTCCGCAGGCGCTGCTCGGCGGTCTGGACACCTCCATCGCCGTCGGTCTTCATCGCGGGAGCGGCTGCTGGAGCAGGTGGCGGAGGCGGCGCAACTTTGGCGGCGACGGCTGCCTTCGGCGACTCAGGTTTGGCGGGCGCGGGAGCGGCGGCCGGTTTGGATGCCACAGCGCCTGCTTCAGTCTCGAGCACCGCGACGAGCGTCTGCACGGGGACCGTCTGGCCCTCTTGCACCTTGATCTCGGCCAGTACGCCCGCCGCTGGCGCGGGGATCTCGGCGTCGACCTTGTCGGTCGAGATCTCGAACAGGCAGACGGCTGACGGCTAGTAATTCGCCAGCCATCTCGCCGCCTTCACGATATCGTCGGTCTGGGGCAAGACGAAGTCCTCCAGCGTCGGTGCATACGGCAGAGGCACGTCGTGCGCCGTCACGCGCATGATCGGCCCGTCGAGCCATTCGAACGCCTGCTCATTGATCCGCGCGGCGATCTCGCCCGCGATGCCGCCGGTGCGCGTGTCCTCGTGCACGATCAAGACCTTGTTCGTCTTCTTCACCGTCGCGACGATCGCGGCGTCATCCATCGGGAGCAGCGTCCGCAGATCCAGCACTTCGACAGACACGCCGTCTTCCTTCTCGAGTTGCTCGGCCGCCTCGAGCGATTTCCACAGCGTCGCGCCGTAGCTGATGATGGAAAGATGCTTGCCTTCGCGCGCGATCCGCGCCTGCCCGATCGGCGTGAGAATTTCCTCGCCCTCGGGCAAGTGCTCCTTGATCCGGCGGTACAGCCACTTGTGCTCGAGGTAGAGAACTGGATCCTCATCGCGAATCGATGCCTTGATGAGACCTTTCGCATCCCGCGCGGTCGCCGGATAGACAATCTTGAGACCGGGCGTGTGGAGGAATGCCGCTTCCGGATTCTGCGAGTGGAACGGCCCGCCTCGCACGTAGCCGCCGCAAGGGCCGCGCACCACCATTGGTGTTGACAGCCCGGCGCGATACCGCGCCGTGGCGACGTAGTTCGTGAGCATATCGTACGCGCACGAAATGAAATCGATGAACTGCATCTCGGCGACAGGCCGCAGCCCCATATGGGCAGCGCCTGCGGCTGCTCCAACGATCGCCGCCTCGGAGATGGGTGTATCGATCACACGCGACTCGCCGAAGCGCTTGCTGAAGCCGTCCGTCACCTTGAACGCACCCCCGTACGGGCCGACATCCTCGCCGAGGATGAAGACGCGGTCGTCGCGCTCCATCTCTTCCCAGAGACCCTGGCGCAGCGCTTCGAGAAAAGTGACTTCAGCCATCACAACACCTTGAACCAAAGCTTGTCAGCCCCAGGCGGATCGACGTAGACGCCAGGCAACGCGCTCTCGGGCGCCGGCAGCGGCTCATCCACACAGGCGTCCGTCGCCTGGTCCACCTCGACTCGCACGCGATCGTCGATGTCCTTCAAGTCACCCTCGGCAACCATGTCGGCCGCGAGCAGGCGCTGGACGTAGCGATCGACCGGGTCGTTCGCCTTCGCCCACTGCTCCAGCTCACCCTTCGGCACGTAGTGCTGATCGTCGTGCTCGGCGTGACCCTTACGTCGATAGGTCTTTACTTCGATGAAATGCACGCCCTTCCCACGTCGCGCGCGTTCGACCGCGAATTTCGTCGCTTCATAGACGGCGAACACGTCGTTGCCGTCGACGGTGACCGCCGGAATCCCATACCCCTTGGCCTTGTCGGCGAGATCCTTAACGGCGAATTGCTTTTCGGGAGGCGTCGAGTACGCCCAGTGGTTGTATTCGCCGATCACTACGAGCGGCAGCTTCTGCACGGCGGCAAAGTTGAGTCCTTCGTGAAACGTGCCCGTCGACGTCCCGCCATCCCCGATGTACACCAACCCCACGCGCGGTTCGCGCCGCAGCTTGAACGTGAGTGCGATGCCCGCCATCACCGGGATCATGTCGCCGAGATGGGAGATCTGACCGAGATAGCCCTTCTCGAGGTCGTTGAAATGGACGTTCAGCTCACGGCCGCCGGTGGGGCTATCCGCCTTGGCCATGTACTGCCGCAGGATCTCGACCGGCTGGGCCCCCATGACGAGCAGCGACCCGAGGTTGCGGATCAGGGGCGACAACACGTCCGTGTGGCGTCCGCGCTCTAGGGCGTACGCCGAGGCAACGGACTCCCCTTCCTGGCCGAGCGAGCGGAACAGGCCGCCGATCACCTTGGTCTGGCGGTACAGCGCCACCAGGCGCTCTTCCAGCGTCCGGGTGAGCCGGAGATAGTAGTAGATCTCGAGGAGCTGGTCGGACGACAGCACCGCCCCGGCAGGGACGGCACCAGTCGGCCGCGTTGCAGGAAGAGCCATGGCCCTAAATTATAGTTGGGAGGGGAGAGCCATGGCGAACGTCAAGCTGCGTGTGACTGGAATGACCTGTGGCCACTGTCAGGCCAAGGTGGAGAAGGCCTTGAAGGGTGTGGTCGGGGTCTATACCGCCATCATCGACTTGCCCGACGGCGAAGCGGAAGTGGACTTCGATGATGACTCGGTGACGACAGACCAGCTCGTGGCGGCCGTCGCCAAAGCCGGCTACGGCGCAAAGCTCGCGGGCTAGTAGGCGCCGCGCATGACGTGCCCCGGCTCGACGAGCCGGTGGACCTCCGCAAGAAACCGCTTGGCGAGTTTGTCGAGCTCCGATTCCCCCACCTGATCGGTCGCAGCCTCGACGAACGTGTAGTGTCCTCCCTCCGGCCGGGCGCTGATCGTGATACGACCCAACGTGCCTTGATACGCCCGCCGGCGCGGCGACTCCTCCGCCGGCGCGAGCCGCCCGCCGAAAAAGCTCTTGGCGACGTCGAGCACCGCTTCCGGACTCGCGCTAGTTCTGTGGAAGTAACGCATGAGTTGCCGCTCCTGACGTCTTGAACGCCCGCAAGGTAAGACTGTTGAGCACCACCGAGAGACTCGACCACGCCATCGCCGCGCTCGCGAGGACCGGCGAGAGCAGCCATCCCGTCACCGGGTAAAGTACACCGGCGGCGACCGGAATCAGCAGCACGTTGTAACCAAACGCCCAGATCAGATTCCAGCGAATCGTTCGCATCGTGCGGCGCGCCAGCTCGATCGCGGTAAACACCGCGCGCAAGTCGCCGCGGATCAGCGTCACGTCGGATGCCTCCATCGCGATGTCGGTTCCGGTACCGATCGCGATGCCGACGTTCGCCTGGGCCAGCGCCGGCGCGTCGTTGATACCGTCGCCCACCATGACGACGTGACCGTCGCCCTCCTGGCGCTGCAGCTTCTTCACGAGGTCCGCTTTCTGCGAGGGCAGCACCTCGGCGATGACCTCGTCGATCCCTACCTCCGCGGCCACCGCCTCGGCGCCTTTGCGGGAATCGCCGGAAACCATCACGACAGAAATTCCGCGCCGCCGCAACAGCTCGATCGCCGTTTTGGACGTCGGTTTGATCGGATCGGAGATGGCGATCACGGCGTAGACGGTGTTGTTCACGACACAGATCACCGGCGAGCGGCCCTGCGCCGCCAACCGATCTGCGTCGGCGCCCAACGAGCCGAGCTCGAGGCTGCGCTCGCGCGCATGCCGGAGCGAGATCACCTCGATGATGCGGCGGTCCACCGTGCCCCGTACGCCCCGGCCTTCCATGGCAGCGAACTTCTCGACGGGGAGCAGCGACACCTGCTTGTCCTGCGCGGCCTTGAGGATCGCGAGCGCGAGCGGATGTTCGGAACGCTGTTCGACGGAGGCCGCCCATTTGAGGACGTCGGCGGGGCTGATCGGCGTGCCGTCCGGCTTCTTTGCAGTCACGATGTGCGTGATTGCCGGTTTGCCCTCGGTGATCGTGCCGGTCTTGTCGAGTAGCACGGTCCGCACATTGGCCAGCCGCTCCAGCGCCTCGCCGCTCCGGATCAGGATCCCGTACTCGGCCGCTTTGCCGGTTCCCACGAGAATCGCCGTCGGCGTGGCGAGGCCCAGGGCGCAGGGGCACGCGATGATCAGCACCGACACGAACGCCACGATCGCAAAGACGAGCGCGCGCACCTGCGGGAGCGGTCCCACGTCGAACCACACGACGAATGCTGCGATCGCGACCGCGATCACGATCGGCACAAACACACCCGCGACGCGGTCGGCCAGCCGTTGAATGGGCGCCTTCGTGGCCTGCGCGTCTTCGACGAGCTGCACGATTTGCCCCAGGGCGGTCTCCTTCCCCACCCGCGTCGCCCGGAACGTGATGCTGCCGGTCGTGTTCAACGTTCCGCCAATCACTTCGTCACCGGCTTTCTTCGCGACAGGCATGGGCTCGCCGGTCAGCATCGATTCGTTCACGGCCGACGCGCCTTCGGTGACGACGCCGTCCACCGGCACCTTTTCGCCCGGCTTGACGATGAGGAGATCTCCGGCGACGACGGCCTCGACGGGGATATCCGTCTCCTGGCGGTCGCGGATGACGTGCGCGGACTTCGCGCGCAATGTCGCCAGCCGGCGAATGGCCTCGGACGTGCGCCCTTTCGCGCGCGCCTCGAGCAACCGGCCGAGCAAGACCAGGGCGATGATCGCGGCGACGGCCTCGTAGTAAACGTCGGCGGGGAGTCCGGCGCGCAAAAACAGCGTCGGTACCGCCGTCGCCACCAACGAGTAGAGGTAGGCCGCTCCGGTCCCGACGCCAATGAGCGTATTCATGTCCGCGGTGCGATGCCGCAGTCCGCTCCAGGTGCCTTTGTAGAACTGCTGGCCCGACCAGGCGACCACGGGGAGGGTGATGAGCGCAAGCCCCCATTTGATCCAACCGAGGTCGAGAACCCATCCCAGCCCCGCCACCCAGTCGCGCAACCATACCGCCGCCGGCATGAGCAGCCGACCCATGAGGTCCACCTGCTTCATCGTGCCGTTCTCGCCCATGGGACGATCGGCCATCAGCAGCATCGAGCCGATCATCGCGAGGATCGTAACGGCCGCAGCAGCCACGAATTTCCAGGTGAGCGTCCGGATCTCGCGGCTGCGCGCGATGCGCTCGCGCTCGAGCGGATCCTCCGCGGCGATCGGCGCGGCAACCTCGAAGCCCGCGGCGACCACCGCGTGCTCGAGATCCTCCGCGGTCACGACGCCAGGGATGTAGTCCACGGTCGCCGTCTCCGTCGCCTGATTGGCGACGGCCCGAATGACGCCGTTCACCCTGGACAGAGACTGTTCGAGCGGCGCGACGCTCGGCGCGTAGTGCAGGTCGACGATCCCGAAGGTGACACTCGCCTTGCCGCAGTTGTAGCCCGCCTCGCGCACCGTCCTGATGAGCTGCCCGACGTTCGTCTGCGCGGCGTCGTATTCGATCGCGGCCTTGTTGGTGGCAAAGTTGACGCCGGCGGACGTGACGCCCGTCGCGCCGGCCAGGGCCTCCTGGACCGTGGCGGCGCAGCTCGCGCACGTCATCCCTTCGATGGGCAGCACGATCCGGGTCTTACTCATGACGGGGGGGGGCATCGTGGAATTTGTGCGGCGATGACGCGGCGCGGCGCTCGCCCGGCGGCTCCACGACGAGCAGTCCTTTCAGCATGTTCATGCCGCAGCGGAAGGGATATTCGCCCGGCTGATCCGGGGTGAATTCGACGGCCGTCGTTTGAAATGCCGGCAACTGCTGATCGATCCCGAAGCGCTCGAATACGACGCGCTCGGAGCAGTCGGCAGTCTCGTCCCGGTAGAATTGCAGCCGCACCGGCTTTCCCGCCTGCACGACGATCGTGTCGGGCGTGTATCCGCCCTTCACGATCACGCGCACTTCCTGCACCCCGCCTCCGCCCCCGTCGGCACTGGACGTCGCGGCCACCGCCTTCCCACGCGAGAAGAGGAAGAACCACAGCACCCAGACGATGGCGACGGCGCCGAGCGCCGTGACGGCGATCTGGGTGGACGTCACGTCTCCCTCGCTAGCGCACCTGCACGCGGACGGGAGCGCTTTTGGTCGAGCCGGCGGATTCGATCCGCATGGCGTAGAACGACCGCCAGACGAATACCAGAGCGATGACGAGGAACGCGCCCGCGAGCACGAGACTCAGCGTGGCGCCCCGCTCCGCCGTGAGCGACACCGCCAGCTCGACCGCGAGCAAGCCGAAGAGCGTCGTGAATTTGATGATCGGATTCATCGCGACCGACGAGGTATCCTTGAACGGATCGCCCACGGTATCGCCCACGACCGTCGCGGCGTGGAGCTCCGTGCCTTTCTGCTTCAGCTCGGTCTCGACGATCTTCTTGGCGTTGTCCCACGCACCCCCCGCATTGGCCATGAAGATGGCCTGGTAGAGGCCGAACAGCGCAATCGAGATCAGGTAGCCGATGAAGAAGTACGGCTCGAAGAACGCGAACGCGAGCGTCGCGAAGAAAACCGTCAGGAAGATGTTGAACATCCCCTTCTGCGCGTATTGCGTACAGATCGCCACCACCTTTTTGCTGTCCGACACCGAGGCCTTCGTCGTCCCCTCGAGCCGGATGTTCGCCTTGATGAACTCGACCGCGCGGTACGCGCCGGTCGTGACCGCCTGCGTCGAGGCGCCGGTAAACCAGTAAATCACGGCGCCGCCGGTGATCAGGCCCAGCAGAAACGGCGGGTGCAGGATCGACAGATTCGACAGCAGCTCGGGCTGCAACCCGCGAGTGAGCGCCACGATGATGGAGAAAATCATCGTCGTCGCGCCGACCACGGCGGTGCCGATCAACACCGGCTTGGCGGTCGCCTTGAACGTGTTCCCCGCCCCGTCGTTCTCCTCCAGGTTCTCCTTGGCACGGGCGAAGTTCGGATCGAACCCAAAGTCTTTCTTGACCTCGGCGCGGACGTTCGGGACCTGCTCGATCAGCGATAACTCATAAATGGACTGCGCGTTGTCCGTGACCGGTCCGTACGAATCGACCGCGATCGTCACCGGCCCCATGCCCAGGAACCCGAACGCCACGAGGCCGAAGGCAAACACCGCGGGTGCCACCATCAAGCCGAGCAACCCCGTCGTGCTCACGCCGTAGGCGATCGCCATCAGCACCATCATCGTCATCCCTAACCAGAACGCGCTGAAGTTCCCGGCGACGAATCCGGACAGGATGTTCAGCGAGGCACCGCCTTCGCGCGACGAAGTCACGATCTCACGCGTGTGACGCGAGCCAACCGACGTAAAGACCTTCACGAATTCGGGAATGATCGCCCCGGCGAGGGTGCCGCAGGTGATGACGAGCGACAACTTCCACCACAGCGTGGGATCGCCACCGATGTTGGGAATCAGGAGCCGCGACGCCACGAACGTCAGCGCTACCGAAACCAGCGAGGTCAGCCAGACGAGCGTGGTCAGCGGCGCTTCGTAATTCATGTGGTCGGCGGTCCGATACTTGGCTTTGACGACCGCGGCATTCAAGAAATACGAGACGCCGGACGCGACGATCATCATGACGCGCATCGCGAAAATCCAGACGAGGAGCTGCACTTTCACGAGCGGCTCGTGCACGGCGAGCAAAATGAATGAGATGAGGGCGACGCCCGTCACCCCGTACGTCTCGAAGCCGTCAGCGCTGGGGCCAACGGAATCGCCGGCGTTGTCCCCGGTGCAGTCGGCGATCACACCGGGATTGCGGGCGTCGTCTTCTTTGATCTTGAAGACGATCTTCATGAGGTCCGCGCCGATATCGGCGATCTTGGTGAAGATGCCGCCCGCCACCCGCAGAGCCGCCGCGCCGAGCGACTCGCCGATGGCGAACCCGATGAAGCACGGGCCGGCGTAATCGCCCGGAATGAACAACAGGATCAGGAGCATCAGCAGCAGCTCGACGCTGATCAACAGCATCCCGATGCTCATGCCGGCCTTGAGCGGAATCGCATGGTTGGGATACGGCTTCCCGGTAAGGCTCGCGAACGCGGTCCGTGAATTCGCGAACGTGTTCACACGAATGCCGAACCATGCGACGCCGTAGCTTCCCGCAATCCCGACCAGGCTGAACAGCAGGATGATGATCACTTTCATCGCGGGGAAGCCGCGCACCGCCGCTCCCGTCGCATCCGTTGTCTGCGCCAGGCTGCCGAAGTACACGGCGACGATCGCGCCGATGAACACCCAGAGGATGAGCAGGAACCGGCCCTGTGTCAGCAGGTAGGTCTTGCACGTCTCGTAGATCAGCTCGGAGATCTCGCGCATGGCGCGGTGCACGGGGAGGTTCCGGAGCTGCATGTACTGCGCGAGTCCGAACAACAGACCCAACGCGCAGACGACCAGGCCCCACAACAGCAGTGCCCGTCCTCCCATGCCGCCAAGGAACGTGGCCTGGTTCAGGTCGGGCAGTACGAGCGCGGCTTCACCGCCTGCTGCATGCTGGGCGGGATTCTGCAGCAATCCGAGAATCATGCGCTACAATCTCCTGGAGTATTGCTGGTCTGGTGGGGAGCGGGAGTCTTACTTCTCCGCGTACTCGTAGTACTCGATGCCAAGATGCGTGATCTGCTCTTCTCCCATCATCCAGCGCAGCGTGTTCTTCAGCTTCGTCTGCTGAATGAAGAGGTCGTGCTCGGCGTACAGGCCGGCGGCGAACTGCGGGCTCTTGAAGTAGAACGAGAGCCATTCCTGAATGCCCGACAGGCCGGCTCGGCCGGCGAGGTCGAAGAACAGCGCGAGGTCGAGCACGATCGGCGCGGCGAGGATCGAGTCGCGGCAGAGGAAGTCGACCTTGATCTGCATCGGATAGCCCAGCCATCCGAAGATGTCGATGTTGTCCCACCCTTCCTTATTGTCGCCGCGGGGGGGGTAGTAATTGATCCGCACCTTGTGATAGACCTTGCCATAGAGCTCGGGATAGACGTCGGGCTGGAGGATGTGCTCGAGCAATCCGAGCTTCGACTCCTCCTTGGTCTTGAACGACTCGGGATCGTCCAGCACTTCGCCGTCACGATTGCCGAGGATGTTGGTGGAATACCATCCCGACAGGCCGAGCATGCGCGCCTTGAACGCCGGCGCGAGCACGCTCTTCATCATCGTCTGCCCGGTCTTGAAGTCCTTGCCGCCGATCGGCACATGGCGTTCGTCCGCCAGCTGCTCCATCACGGGCAGGTCGACGGTCAGGTTGGGCGCGCCGTTCGCAAACGGCACGTTCTCCATCAGCGCGGCGTAGGCATACAGCATCGACGGCGCGACCGACTGGTCGTTCTGCTCCATCGCGTTTTCGAACGCTGGCAGCGACTGGTGCGCGGGTCCCGGGGTCAGGAACACCTCGGTCGACGCACACCACACCACGACGAGGCGATCGAGCCCCGCGCTCTTCTTGAAGTTGCGCATGTCTTCGCGCAGCTGCTCGGCGAGCTCCCGCTTGTTCTTGCCGCGCTTGACATTCGTCCCTTGCAGCCGCTTCACGTAATACTGATCGAAGGCCGCGGGCATCGGCTTGATGCTCTGGAGAAATGCCTTGATCGGTTCGAGGTGCTCGTGTTGGTCGAGCACCCCGGCTTTCACCGCCGCGGTATACGCGTCATCCGGAATCGGATCCCACGCCGCAAACACGAGATCCTGCAGGTCCGCGAGCGGCACGAAGTCTTTGATCTTCGGCGCGCGCTTCTCAGTCCGTTTGCCGAGCCGGATCGTCGCCATCTGGCTGAGCGAGCCGATCGGCAGGGCGCGGCCGCGCCGCACGTTCTCCACGCCGGCAATGAAGGTCGTCGCCACCGCGCCGAGACCCACGAGCATGACACCCAGTTTTCCGTTAGCCGGAGCAATTTCCATTAATGCGCCTTGCGGCGTGCCGCCGCGACTCCAGGCAGCGTCTCACGTTTGGGAATCGGCGACGGCGGCGGCGCGCCGCGCGCCACGCGCGCGACATGCACCACCCGTTGGATTACCGTGATCGCGGAGACGAGCGCGAGCACCGCCACAATCCAGAACAGCAGGACACCGGGGCGCCCCGGTCCTGCGCCAAACGCCAGAGCCGCAAGACCGAGGAGCAAGACGCGCTCAGCCCGCGCGGCAATCCCGACTGTGCATTCCACACCGAGCGCTTCGGCCCGCGCCCGCGTGTACGATACCAAGAGTGATGCGAGCAGCGCGACCAGCCCCGCGGCGATGGCGCGCGGCTTCAGATCGCCCGGCAACGGACCGGTCAAAAAATAGAAGATCAGCCCGGTGAAAACTGCCCCCTCGCCGACCCGGTCGAGCGTCGAATCATAGAAGGCTCCGAACGTCGTCGTCTTGCCGCCCTGCCGCGCCACCTGCCCGTCGAGAATGTCGAAAATGCCACTGATGAGCAGGAGCAGGCCACCGAGCCGGATGGCGCCGGTGCCGAACGCCACCCCGGAGCCGATCACCACCAGCGTGCCCAGCGTGGTAATCGCATTCGGGTGCACGCCGCCCTGTATCAGGCCACGCGCCAGCGGTCCCATCAATCTGACAAAGCCGTCCTTGACGCGCTGGGGAATGACGTTCATGCCGGGGGGAAGCTACTCCTTAAAGGCCCACGTTTCCATTGGGAAGGACAACCTCAGTCGCTCTTCGAGGGACCCGAGAACACCTTGTAGACGACAAAACCGCCGACTCCGATGACGGCGAGTGTTGGAATCCAGCCAATGACTCCAAGCAGCAGCATCCCAACCACGCCTACGACGCCGCCCTTTAGGAAGCCGAGCAGCTCCCCCTTCGTACGGGCGTTGTCGACATCCTTCCTGGTGTAGAGATCCGGAAGATCGATCTTGGCCATCAGACCGCGGCGAAATGCGGGTTCTCGATGAGCCCTACCAGATTCCCGAACGGATCGGCAACCGTCGCCACCCGAATGCCCTCCCCGACATCTTGAATGGGAGACTTGAGGCTCGCTCCCGCGCGAATAAAGTGCTCGAGCGCTTGCTCGACGTTAGCGACACCCCAATACGCGACTGAACCTCCCGGTCCCGGTTTGAGTCCCTTCGTATCCGGATCGAGGCCTAGCTCGAACCCTCCAATATTGAAGCCTACATAAAACGGCTCATCGAAGTATGGCTGGACGCCGAAGGCCGAGCTATACCACGCCTTGGCACGTTGGAGATCGGGAACGTGATAGATCACGGTGCGTAAGCCAAGAATCATAGTCCAGCTCGAGTTCGCATAGCCCGACCGCCGTTCCCACGACGCCCGGCAGCGCCATCAGCGAATCGGTGTGTGCGGCAAGGACCTCGTCGATGCTCCTCGCGGTCATGGTGGCCCCCCCCCCGCCTCCCTTGCCGGCACAGGCAGCCATTGCGCCGGCGACCAGCCCCAGCGCGATCACGCGAGCGATCTTCACTAGTGCCTCACGAAAATCGAGTAGCCGTTGCTGCTGCCATCCGGATCATGATTGGCGGCCGGTTTATACGTGTAGCCCGCGATCGTCAGGCCATTCATCCCGAAGTAGGCCGACCGCGTCGCGTTCGGGATCGATGCGAGGACAAGGGTGCACGTTCCCGTCATGCCGTCCGCATCGCTCGTGACACATTGTACCTCCGGGCCGGAATTCCAGCTGCCGCGCACAGTCACGCCGTTCAGCAGATTATGTCTCGAGTCGTGCGCGGTGACTCGTACGCTTGCCGACCAGGTGTCGACACCGCTGATCGCCACGCCGTCGATGTTGCCGACGTGAACGCTCGGCGGGTTCACCGTTACCACGAGTGCGCGCGCATTGTTGCTCGAGTTGTTGTCCACGAACTTCTGCGTCGCGGTCAGAATATGCCCATTGGTCGCCAGACCGGCGGTGTTCCAGAAGAACGTGCCCGACGCGCTGGCACCTGAGGCGAGCCCAGCGATCGTCTGCGTGCCGATTACGGCGTTCCCCGCCGTCCCGTCTGTCAGCACGACGTCGAAGCTCGTTGTGACATCGGCACCGCCCACGTTCTGGACCGTGAACGCGACCGGCACGGTATCGCCCAGGGTCACCGAGCCGGGCGCCGTAATACTGGCCAGAGCAATGTCGGCTGGCGCCGCCAACACGGTGACAGTCGCCGAGCGCGAATTGTTGCCGCCGTTGTCGTCCGTCAGGCTGTGGGTCGCCACCAGTGTGTGTCCGCCCAGGGCGGCGGTCGCCGTATTCCAGCTGAAAGAGCGCGTCGCGGTCGCGCCGACCGCGAGACCGGCGACCGTCTGGGTACCCAGCGTCACGCCGGCCGTCGCGTCGGTCAGGACGACGTTGAACGTCGTACCGACATTCAGCCCGCCCACGTTCTGTACGGTGACCCCGATCGTGGACGTACTCCCCTTAGTCACCGAGCCAGGCGCGCTCACGGCGGTCACGGCGACATCGGTCGACGGAGCGTTCACCGTGATCGTCGCTGAGCCCTGGTTGTTCGCGGCGTTGGCGTCGGACAGCGTGTGGGTCGCCACCAGCGTGTGACCGCCCAGAGCGGCGGACGTCGTATTCCAGTTGAACGTGCGCGACGTGTTGGCTCCCGCCGCAAGCCCTGGGATCGTCTGCGTTCCAACCGTCACCCCGGCCGTCGCGTCGGTGAGGACGATATCGAAGCTGGTGCCGACACTCAGCCCGCCCACGTTCTGGACGGAGACCGAAATGGAAGCGGTGCTCCCTTGAGTGACGGAGCTCGGTGCGATCACGCTGTTCACCGCCACGTCGGTCGTCGGCGGAGCCTGCACGGTGATCGAGATCGCGATGCTGTTGTTCGCCGGGTTGTTGTCGGCCAGCTTCTGCGTCGCGAACAGGGTGTGCCCAGTGAGGGCCGCCCCGGTGGTGTTCCAGTTGAACGTGCGCGTTGTGCTGGCGCCTACGGCAAGCCCGGAGACCGTTTGCGTGCCGATCGTCGGGCCATTGTAGCCGTCGGTCAGCACGATATCGAAGCTTCCCGTTACTTCCTGTCCGCCCACGTTCTGCACCGTCACCACGACCGGTGCGATGTCGCCCTGATTGACCCGGGCCGGCGCGGTGATGCCGGTGACAGCAAGATCGACCGGCTGCGGGGCGATCGTCACCGTCACCGAGCGCGTGTTGTTGGTGGCGTTATCGTCGCTCAAGGTCTGCGTCGCCACCAGGGTGTGACCGCCCTGCGCGGCTGATGTCGTATTCCAATTGAAGGAGCGCGTCGCGCTGGCACCCGCGGCAAGCCCGGCGACCGTCTGCGTGCCGATTGTCACGCCGGCCGTCTGGTCGGTCAGGACGATATCGAAGCTGCCGGTGACATTCTGTTGACCCACGTTCTGGACGGTCACCCCAATCGTGGCTGCACTCCCCTGCGTAACTGAGCCGGGGGCGCTCACCGCGGTCACGGCGACGTCGTTCGACGACGGCGGCGGCACCGGCGCGTTCACGTTGATCGCGATCGCGATCGCGTCGTTCGTCGACTTATTGTCGGGGAGTTTTTGCGTCGCGATCACGATATGCCCAGTGATCGCCGCCCCGGCGGTGTTCCAGGCGATATCGACCGTGGTCGTGGCCCCCACGGCGAGGCCCGCGACCGTCTGCGTGCCGACCGTTACGCCACCGGCGGTCCCGTCCGTCAGTTCGACGGCGAAGGGCGTGCCGACATCCACCTCCCCGACGTTCTGGACCGTGACCACGACGTGTGCAGTGTCTCCCTGAGCGACCGAGTGGGGCCCGGTGACCCCCGTCAAGGCGATATCGGTCGGCTTGGGATGCACCGTGACCACGGTCGTGAGCCGGTTGTTGGGGGCGTTGTCATCGGTCAGGTTGTGGGTCGCCACCAGGGTGTGTCCACCCAGCGCGGCGTTCGTCGCGTTCCAGCTGAAGAAGAGTGTCGTCCCGGCGCCCGCCGCCAACCCGGCGACCGTCTGGCTACCGATCGTCCCTCCGGCCGTCGAGTCCTGCAGCGTGACCACAAAGCTTCCCGCGTTCAGATTGCCGACGTTCGTCACGGTCACGCCGATGTTGACACTGTGTCCCACGATCACCCCGTTGACGGGGGTGGTGAAACTGGTCACGGCGACGTCGGTCAGTGGGGCGTTGACGGCGATCGTGACGGAGCGCTGGTCGTTCGTGGCCCTGTCGTCGGACGGGCGTTGACGGCGATCGTGACGGAGCGCTGGTCGTTCGTGGCCCTGTCGTCGGACAGCGTCTGACGTGCAACCAGGTCGTGATCGCCCGTGGCACTGGGCGTCCACGCGAATGTCAGCGTCGCGGTGGCGCCGGCGACCAGTCCGGCGACGGTCTGCGTCCCGGCGGTCACGTGCTGGGTCGTGTCCTGCAGCGTGACGTCGAAGGTGGAGACGTCCTGGTTGCCGACGTTTTTCACGGTCACGGTGATGCTGGATGTACTGCCCTGCACCACCGTGCTCGGTCCGCTGACGCTCGTCACAGCCAGGTCGGTAAACGGACCCGGCGGCGGCGGCGCGAAGCCGTCGATCACGACGCCGAAGCGCTGGAGGACGAGATCGATCCGGTTGCCGATGGTCACCGATGAGCTTCCAGCGAACAGCAGACCCACGGGGTTGAGGTTGGCGTCATCGGTCACGATGAGCGAGCCCGAGTCCCCGCCGCCGCTGAACGTTCCCGGCGAGATGATCAGCTGGTCCACATAGCGCGCGGTCTTGGTACAGGTGAACCCCGAGACGGCGTAGCAGACAGTGACCGTCGCGTTGACGCCGGTGATCTGCCCGTGCGTGAGGTGCGTGGTGCGCCCGTACTTCTGCACGTTGAGGCCAAGCAGCGCGTTGCGGTCATCGAACAGGCCGTCGCCGTTGGCGTCACCGTAGATGGTCGAATTCGGCATGCCGTAGCCCTCGTCCGCGGGCGTGGCGTTGTCCAGCACGGCCGTGGTAGACAGGGCGATCGCGGCGTCGATGGTGTTGCTACCGTTGGTGGCGAACGAGATCACCTGAAAGTCGGTCAGCGTCGCGATCTGATCGGCGCTCGTGCCCCCATCGAACGGACCAGGCTGGTACTCCGGATCGCCGATGCTGGCGCCATTCGAATTGGCCAAGACGTGGTTGTTGGAGAGGATGTACACGCGCCCCAGCGCGTCACGCACGCGGGCGCCGATGGTGCCGGCGGTGATCGCCGGATGTCCAACTGAGAACCCCGTGGGAGCCGGGCGCTGCCGCTGCGTGGGATCGGTAAAGGCCATGAGCCGGCCCGTCACCTGTTGGCTCACGGGAATGCCTTCGAGCATGAGCGGCAGGCCTTTGATGCCTTTCCGTTCCAGGAAGAGCACCATGCCAGGGCGTCCGTCCGGCTGAACGGTGACCGCAGTCCCTATGACGCCGGGGATCTCGAGCAGCGCGTCCGTGTGACGCCGTTGTGCCGCGATCGCCGCGCGGAGATCCGGCATGAATCGGGCGGCTGGTAACGAGGGACCCGCTGGAGAATTTGACGCGCTGTCGGAGCACGCGTACCAAACGGCGGGCGCGGCAGCGATGAGGACGACAATGACGCCGCGAATCAACGCGCGGACGCGGGGGGCTCCCATAGCGACTCCCGGTTAAAACCCAAGGGCGGGGCGCGGCAGATATATGGAGGCGCCGGGCCGACTCGGCAAGGCGACGATTCGGGGCCATGTTGTAGGGGGGGGCCATGAACAAAAGAAGTGTGATGTGCATCGCTTTGACCGCGCTGGGATGCGGGGGCTCCGAGTCGATCGGCCCTTTCGGGGGGACGGTCCAAGTCACTGCTTCCACTACGGGCGTGAACCTCGACCCCGATGGCTATACGGTCTCGCTCGATGCCGGAACCGCCCAGCCGCTGTCTGTCAACGGCGCAATGGTCACGTTCACGCGAGTCCATGATGGGAGCCACCTGGTCTCGCTCGGCGGTGTCGCCTCGAACTGCGTGGTGACCGGTCCAAACTGGCAAGCGGTCTCCATAACCGCAGGGGACACGGTTCAGGTCACGTTCCAGATCACCTGTCCCCCGCTGGGCCAGCTCGCTTTCACGAGTGACCGCGACGGGAACGACGAGATCTATCTGATGAATGCCGACGGCACCGGTCTCATCAATCTGACGAATAACCCTGCGTCCGACGGCTATCCGGCGTGGTCGCCGGACGGGTCGAAGATCGTCTTTCGCAGCGAGCGAGACGGCAACCCCGAGATCTATGTGATGAATGCCGACGGCACCGGTCTCATCAACCTGACGAATAACTCCGCGTTTGATGGTTATCCCAAGTGGTCACCAGACGGGTCGAAGATCGCCTTCGACAGCGACCGCGATGGAAACTTTGAGGTTTATGTGATGAGCACCGACGGGACTAGCGTCGTCAAGGTGACGAACAACCCGGCGTTCGACGGGCAACCCGCCTGGTCGCCGGACGGGACGCAGATTGCATTCACGACTTTGCGGGACGGGAACGCCGAGATCTACGTGATGAATGACGACGGAAGCGGGGCCTACAACCTGACGAAGAACCCGGCCCTCGACGGGGATCCCGCGTGGGCACGGCAGGCGTTACCGATCGCTTTCGCTTCCGATCGCCGCGGTGACCTCGAGGTCTACCTGCTGAGCTTCTTGGGCGCGAGTATCATTAACCTGACACACAACCCCGCGATCGACGAGTTCGCTGCATGGTCGCCCGACGGCTCGAAGATTGCTTTCGATACTGACCGGGACAGGAACTTCGAGGTCTATGTGATGCGGGCCGACGGGAACGCGCCCGTCAATCTGACAAGAAGCCCCGCTGACGATTGGTATCCCGCTTGGAGGCCCGGGCGGTAAAGCATTGGACTAATCGTGCAGCAGGAGGGCGTACCCGCCAAGAAGTGCAGCACCAATCCAAGGAATACGTCCGGGACGCCGGGCCAGGCGCGCCCCAAGCGAGATCGCCGGGCGCCGCCTCAAGGTCTCACTCTGCCATGCAGGATCGGCCGGAGATATCCCTGACGTATTTGCGGCGCGGTAGGTCGGGATCATGTCGACCTGCACCACGAGCGCGAGCGACGTCACGGGATAGTACGCAGCGCCGAGAATCGCACCCAAGCCGTCGACGTGCCCAAGACCACCCGAGCCAGCGCTGGATGCAACCGCTGCGATCGAGCCCTCGAACATTCCGGAGCCGATCCGATGACTGAGCCGGAGCCGTAGCCCCACCAAAGTCGCCTCATTCGGGAAATCCCGTCCCCCGAATATCGAGACGCCAAAACCCGCGCCCGATTGTCGGATCCAGCGAACCCCAAAGTCGGCCACCGCGACCGCGCCGGTGATGAACGTACTGGAGCCCAACTCCCCGCCTCGGCCCACCGTTACCGTGGACTCGGTGATCAACTCACGGCGGCTCTGGGCCAGGACCGATGTGGCGAGGAGGATCAGGGAGGCATCCAGCAACACAAACCAAGCCACCAGGAATCGACGCATCGTCTTCACCCCTTTCACCCATACAGATCGGGGGGAGGGGTCAAGCAGACGTCAAGGCTTAGGCGGCGAACCGGATTCCGGCGGCAGCGCGACCCTGGTCGCAAGAGCTTCCATTTGATGCCCGCGCAAGCGTGCCCATCTGGGCAGCCGCAGCGCGCCGCTGGCGATCATCCCGAGACCGGCGACCGCGAGGAACGCGACTCCGGGAATCGAGCTGGCCAAGGAGCCGCCGAGCGCACTCGTGACAACGATCGTGACGGCTACACCGAGGATCGCGAATCCCGCACCGATCGAGGCCCGCGCGCCGCCATGCACCGTACCGAAGCGCAGTCGATGACCTGTGTCCGTTGGCTCGAGAAGGACCTGCAGGTTTCCATTCGTCCACTGCCGCAGCGAGCCATCGGAGCGCGTGGTGCCGCGTGCATTAAACACTTCACGCAATTGAACGACGAGGCGCTCCCACTCCGCGTCGCTAAGCCGGCGGTTGAGGTGGACCGTCCTGGATACGCCGATCGGGAGTCCGAGGAACGTCCGCGATCCAGTGCCGCCACGCACATCCAGCGCGTGGGCGGCCTGGGCTACCGCATCGGAAGAAATGCCCACCTCGCTGCCGATCGCTTGGAGCTCGGCGAGCGTCAGCCCCTCGTCGCGCGCGACCTCGCGCTGAGGGCTCTGCGGCCCCTCTTCCGCTGCCGCGCGAAAGATCGCGGCGATCTCCTTGTCATTGTAGCGTCGGTCGGCCATGACCTAATCTAGTAAATCAGGTAGGTCGCACGTGTCGCGCGAAACCGGTCGAGATCACGGTCCCACGAATCCCAGATTTCCAGCAGCGGCCGCCCCGCCTCCAGCGCCGTACGCAGGTCCGGCCCGGCCGCGAGACGATCGAAGCTCTGGGTCCGGAATTGGAACTCCGCCGGATGCACAGCCCGGATGGCCGCGAGCAGAGCCACCGCGAGCTTGGTCGCGTCGTAGACCTGACGATCGCGGACGCGCAGCTCGATCCCTTTCAGCGCTACGCCGGCGTACTTGCCGTCGGTTGGCGCGACGGGGGTGAAGCGCGTCGCTCGCACGTCCACACCGCGAAGCGCCGCGCTATCGAGCCGCGCGATCACACGCTCAGGATCGAGCCACGGCGCGCCCAACACGCGAAACGCCGTCGTCGTCCCCCGACCCACCGACACATTCGTCCCCTCGAACAAACAGGTGCCGGGATAGAGCAGCGCGCTCTCGATGTCAGGCATGTTGGGCGACGGTTTCACCCACGGGAGACCTGTCTGATCATAGAACATCGTGCGATTCCACCCCAGCGCGGGCACGACGCCGAGATCCGCGCCGATCACCATGACGTCGTTGGCCATGCGCGCCAGCTCGCCCAGTGTCATGCCGTATCGCATCGCCACCGGCATGAATCCCGAGAAGGCGGAATCGGGATCGCCCGCACGTGCGCGCACGTTGCCCTGCACCGCGATGCCGCCTACGGGATCG
>WNGA01002331.1_pt1 | contig 29001 bp, 26 predicted proteins | sample 5400061 | NCBI WGS metagenome assembly WNGA01 (sample SAMN13153366, study PRJNA577476) | soil metagenome | isolation source: 100 cm soil or saprolite under grassland replicate 2 | place: USA:California | collected 2016-06-15
AGGCCGCCCCGGGTTTACCGCAGCCGCCGTCCGGGTTGCCGCCGTCCGGGTTGCCGCCGTCCGGGTTGCCGCGGTCCCGGTTGCCGCGGTCCCGGTTGCCGCGGTCCCGGTTGCCGCGGTCCCGGTTGCCGCGGTCCCGGTTGCCGCCGTCCCGGTTGCCGCCGTCCCGGTTGCCGCCGTCCCGGTTGCCGCCGTCCCGGTTGCCGCCGTCCCGGTTACAGCACGACGGACGGGGTGACCACCGACCGGGTCCCCTCGGAGGCCGGATGCACCACGAGCTGCGCCAGCCCGTGCGGCACGTCGTCCACCGCGAACCGACCGTCGGCGTCGGCGCTGGTCTCCATCGCGCCGTGCTCGGTCCGCACCTCGACCCGGTGCGCGGCCGGCGGCGCCAACCACCCGTCCAGCCGTACCGTCGCGCTGCCGGACGGGCTGACGCTGAACATGATGGTCAGGCTGTCGCTGTCGAAGGTGATCGTCCGGGTCTCCTCGGCGCCGCGCACCCCGGCCAGCGCGCCGTGCTCGGCGGACAGCCGGAACACCTCGACGTCCAGGTCCTCCAGCGCCAGGGCGAACTGGATCCGGTCGACCAGGTCGGCGGCCATCGGGTCGAGGTCGCCGTACAGCTCGCGCAGCTCGGTCAGGACACCGAGGTCGGTGTCGTCGATCGGCTCGTCCGCGCCCGGCGGAGCCGGCTCGTCAAGGGGGGTCATAGCGGGCTCCATGTGGGGTCGGAGGTCAACAACTGCCGCAGCTTGGCGAGGCACCGCCCCCGGGTGGGGCCAATGCTGCCCAGCGGCATGCCGAGGGTGGCGGACACTTCGCTGTAGTCGGGGCGGCGGACGAACGCGACGATGCGCAGCAACTCCTGGCAGCGTTGCGGGAGCTGCCGCACCGCCCGCCACAGCGCCCGCCGCCGGTCGTCGACCAGCAGTTGCTCGTCGGGGAGCGGATCCGGGTCCGGCAGCGCCGACTCGATCCAGTCCTCCATGGGGCGCTCGCCGCGGCCGGCGCGCCGTACCCGCCATGCCTCCCGCTTGGCCACCGTCACCAGCCAGGCGGTCAGGGCGGCCGCGCTGCGGATGGTGTCCAGGTGCCTCAGCAGGGACAGCCAGGTGGTCTGCACGACGTCCTCGGCGGTGTCGCGGTCCAGGCCCTGGGCGCGGGCCACCTGCCACAGCAGCGGGGACAGCTCGGCCACGATCGCGTTCAGGCTGGCCGGGTCATCCCCGCCGCGCGCGCGCTCCAGCAACACCGCCAGCCGGTCCGCGTCCGCGGTCCGCTGCTCGACCCGCGGGTCGCCCGGCAAGGAGGTGTCACTGTGCATGCGGCACCTACCCCTGCTTCCGCAGGGCGTCCAGTGCGTTGGCGACCCGCCCGGCCGTCGCCTCCGCCCGGATGGTGTCCAGGCCGAGCTCGGCCTGCTGCTCGGAGTACCCGAACATCAGCTCGGCCACCTCGGCGGCCAGCAGCGGCGCGGCGAACGAGGTGCCGCTCCACACCGCGAAGCCGCCGCTGAAGTCGTCGGTGTCCAGGGTCTGCCGGCGGCCACCCTCCTGGCCCAGCTCCGCCTGGGTGGCGCCCTGGAAGTTGGGGTAGGTGCTCACCAGCGCGGCACCCAGCGCCCAGCCGGTCACCCACCGACCGTCGTCGCTGAACAGCGCCCTGCTTCCGTTGGGGTTCCACGCGCCGACGCTGACCACCGGCGGGCCGGCCGCGGCGGGGGCCGCGGCGAACGCCGCCGGGTAGAACGGCCGGTCGGTGGAGAAGTTGCCGGCGGCGGCCACCACCAGCACGCCGCGGGCGGTCAGGCCGTTGATCTCGGCGGCCAGCGCGCTGGTGTACACACCGTCCGGGTCGTCCTCGGAGCGCTCGTCGAAGTAGCCCAGCGACAGCGACACCACGTCCACCAGGCCGTCGGCGGGTCCGCCATTCTGCGCGTCCTCCGTCCGCAGCCGCAGCACCCGCAGCGCGGCCAGCAGGTCGCCCTCGTACACCACGCCGTCGGGGTGCATGATCCGGACCGCGGTGACCCGCGCGTCCGGCGCGACCTGGCGCACCAGCCCGGCGATGAACGTGCCGTGGCCGGCGTGGGTGTCGATGTCCTGCACGAAGTCCTGGTCGTTGAACGGGGTGTCCCACTCATCGGCCAGCAGTTGCACGGCCGGCTCGGTGCTCTGCAGCGCCTGCTCGGCGGCGAGCACGGCCGCCTGCGCGTCCTCGTCCGGCCGGACGTACCCGTTCAGCCAGGGATGGGGGCTCATCCCGGTGTCCAGCACGGCCACCACGGGGCGCCGCCGGGTGCAGGTCGGGCTGGGCCGCGGCGGGGCCAGCGCCACCGCCACCGGGACCCGCCCGCCGGTGCCAGGCCGCAGGTACACCGCCGGGCCGGGGCTGCCCTCGACCGCGCCCGGGCTGCCCTCGACCGCGCCGGGGCTGCCGCCGATGCTGACCATCGCGGATCCGACCAGCAGGTGGTCCAGGCCGACGGACGCGGACCCGACCGAGGCCAGCGTGCCGGACGCGCGCAGCGTCTGCAGCACCGGCCAGGCGTCCACCCGGCGTGGCCCGGCGTCCTCGTTGACGGCGATCCGCACCGGGCGGGGCAGGTCGTTGAGTCGCTCGCGGTATCGTTGCAGCCGTTCGTCCACGGCGATCGGCGGCGGCTTGACCAGGCTCACGCCGAGGTCCTGCAGCGCGGTGTTGGCGCGGCCGAAGAACGCGTCGTCCTGGGCGGTCCCCTCGCGCACCAGCAGCACGCCGGCGCGGTACGCGGTCGAGCGTGGCACCGGCCGGCCGGCCACCAGGGTGACCTCCGCCGGCCGCAGCACCACCGCGCCGTGCCGCTCCAGCAGGGCCGGCGGGAACGGGATCGAACCCTCGAACCGGGCCGGCGGCAGCTCCCGGCCGCGCACGTCCTCGCCCAGCCAGGCCAGCCGGTGCACCGGCTGCGCCGGCGGTTTGCGGCCCGGGACGTCCCGCCCCGGAACCGGCCGCTCGCCGTAGTCGCCCGTCGTGTCCATACCTGCTCCGATCCCCTGCGCTGCCGCCGTCCGGCAGGACCCTTCGGGCCGGACCCTAGGACATACGTGGCACGCCGGGCCGGCCTAGTACACAGATCAGGTCACGGATTGGTCACGATCGCTTGCCGGCGGCTGCGCCATCCCGTGGCGGCCGCCACCGCGCGCCGCGGAGCAGGCTGTCGAAGCCCGTCCAGACCAGGTTCATCAGCCGGGTGGCGGTTACGGTCGGGGTCTCGCCGGGCTGGTCCACCATCCGGTCGGCCAGCGACTCGGCGGCCCCGACCAGGGCGTGGGCGACCGCGGTCAGCTCCGGCTCGGGCGGCCGGGCGGCACCCTCGGCATCCATGGCCTGGCCGAGCAGGCCGGCCACCACGGCGGCGATGTTGGCCCGGCTGCCGCCACCTGGCTGGCGAACGGCGCGTCCTCGCCGCGGGCCTGCCGGTACAGCACGAGCCAGCCGCCGCGGTGCTCGTCCACGTACCCGAAGAAGGCGTGCAGCGCCTGCCAGAGCAGGCCCGTCCGGCGGGCCACCGGCGCCGACCACCGCGCTGATCCGGTCCACCAGCAGGTGCGCCTCGCGGGTGATGCACGCGGCGAACAGTTCGTCCTTGGGGCCGAGGTACGCGTAGATCATCGGCTTGGAGATGCCGGCCATCTCGGCGATCTCGTCCATGGACGCCTGCCGGTACCCCCGCCGGGAGAACACCTCGACCGCGGCGTCCAGCATCTGCTGTTCGCGGACCTGCCGCGGTAACCGCCGGAACCGCGTACCCCGCTCCGTCTCGGCCATCGCCACCCGCCCCGGCAGCCGGCCATCTCAGGCTGCCATCTCAGCCCGCCATCTCGGGGGAGCCGGCGCGACGGCGCCAGCGGCGGTTGGGCAGCACCGCGGCCGGGCCAGCGTCGGAGCCCGAGCCGAACCGCAGCCACACCCGCGCGCCGCCCATGGTGCCGCGGCTGATCCGGACCGCCCCGCCGGAGGCCTCCGCGGCACGGCGGGCGATGTCCAGCCCCAGCCCGGTCGAGCCGCCGGTACTGGCCCCCCGGCGCAGCGCGGTCGCCGCGTCGGCGATGCCCGGGCCGGCGTCCTCCACGATCAGGCAGGTGTTGCCGTCCACCAGGCGCAGCGCGACCGCGAACGCGCAGCCGACCGGGGTGTAGCGGAACACGTTGCCCACCAGGGCGTCCACCACCGCGATCAGCTCCGCCCTGGACAGCGGCACCGGCACCGGCCGGTCGGTGCCGATCACCTCGCAGGACCGCCGCTGGTCGGCGGCCAGCGCGGACCAGAACCGCATCCGGGCCCGGATCACGTCCGCCGCGTCGCAGCTCTCCCGCAGCCCCGAGGTCAACGGCGAGCGCGCGGCCCGGATGATGCCGTCGATCTCCCGCTCGAGCTGCCGGGCGGCGTGCCGGACCCGCTGGGCCGCCGGGCTGGTGCCCACCGCCTCGGCGTCCAGCCGCAACGCGGTCAGCGGTGTGCGCAGCCGGTGCGACAGGTCGGCCACCAACTCGCGCTCGGCGGCCAGCAGCTCCACCACGCGGTCGGCCATCGCGTTGAACGCCACCCCGGCCTCGGCCAGCTCGGTCGGCCCGGCCGGGATGACCCGGACGTCCAGGTCGCCGGCGCCGAGCCGGCGGGCGGCCGACGCCAGCCCGCCGGACGCGCCCACCATCCGGGCGGCCAGCCGGTCGGCGACCATCACCGACGCGGCCACCAGGGCCACCGCGATCAGCCCCATCACCGCCCAGGAGGTGGCGACCCCGCGGGTGAGGTCGGCGCGGCGGACCCCCACCTCGATCAGCGCGGACCGGCCCTCGGTCAGCATCACCGGCTGCAGCAGCAGGTACCCGTCCGGGGTGGGCACCGCGAACGTCTTGGCCTGGCTCTGGGCCAGCCGCATGTCCTCCTCCCGGCCGCGCGCCTCGCCGAGCACCGTGCCGTCCGGCAGGTGCACCGCGAGCAGCCCGTTGCGGCCGGCCGGGATGCTGGCCATCGCCCGTTCGATGTCGGTGCGCTTGGTGGCGATCTCCAGCACCGGCGCCAGCGCGGCCGCCTGCCGCTCCGCGTCGTGCAGCGCCCGGTCGTGCGCCACCTGGCGGACGGCGAGGCCGAGCGGGATCACGAACGCCAGCGCGATCATCGAGCCGGCCGCGGCGGCGACCAGCGCAAGGGTGCGGCGCATCGGGTGCCCGCCGACCCGACCGCCGCGCCCGCGTTTCACCCCGGCCTCCCTTTCACCCCGGCCTCACTGCGGCTCGACCAGCTTCAGCCCGACGCCCCGGACAGTGTGCAGGTACCGCGGCTCCACGGCGGTCTCGCCCAGCTTGCGGCGCAGCCAGGACAGGTGTGTGTCGATGGTCTGGTCGTCGGTGCCGTACGGCTGCTGCCACACCTCGGCCAGCAGTTCCCGGCGGGTGACCACCCGGCCGGGGCGCCGGGCCAGGTACGCCAGCAGGTCGAACTCCTTGCGGGTCAGCGCCAGCACCCGCCCGGCCAGCCTGGCCTCGCGCCGCTCGAAGTCCACCGACAGCTCGCCCACGTACGCCACCTCCGCCCGGTCGGTACCGGCCCGGCGCAGCACCGCGGACAGCCGGGCCCGCAGGTGTTCCCCGGAGAACGGCTTGACCAGGTAGTCGTCGGCGCCGGCGTTCAGCAGCCGCACGATCTCGGTCTCGGCGTCGCGCGCGGTGGCCACGATGACCGGCACGTCGACGATGCCGCGCAGCATCTTCAGCGCGTCGATGCCGTCCAGGTCGGGCAGCCCGAGATCCAGGATCACCGCGTCCGGCGGGTTCTGCGCCACGTCCCGCAGCGCCTGCAGCGCGGTCGACGCGGACCGCACGGCGTGCCCACCGTCGGTCAGCGACCGGATCAGCGCTGCCCGGATATTGTGGTCGTCCTCGACTACCAGCACACTCGCCACGACACGAAGCTACTTCACAACACCTAGGGTGCAGAGATGCGTCGGGCGTTCGGTTACGCCGGTGTCTGGCTTGCGGCCACATCGGTCGCGGTCACTGTGTCGTGGTTCGGCTGCGCCGTCGTGTTGAACGGGACCTCCCCGCCGGCCCCGGAGGTGCTGTCCTCGATGCGGGGGCGGCACGTCGCCGGCCTGCCCAACGAGCTCGGCACCACCACCGTCACCCCGCAGGCCACCGACGAGACTTCGGCCAGGCAGCCGGCGCCGTCGGGCACCACCGAGCCGCGCACCTCCCGCAGCGGCTGGCCGAACCCGACCGCCGCCAGGGTGTCGACCACCACCCGGCACGCCACCCCGCCGCCGCTGCGCACCCCGCCACCGCCGCGGCCGACCGGCTCGGCGCCATCGGGGCCGAGCATCGCGACCAGCCCGGACAACAGCGCCGGCGAGCGCACGTACGACATGATCGGCGGCAGCGCGACCGTGCGTTTCACGGCGGCGAACGTCCAGGTCGTCGGGTTGGAGCCGAAGGCCGGTTACCAGTGGTACGTCGACCAGCCCGGCCCCACCGAGCTGTGGGTGATCTTCACCGGTGCGGGGCAGGAGTCCGACCTGTACGCGACCTGGGACCGCGGCCCGAGCGCCAACGTGATCGAGTACTGGTGGTAACGCGGCGCGCTTAAGGTGCCGTTAAGTCACACTTCAGGCGGGGTCCATCCCGGACGCGGGAGAGTTCGGCCATTCGGATGTTCCGGGTTGCACTCCCCCCGTCGTAACCCTTCATGCGCCCGGGCCAACCGTGTCGGGTGGCGGTCGTCTTCGTCGGCTGCCGCCGCCCGACTTTCCAAGAGCCTCACCCTTGCGGCACCGCCGCCGCCGGCCGCTCCAGCCCCCCGGAGCGGCCGGCCTCTTCCTCCGGCCGGCCCCCCGCACCGCCCGCCAGCCGGGCGAACCGCTCACCGACCGTGACGAGCCGCTGCCGTCTCCCCCTGCCCGCTGCCGTCTCCCCCTGCCCGCTGCCGTCTCCCCCTGCCCGCTGCCGTCTCCCCCTGCCGTCTGCTGTCCGAGCGCACCTGTGATCCGGCTCATGGCATGTGCGAGGTATCCAGTGTTGTATCGGGGCGTCCACTCCCGACGCCTGCGAACGGAGGCGGCCCATGAGTGTGATCGACCGGCTGGTGCGCGAGGCGCGCAGGCGTGCGGCGGCGTTCCGGGGCGGCCAGCCCGCCGCGCCGTCGCTGCGCGTCGCCGTGCTGACGTGCATGGACGCCCGGATCGACCCGGCGAAGCTGTTCGGCCTGGCGCCCGGCGAGGCGCACGTGCTGCGCAACGCCGGCGGCGCGGTGACCGCCGACGTCCGGCGCAGCCTGGTGATCAGCCAGCGCCTGCTCGGCACCCGCGCGATCGCGGTGGTCCGGCACACCGGCTGCGGGATGCTGGGCCTGGATGAGGCGCTCAGGGACGACCTGGCCGCGGAGGTCGGCGAGCATGCGGACTGGCAGGTGCACGGCTTCGCGGACCTGGAGGGCGATCTGCGTGCCGCCCTGGCCGAACTGCGCGCTGACCGGTTCCTGCTGCACACCGACCAGATCCGTGGCTTCGTGTATGACGTGGAGCACACCGGCCGGCTCACCGAGGTCACCGAGGTCACCGAGGACGGCGGCGTCACCGGGGACGGCGGCGTCACCGGGGACGGCGGCGTCACCGGGGACGGCGGCGTCACCGGGGACGGCGGGGTGAGCGGGCAGGCGGAGGTGAGCGGGCGGGTGGAGGTCGCGGACGGCGGGGACGCCGACGGTCTGGCCCGCGGCGCCGCCTGAGCCGCCGGCCCGCCGGCCCGGCGGCCCGGAGCTACTCTCGAGGCCGTGCGATTCCTGACCGGTTCGACCCCGAACCATGACCTGACCTACAACGACGTGTTCCTGGTACCCGGCCGGTCCTCGGTCGGCTCCCGGCTCGACGTGGACCTGTCCACCGTGGACGGCAGCGGCACCACCATCCCGATCGTGGTGGCCAACATGACCGCGGTGGCCGGCCGGCGGATGGCCGAGACGGTGGCCCGCCGCGGCGGCATCGCGGTCATCCCGCAGGACATCCCGACCGACGTGGTGGCCAACGTGGTCGGCTGGGTCAAGTCCCGGCACCTGGTCTTCGACACGCCGATCACCCTCACCCCGACGCAGACCGTCGGCGAGGCGCTGGCGCTGCTGCCGAAGCGGGCGCATGACGCGGTCCTCGTGGTGGCGGACGGCCGGCCGGTAGGGGTGGTCACCGAGGCGGACTGCGCGTCGGTGGACCGCTTCACCCAGGTGCACCAGGTGATGAGCCGCGAGCCGTTCACGCTGCCGGACCGGGTGAGCCCGCGGGAGGCGTTCGACCTGCTGTACGCCGGCCGGCACCGGCTCGGCCCGGTGGTGGACGGCGCCGGCCGGCTGGTCGGCGTGCTGACCCGGACCGGCGCGCTGCGGGCCACCCTGTACGCGCCCGCGACCGACGCCGGTGGCCGGCTGCGGGTGGCCGCCGCGGTGGGGATCAACGGCGACGTGAAGGGCCGGGCCGCCGCGCTGCTGGACGCCGGCGTGGACGTGCTGGTGATCGACACCGCGCACGGCCACCAGGACAAGATGCTGGCGGCGCTGGGCGCCGTCCGCGGGCTGGCCCCGCAGGTGCCGGTCGCGGCCGGGAACGTGGTCACCGCGCAGGGCGTGCGGGACCTGGTGGAGGCCGGCGCGGACATCGTCAAGGTGGGCGTCGGGCCGGGCGCGATGTGCACCACCCGGATGATGACCGGCGTGGGCCGGCCGCAGTTCTCCGCGGTGGCCGAGTGCGCCGCGCAGGCCCGCGAGCTGGGCCGGCACGTCTGGGCGGACGGCGGCGTCCGGCACCCCCGGGACGTGGCGCTGGCGCTGGCCGCCGGGGCCAGCAACGTGATGATCGGGTCGTGGTTCGCCGGCACGTACGAGTCGCCCGGGGACGCGTACCGGGACACCGACGGCCGGCTGTACAAGGAGAGCTTCGGGATGGCCTCGGCGCGCGCGGTGCAGCAGCGCACCAGCCGGGACACGCCGTTCGAGCGGGCCCGCAAGGTGCTGTTCGAAGAGGGGGTCTCGGCCTCCCGGATGTACCTCGACCCGGTCCGCCCCGGGGTGGAGGACCTGCTGGACGCGGTCGTCGCCGGCATCCGCAGCGCGTCCAGCTACGCCGGCGCCCGCACCCTGGCGGAGTTCCACGACCTGGCCACGGTGGGCGTGCAGAGCGCGTCCGGGTACGCCGAGGGGATGCCGCTGCAGTCGAGCTGGTAACGCCCCGCGTTCCCGCAGTCGCGCCGACAGCTCTGCGACGCAGCCGGCTGCGGGTGTCGCGGTGCTGCACCGCGGGTCAGCCGGATGTGGCTGGATGGCCGCCGCGCCAGACCTGCGCGATCTGGGGCACGCCCGGGCGGTAGGCCAGGAACCGGTACGACGGCGCGTCCAGCACCACGAGGTCGGCCCGGGCACCCGGGTCGAGGCGGCCGAGGTCGGTACGGCGCAGCGCCCGGGCGCCGCCCGCGGTGGCCGACCACACCGCCTCCTCGGTGGTCATCCGCATCTCCCGGACCGCCAGCGCGATGCAGAACGGCATGCTGGTGGTGTAGCTGCTGCCCGGGTTGCAGTCGGTGGCCAGTGCCACGGTGGCGCCCGCGTCGAGCAGCCGGCGCGCGTCCGGATACGGCGAGCGGGTGCTGAACTCGGCGCCGGGCAGCAGCGTGGCCACCGTGTCCGACCCGGCCAGCGCGTCCACATCGGACGGTGCCAGGTGGGTGCAGTGGTCGGCCGACGCGGCGCCGTACTCGACCGCGATCTGCACCCCCGGCCCACGCTCCAGCTGGTTGGCGTGCAGCCGCGGTGCTAGTCCACTGTGGACTGCCGCGTCCAGGATGGCCCTGGTCTGGTCGGCATCGAACGCGCCCCGGTCGCAGAACACGTCCACCCAGCGGGCGTGCGGCGCGCAGGCGGCGAGCATCGGGCCGCGCACGGTGTCCACATAGGACTCCGGGTCGACCTCGGGCGGCACGACGTGCGCACCGAGGTAGGTGGTCTCCGGGGTGAACTCGGCGGCGATGGCCAGCGACCGCGCCTCGTCCGCGACGGTGAGGCCGTACCCGGACTTGCACTCGATCGTGGTGGTTCCCTGGCGCAACGCCTCCGCCGCCAGCCGTGCCACGTTGGCTCGCAGCACCTCGTCCGGGGCGGCCCGGGTGGCGGCCACGGTGGTACGGATGCCGCCCGCGCTGTACGGGGTGCCGGCCATCCGGGCGGCGAACTCCACGGACCGGTCGCCGGCGAAGACCAGGTGCGCGTGGCTGTCCACGAAGCCGGGCAGCACTGCGCGGCCACCCAGGTCGAGCCGGCCGTCCGCGTCCGGGGCGGTGTGCCGGGGCCCGGCGTACACGACGACACCGGCCTCGACGACCAGCGCCGCGTCCCGCACCACGCCGAGCGGGCCGTCCCCGCCGGGTGAGTTGGTCACCAGTTCGGCGATGCCGTCCAGCCGCAGGGCGGTCACCGTGCCTCCTCGCCCGCGCCCACCGGCACCGCGCGCGCCGGCACCGCGACCGCCGGCACCGCGACCGCCGGTGCTGCGCCGGCCGGTGACCGCGCAGTCCCGGTCACGTCGTGACCGCCGCGATCGCCCGGGCCAGCGCCGGGCCGGCGTCCTGCCGCTGAACCTCGCGGCCCCCGACCACGACGGTGTCGATGTCCGCGGCGGTGGCGGCGAACACCACCTGCGCCGGGTCGATCCCGGCGGTGCGCGCGGTGTCCAGCCGGATGCTGACCAGGTCGGCCGGCGCGCCGGCCGCGATCCGCCCGGCCTCCGGCCAACCCAGGCTGGCGTGACCGTTCACCGTCGCCGCCCGCAGCAGCGCCGCGCCGTCGAAGTGGCCGCGCCGCAGCGACCGCAGCCGCTCGTCCAGTTCCACCGCGCGCGCCTCCTCGAACAGGTCGATCACAGCGTGGCTGTCGCTGCCCAGGGTGATCCGCGAGCCGGCGGCCGCCAGCGCCGGGGCCGGCCCGATGCCGTCGGCCAGGTCCCGCTCGGTGGTCGGGCACAGGCAGGCGTACGTACCGCTGCCGCCGAGCAGCGCGATGTCGTCGGCGGTCAGGTGGGTGGCGTGCACCGCGGTGCTGCACGGGCCCAGCGCGCCGTGCTCGGCCAACAGCCGGGTCGGCGTGACGCCGTACCCGGCCAGGCAGGCGTCGTTCTCGGCGGGCTGCTCGGAGAGGTGGACGTGCAGCGGCGCACCCCGCCGGGCCGCCCAGTCCGCGACCACGTCCACCTCGGCCGGCGGCACGGCGCGGACGGAGTGGACGGCGGCCCCGATCCGGGCATGCGGCGCGGGGCGCAGCGCGTCCACCCGCTCCGCCCAGCGCGCGCCGTCGCCGTCGCCGAAACGCCGCTGGATGCCCTGTAGGGGCCGGCCCACCCCGCCGGCCAGGTAGCAGGTGTCCAGCAGGGTGATCCGGATGCCGGCCTGGCCGGCGGCGGCCACCAGCGCCTCGCCCATCGCGTTCGGCTCGGCGTACAGCGCGCCACCCGGCCCGTGGTGCAGGTAGTGGAACTCGCCGACGCAGGTGATCCCGGCCTGCAGCATCTCGGCGTACACCGCGCAGGCGAGCGCGAAGTAGGAGTCCGGGTCGAGCCGCTCGGCCACCGCGTACATCCCGTCCCGCCAGGTCCAGAACGTGCCGCGCTCGCCGTGCGTGCGCCCGCGCAGCGCCCGGTGGAACGCGTGCGAGTGCGCATTCGCCATGCCGGGCACCGTCAGCCCGCGCAGCGCCCGCGGCGTCCCGCCGGCGGGCGTCACCCCCAGCGGCGTCACCCGCGGCTGCGTTCCCTCCGGCGGCCCTCCTCGTGGCGGTCCCCCGGGCGGCGTCGCCGGGCCCGCAGTGTCGGGCGATCCGCCGGACCTACCGCGCGGGTCGCCTGACGCTCCACTGTGGACGGACGCGATCCGGTCGCCGGCCACCTCGATGAGCACGTCCCGTACCACGCGGTCGTCCAGCCAGGCCGCCTCGCAGCGGTAGACGGTCACGGCTCGCGCATCGGGACGCGCACCCCGGTGCGGTCGGCGACCGCCACCGCGTCGTCGTAGCCGGCGTCCACGTGCCGGATGACGCCCATGGCCGGATCGTTGGTCAGCACCCGTTCCAGCTTGGCGGCGGCCAGCGCGGTGCCGTCGGCGACGCTGACCTGCCCGGCGTGGATGGACCGGCCGATGCCGACGCCGCCGCCGTGGTGGATGGAGACCCAGGAGGCGCCGGACGCGGTGTTCACCAGCGCGTTCAGCAGCGGCCAGTCGGCGATCGCGTCGGAGCCGTCCGCCATCGCCTCGGTCTCCCGGTACGGCGAGGCGACCGAGCCGCAGTCCAGGTGGTCACGGCCGATCACCACCGGCGCGGACAGCTCACCGCGGGCGACCATGTCGTTGAACCGCAGCCCCGCCCTGTCCCGCTCGCCGTAGCCGAGCCAGCAGATCCGCGCCGGCAGCCCCTGGAACTGCACCCGCTCGCCGGCCAACCTGATCCAGCGGGCCAGCGACTCGTTGCCCGGGAACAGGTCGAGCACCGCCCGGTCGGTGGCCGCGATGTCCTTCGGGTCGCCGGACAGCGCCGCCCACCGGAACGGCCCCTTGCCCTGGCAGAACAGCGGGCGGATGTAGGCCGGCACGAAACCCGGGAAGTCGAAGGCCCGGCCGTAGCCGGCGAGCCTGGCCTCGGCGCGGATGGAGTTGCCGTAGTCGAACACCTCGGCACCGCGGTCGGCGAAGCCCACCATCGCCTCGACGTGCCGGGCCATCGACGCCCGTGCCTGCTCGGTGAACCCGACCGGGTCCTTCTCCCGCGCGGCCGCCCAGTCCTCGACGGCGATGCCGAGCGGCAGGTACGCCAACGGGTCGTGCGCGCTGGTCTGGTCGGTGACCACGTCGATCGGCGCGCCGAGCGCCAGCGCCCGCGGCACCAGGTCCGCGGCGTTGCCGAGCACCCCGATCGACAGCGGCCGGCGCCCGGCCCGGGCCTGCTCCGCCTGGCGCAGCGCGTCGTCGAGGTCGGCCGCCTGCACGTCCAGGTACCCGTGGTCCAGCCGGCGCCGGATCCGGGACGGGTCGCACTCGATGCAGATCGCCACCCCGTCGTTCATCGTGACGGCCAGCGGCTGCGCGCCGCCCATCCCGCCGAGGCCCGCGGTGAGGGTGACGGTGCCGGCCAGGGTGCCGACGCCATGCCCATGGCCGACTCGCTGGCGCTCGGCGGCGAGCTTGGCGGCCACCGCGGCGAACGTCTCGTACGTGCCCTGCAGGATGCCCTGCGTCCCGATGTAGATCCACGAGCCGGCGGTCATCTGACCGTACATCGTCAGCCCGAGCGCCTCCAGCCGGCGGAACTCCTCCCAGGTCGCCCAGTCGCCGACCAGGTTGGAGTTGGCGATCAGCACCCGGGGCGCCCACTCGTGCGTGCGCATCACCCCGACCGGCCGGCCGGACTGGACCAGCAGCGTCTCGTCGTCCGCCAGACCGGTGAGGGTGCGGACGATTGCGTCGAAGGACGCCCAGTCGCGGGCCGCCTTGCCGGTGCCGCCGTAGACGACGAGCTTGTCCGGGTGCTCGGCCACCTCGGGGTCGAGGTTGTTCATCAGCATCCGCAGCGCGGCCTCCTGCGGCCAGCCCCGCGCGGTGCGCCGGCCGCCGCGCGGTGCCCGTACCGTACGCGGTCCGCTGGTGCTCATGCCCGGGCCCCTGCCGATCCGCGGAACGTCCTGGTCGGGTGTGCTCATGCGAGTCCTCCGGTGACGTGGGCGGCCGCCGCGAGCAGGGTGCCGTCGGCGACCAGGGCGGCGGTGGCGTCGATCTCGGGGGCGAGGTGCCGGTCCGGGCCGGGGCCGCCGACCCGGGCGCGCAGCGCGGCCACCGCCGCGGCCGTTGCCGGGCCGGGGGTGAGCGGGGCGCGCAGGTCCAGCGCGCGGGCGGCGCTGAGGATCTCCACGGCGAGCACCCGCTGCAGCCCGTCCACGGCGCGGCGCAGCTTGCGGGCGGCGGACCAGCCCATCGAGACGTGGTCCTCCTGCATCGCGCTTGACGGGATGGAGTCCACGCTGGCCGGCACCGCGAGACGCTTCAGTTCGGACACGATCGCCGCCTGGGTGTACTGCGCGATCATGTGCCCGGAGTCCACCCCGGGGTCGTCGGCCAGGAACGGCGGCAACCCGTGCGAGCGCGCCTTGTCCAGCATCCGGTCGGTACGGCGCTCGGCCATGCTGGCCAGGTCCGCGATCGCGATGGCGAGGAAGTCGAGCACGTAGCCGACCGGGGCGCCGTGGAAGTTCCCGTTCGACTCCACCCGGCCGTCCGGCAGCACGACGGGATTGTCGATGGTGGCGGCCAGTTCACGCGTCGCCACCGCCTCGGCGTGCGCCAGGGTGTCGCGCATCGCGCCGGCAACCTGTGGGGCGCAGCGCAGCGAGTACGCGTCCTGCACCCGGTTGCAGTCGGGCCCGCGGTGCGACTCCATGATCGCCGAGCCGGCGAGGAGTGCCCGCAGGTTGGCCGCGCTGGCGGCCTGGCCGGGGTGCGGTCGCAGCTCCTGCAGGTCCGCCGCGAAGACCCGGTCGGTGCCGAGCAGCGCCTCCACGCTCATGGCCGCGGCCAGGTCCGCGGTGCTGACCAGCCGACGCAGGTCGGCGCAGGCGAGTACCAGCATGCCGAGCATGCCGTCGGTGCCGTTGATCAGCGCCAGGCCTTCCTTGGCGGCCAGCCGGACCGGCTCGATGCGGGCGGCGGCCAGTGCCTCGGCGGCGGGGAGCAGGTCGCCGGCCGCGTCCCGGACCTCGCCCTCGCCCATCAGCGCCAGCGCCACGTGGGCCAGCGGCGCGAGGTCGCCGGAGCAGCCGAGGCTGCCGAACTCGTACACCACGGGCGCGATGCCGGCGTTCATCATCGCGGCCAGCGTCTCGGCGGTGCCCGGTCGGATGCCGGTGCGGCCCGAGGCCAGCGTGCGCAGCCGCAGCAGCATCAGCGCGCGCACCACCTCGCGCTCCACCTCCGCGCCGGAGCCGGCGGCGTGCGAACGGATCAGGCTGAGCTGCAGGGCCTCCCGGCGGTCCGGCGGGATGTGCCGGGTGGCCATCGCGCCGAACCCGGTGGAGATGCCGTACGCCGGGGTGTCGGCCGCGGCCAGGTCGTCGACCTGCTTGCGGGACGCGGCCATCGCCTCGCGCGCCTCGTCGGTGAGCGCGATCGGGGCGCCACCGCGGGCCACCGCGACGACCTGGTCGGCGGTCAGCGGGGCGAGCCCGACGGGTACCGCGGTCTGCGTGCTGGTCATCCCGCCATTTCACGTCGTACCGCCTCGCCGCGAAAGTCACTCCGCCCAAGTATCGTCTCGGATACGAGACACTTGCCCCACGGAGCCCCGCACGAAGAGGCGGCCCGGGGCCAGGCGGCCCAAGGAGAGAGGCGGCGCAGGAAGAGGCGGCGGGCGGCCACGGAGAGGAGGCGCGGGTCGGCGGGAGGAGGCGCGGGTCGGCGGGAGGAGGCGCGGGTCGGCGGGAGGAGGTGGCGGTGGCGGGGGACGGCGGGCAGGTGCCGGCGGTGACCCGGGCGCTGGCGGTGCTGCGGCACCTCGCCGGGCAGTCCGGCCCCGCCTCGGCGGCCGCGATCGGGCGCGCCGTCGGGTTGCCGCGCTCCTCGACGTACCACCTGCTCGGCGCGCTGGCAGACGGCGGCTTCGTCACCCACCTGCCCGAGGAGCGCCGCTGGGCGCTCGGCGTCGCGGCGTTCGAGGTGGGCTCGGCGTACCTGCGGCAGGGGCCGCTGGAGCGGCTGGCCCGGCCGCTGCTGGCCCGGCTGGTCGGCGACATGCGCGAGACCGCGCACCTCGGCATCCTGCACGGCAACGAGACGCTGTACCTGATCAAGGAGCAGCCGCCGTACCCCGAGCCGATCCTGACAGCGGTCGGCGTCCGGCTGCCGGCGCACCTGACCGCGTCCGGCCGGGCGATGCTGGCGCACCTGCCGCGGGCCCAGGTCCGCGCGCTGTACCCGACCGCGGCGTCCTTCGTGGACCGCACCGGCCGTGGCCCACGGACTCCGGCCGAGCTGCGCCGGCTGTTGGCCGAGGAGCGGCGCCGCGGCTGGGCGACCGAGGACGGGCACGTCAGCCCGGGCTACGCCTCGGTGGCGGCGGCGGCCTTCGACCACGGCGGCCGGCCGACGGCCTCCATCGGGGTGACGTTCCGCCGCGACGCCCGCCCCGCCGAAGACTGGCCGGCGCTGGCCGACCGGGTGCGCGCCACCGCGGCCACGCTGACCCGCCGGCTGCACGGCCACCCACCCCGGTCCCCGGGTTGACCGGACGCCGCCGAACCGCGAGCGGGTCCGAGCTGGCACATCCCGGGGTCTCGGGCGGTCGACATGCGCCTTCGCAACGGAGGGAGCGCGCCGCCGAGCTAGGCTCGCCAGCATGCCGCTATACAGCCTGGCCCTGGTCACCGGGGCGTCGAGTGGGATCGGCGAGCACTTCGCCCGGCAGCTCGCCGAGGCGGGCACCGACCTCATCCTGGTGGCCCGCCGGGCGGACCGGCTGACCGTGCTGGCCGAGGAGCTGGCCGGCCGGCACGGCGTCCGCGCCGACGTGCTCGCCGCCGACCTGGCCGATCCGGCGAGCCGGGCCCCGGTGGAGGAGCGGGTGGCGGCCGCCGACGACCCGGTGGACCTGCTGGTCAACAACGCCGGGTACGGCACCACCGGGCCGTTCGCCGAGCTGCCGCTGGACGGCGAGCTGGCCGAGATCGAGGTGAACGTGATCGCCCTGGTCCGGCTCACCCACGCCGCGCTGCCCGGCATGATCGGGCGCCGCCGCGGCGGCGTGCTGAACGTCGCCTCGAACGCCGCGCTCACCCCCGCCCCGAACAACGCGACGTACTGCGCCACCAAGGCGTACGTGACCGCGTTCAGCGAGGCGCTGCACGGCGAGGTGAAGAATCACGGCGTACACGTGAGCGTGCTGCTGCCGGGGCTGACCCGGACGGAGTTCCAGGCCACCGCGAACTATGACGCCGGCTGGGCGCCGAGCTTCGCCTGGCAGCACCCGGACGCGGTGGCGCGGGCCGGGCTGGCCGCGGTGTCCGCCGGCCGCGCGCTCTGCATCCCGGGCGCGACCAACAAGGCGCTGGCGGCCGCGCTGCGGCTGACCCCGCGGTCGGTGATCCGGGGCATCACCGGGCGGGTCTCGGCGCACTAGGGCGCAGACTGGGCAGATGTCCATCAGCGTCTTCGACCTGTTCTCGATCGGGATCGGGCCGTCCAGCTCGCACACGGTCGGACCGATGCGGGCCGCCCGGATGTTCGCGGCCGGGTTGCGCGAGGACGGCCTGCTGTCCCGGACCCGGCGGGTGCACGCGGCGCTGTTCGGGTCGCTCGGCGCCACCGGGCACGGCCACGGCAGCGACCGGGCGGTGCTGCTCGGGCTGCTCGGCGAGGACCCCGAGACGGTGGACGTGTCCACTGTGGACACCCGCTGCGCCGGGATCCGGCAGGCCGGCCGGCTGGCGCTGCTGGGCGAGCACCCGGTGCCGTTCGACCCGGATAAGGACCTGGTGCTGCACCGGCGGGAGAGGCTGCCGTTCCACCCCAACGGCATGGTCTTCACCGCGTACGGCGAGGGCGGCGACGAGCCGCAGCAGGGCGAAAGCGTCCTCGGACAGCAGCCTGTAGGCAGGGTCCTGCGCCGGCGGACGTACTACTCGGTCGGCGGCGGGTTCGTTGTGGACGACAGCGCGCACGGGGCGGACCCGATCAAGGCCGACGACACCCCGGTGCGGTATCCCTTCGACACCGGCGACGAACTGCTGGCCGTCGCCCGGCAGGGCGGCCTGTCGGTCAGCGACCTGATGCTGGCCAACGAGCTGTCCTGGCGCTCCGAGGCCGAGGTACGGGCGGGGCTGCTGCGCATCTGGGCCGTGATGCAGGAGTGCGTGGTCCGCGGCTGTGACACCGACGGGACGCTGCCCGGCGGGCTGAAGGTGCGGCGCCGTGCCGCGGAGCTGTGCCGCACGCTGGTCCGCGACACCAGCGACGACCCGCTGCGCGTCATGGACTGGATCAGCCTGTACGCGCTGGCGGTGAACGAGGAGAACGCCGCGGGTGGGCGGGTGGTCACCGCACCCACCAACGGCGCGGCCGGGATCGTCCCCGCGGTGCTGCACTACTACACCCGGTTCGTGCCCGGCGCCGACGACGACGGGGTGGTGCGGTTCCTGCTGACCGCGGGCGCGATCGGCGTGCTGTTCAAGCAGAACGCGTCCATCTCCGGCGCCGAGGTCGGCTGCCAGGGCGAGGTCGGGTCGGCCTGCTCGATGGCCGCCGGCGGGCTGGCCGAGGTGCTGGGCGGCACCCCGGCGCAGGTGGAGAACGCCGCCGAGATCGCGATGGAGCACAACCTGGGGCTGACCTGCGACCCGGTCGGCGGGCTGGTGCAGATCCCGTGCATCGAGCGGAACGCGGTCGCCTCGATCAAGGCGATCGCGGCGGCCCGGATGGCGCTGCGCGGCGACGGCGAGCACTTCGTCAGCCTCGACAAGGTCATCAAGACCATGCGGGAGACCGGCGCCGACATGAAGGTGAAGTACAAGGAGACCGCGCGCGGCGGTCTCGCGGTGAACGTCATCGAGTGCTGAGCGGTAGCACGGGACACCGACAACGTCGGCCGGCTGTCCACAGCGGAAAGTGCCGTCCACAGATTGCGCCGGACACCTCCCGCCGGGTCTTGACAGGGCGGACCATGGACGTGGGGTCGTCCCCCCGAGGAGGGTGGGGGGTGGGCTGGCGACGACGATGTCGAGCCCGAGTCCGCTTATTTGGCGCCTACTTCGCGTCGGCGTAGCAGTCCACCACGGACGTGCCGAGCGGGAACTGCACCGGGGTGTCGCCGAACAGCAGCCGGCGCGCCTCGTCCCCGGCCTCCCCCACCGCGGCCGCCACCTCCTCGGCCAGCGCGGCCGGACAGTGCACCACCACCTCGTCGTGCTGGAAGAAGACCAGCTCCGCCGCGGTGCCCGCCAGCCGGCGCCGCAGCGAGGCGAGCAGCACCAGCGCCCACTCCGCGGCGGTGCCCTGGATGACGAAGTTCCGGGTGAACCGGCCGCGCTCACGGGCCACCTGCGTTGCCCTCCGCCGGGCCGCGTCGCCCGCCTCGGGCAGGCCGGCGCCGGACTGCGCCGCCCAGTACCGGTCCCCCGCCGGCGGGCAGGTGCGGCCGAGGTAGGTGCGGACGATCCGGCCCTCCTCCCCCGCCCGGGCGGCCGCCTCCACGTACCGCATCGCGTCCGGGAACCGCCGCCGCAGCACGGCCAGCAGTTCGGCCGCGCCGCCGGACGTGCCGCCGTACATCGCCGACAGCAGGCCGAGCTTGGCCCTGGCCCGGTCGCCGTCGAACGCCTGCTCGGCCAGCGCGCCGTACATGTCCTCCGCCCCCGCCGCCTCGGCCATCCGCGGGTCGTGCGACACCGCGGCCAGCACCCGCGGCTCGAGCTGCCCGGCGTCGGCCACCACCAGCGCCCAGCCCGGGTCGGCCACCACCGCCCGGCGCACGATGCGCGGGATCTGCAGCGCGCCGCCGCCCCTGGTCGCCCACCGGCCGGACACCACGCCGCCCACCACGTACTCCGGCCGGAACCGCCCGTCCCGCACCCACGCCTCCAGCCAGGACCAGCCGTGCGCGGCGTGCAGCCGGGACAGCTCCTTGTACGCCAGCACCGGCTGCACCGCGGGATGGTCCACCTGCTGCAGCAGGTACGACCGGGCGGATGCCAGCTCGATCCCCTCCCGGCCGAACGCGCGCACCAGGTCGGCCGGCGAGTCGGGGTTGACCGCGCGGCCGCCGAACGCCTGCCGGACCTGCTCGGCCAGATCGGCCAGCCGGGGCGGCCGCGCACCGCCGGCCGACCGCGGGCCGAGCGCCTCGGTCAGCAGCGCGTCGTGCCGGGCGGCGCTCCACGGCAGCCCGGCGTGCGCCATCTCCGCCGCGACCAGCGCACCGGAGGACTCCGCGGCGAGCAGCAGCCGCATCCGGCCCGGATGCTCGGTGGTGGCGGCGCGGCGCTGCTGATCGGCGTACAGCGCGACCGCGGCGTCCAACGGGTCGGCGCCGCCGGGCAGGTCGGCCGGCTCCGGCTCGAACAGCGCCGGCTGCATCTCGCGGCTGGGCGGCGGCGGGTCGTCCGGCACCGGCAGGCCGTGTAACCGGGCCCAGCCGGCGGCCAGCGACCGCGGCGAGCCCCACTGCCCCGCGTACCCCAGGAGCACCGCCTCGACCAGCGCCAGGTCGTGGCAGCGGCCGACCCGGACGCCGGCCGCGAGCAGCCCCGGGTACACCTCGGCGGCGGCCGGCCACAGCCAGCGCGGGGAGTCGGCGCGCTCCCGGGCGGCCACCGCTGCGGCCAGGTCGGGCACCTCCTCCACCGGTCCGACCGGCTGCCCGGCGTCGTCCAGGGCGCGCAGCCGCCCGGCACCGTCCCAGGTGGGTACCGCGGCGACGAGCACATCGCCGATTCTGGACCCGGCCACCGACAATCCCGGACCCGCCGACCCTGCCGATCTGCCGACCCGGCGGCCCCGCCGATCCGGCGGCAAGACGTGACACTGGGCGACCGGGCGGCTCCGGTACGGTCGACGTACCGAATCCGCCTGCTCCTTCGTGAGGTCATGATGCCCGCCGAACGGGTGCTCCCCACCGCCGAGGCCGCCGAGCTGATCGGTCTGGTGCGCGACGTCGCGGCCAAGGAGCTGGCCCCGCGCGCGGCGGCGGACGAGGCGGCCGGGGCGTTCCCCCGCGACGCGTTCCGGCTGTTCGGCGAGATCGGCCTGCTCGGAATGCCGTACCCGGAGGAGTACGGCGGGGGCGGCCAGCCGTTCGAGGTGTACCTGCAGGCGTTGGAGGAGGTGGCCGCCGCCTGGATGACGGTCGGGGTGGGCACCAGCGTGCACATCCTGTCCTGCTACCCGCTGTACGCCTACGGCACCGAGGAGCAGAAGCAGGCCATGCTGCCGGAGTTACTCGCCGGCCAACTGCTCGGCGGGTACGGCCTGTCCGAGGCCCACGCCGGCTCGGACGTGACCGCGATGACCACCCGGGCCGAACGGCACGGCGAGGAGTACGTGCTGACCGGAAGCAAGGCGTGGATCACGCACGGCGGGCAGGCCGACTTCTACGCGGTGTTCGCCCGCACCTCCGAGCACCGCACCCGCGGCATCTCCACGTTCCTGGTCCGGGCCGGCTCGGACGGGCTCGGCTACGGCGCGCCGGAGCGCAAGATGGGGCTGACCGGCTCGCCCACCACCGCGGTGCATTTCGACGGGGTACGGGTGCCGGCCGACCACCGGCTCGGCGCGGAGGGTCAGGGGCTGGCCGCCGCGCTGGCCGCGCTGGACTCCGGTCGGCTCGGCATCGCGGCGTGTGCCACCGGCCTGGCCCAGGCGGCGCTGGACGTGGCGACCGGGTACGCCAGGGAGCGCCGCCAGTTCGGCAGGCCGATCGGGGAGTTCCAGGGGTTGGCGTTCGGCCTGGCGGACATGGCGGCGGCGGTGGAGTCGGCCCGGGCCACGTACCTGGAGGCGGCCCGCCGCCGGGACCGCGGGCTGCCGTTCTCCCGGCAGGCGGCGGTGGCCAAGCTGATCGCCAGCGACACGGCGATGCGGGTCACCACCGACGCGGTGCAGGTGCTCGGCGGGTACGGCTACACCCGGGACTACCCGGTGGAGCGGATGATGCGGGAGGCGAAGGTCACCCAGATCTTCGAGGGGACGAACCAGATCCAGCGGCTGGTCATCTCCCGGGACCTGCTCCGGTGACAGCCCGCGAGGCGACAGCGAGTGAGCATCGCAGGGCCGCCCTGCCGGCCCACGACACCGCCCGGGCCGAACCGCGGCCCGAGGAGCGGAGCGAGCGCGGAGCCGAGCAATGTGGACCCGCGAGGCGACAGCGAGTGAGCAAATGAGGATCGGCGTCGTCGAGCGGATCTGGCGGTACCCGGTCAAGTCGATGCTCGGCGAGCCCCTGCAGTCCGCGGAACTGGAGCAGCGTGGCCTGGTCGGCGACCGGCGTTACGCGGTCCAGGACGCCGACGGCAAGCTGGGCAGCGGCAAGAGCAACCGCCGGTTCCGGAAGTTCGAGGCTCTGCTGGCCAGCACGGCGCGCTACGGCCCGGACGGCGTCGTGGTGCTCACCCTGCCGGACGGGCGCACCGTCCGGGTGGACGAGGACCGGGTGCACGACGAACTGCGGGCCGCGCTCGGCCGGGACAGCGTGCGACTGGCCGCCGAGGCGGACCTCTCGCACCACGACGAGGCACCGGTACACCTGGTCACCACCGCGTCGCTCGGCTGGCTGGCCGACGCGGTGCCCGCCGCCACCGTGGACGAACGGCGGCTGCGGCCGAACCTGCTGGTCCGCACCGAGCAGCGCGCCGGGCTGGTCGAGGACGCCTGGGTCGGCCGCCCGCTGCGGATCGGCGGCCAGGTCCGGCTGCAGGTCACCCACCGCACCGAGCGCTGCGCAATGGCCAACGCCGCGCAGCCCGGCCTGGAGCACTGCGGCGACATCCTCAAGACGGTGGCCGGCCGCAACGACATGAGGCTAGGCGTGCACGCGGACGTGCTGGCCGGCGGCACGGTCCGGCTCGGCGACCCGGTCGTCCTCGGGTAGCTCAACCTCCGGCCGGGCGAGCGCGTCTTCGAAGGTGACACGCAGGACCCGTACCGTACGGAGCCGCCGATGTCGCACCGCACGCCCGCCACGCTCGAGCCCGGACCGGCGCTGCCGGGGGACGTCCGCCAGCAGCTCGCGCGGACCGGGAACCTGGAGACCCGTGGGTCTGGGTCACCCTGGCCGCGGCGACCGTGCTGGCATTGGTCGGGCTGGTCTGGTGGTGCCGCCGGCAGGAGCTGGCCGGCTGGTGGCGGTGGGCCAGGCTGGTGGCCGGCGGCCTGGCCGTGCTGCTGCTGGCCACCGGGGCGGTCGGCGCCGGGATCAACAGCTACGTCGGGTACTTCCCGACGCTGCGCAGCTTCGCCGCGTACGTCGCGGGCAGCCGTTCCGGCGGGCTGGGCGGCGCCGGGGCGGCGGTGCCGGGCGGGTACCGGAGCCGCGTCGTCGTGGACCAGGTCGGTGCGCCCGCGCTCGGCGTCCGGCCCGGCCGGCTGTACGTGTACCTGCCGCCCGGGTACGACGACCCGGGCAACACAAGCCGCCGGTACCCGGTGGTGTACCTGGTGCACGGCTTCCCTGGCCGGGCCGCCGACTGGTTCACCGCCGGGCAGGCCGGCCGTGCGATGGACGTCCTGCTGGGCCGGCACCTGGTGCCGCCGATGATCCTGGCCAGCCCGGACGCGGCGGCCGGCCGCGGGCTGTACGACTCGGAGTGCCTGGACGCGGTCGATGGCCCGGCCGAGGGCAGGTTTCTGACCGGCACCGTGGTGTCCTATGTGGACAGCCACTACCGGACCGTCGCGGACCGCTCGGCCCGTGCGATCGGCGGCATGTCAAGCGGCGGGTACTGCGCGCTCAACCTGGGTCTGCGACACACCGACCGCTACTCGGTGATCCTGTCCTCCGAGCCGTACGGCGACCCCGGCCGGGTCGGCTACTCGCATCTGGCGTGGCGGCGGTCGCTGATGGCCGCGAACACGCCGAGCGGGTACATCCGGACGATGCGCTTCCTGCACCGCATGGCGGTCATGCTGGACGCCCCCGGCGGCGACCCGGCGGACGTGTCCCGCGCCTGCGAACTCGGCCTGGCACTGGCAGCCCGCGGGCAGCAGGTGGCGTTCCGGGTCGAGGCCGGCCAGTCGCACACCTGGCACGCCGCCCGGGCCGGCCTGCCGTACCTGCTCGCTTTCGCCGGAGCCCACCTGCGCGCGAGATATCCGGTACCGTCCCCGCACGCGTGGGAGGTCGGTTGTGAGACGCACTTCACGGTCGGGCCTGGGACGACCCCGGGACGAGAGCCGGGACGAGGCGATCCTGGACGCGGTACTCGACCTGCTGGCCGAGGAGGGGTACTCGGCTCTGACGATGGACGGGGTGGCCGGCCGTGCCCGGGCTGGCAAGGCGACCATCTACCGGCGGTGGCGGGGTAAGGCGGACCTCGTCGTCGACGCGATGCGCAGGCTGGCGCTGCGCGGGCTGGAGGTGCCGGACACCGGTTCGGTGCGCGACGACCTCGTCGGGTTCGGGCTGTCGATGGCGGACCTGCTGTCCGGCCGGCTCGGCCGGGTGGCCACCTCGGTGGTGGGCGAGGTACCCCGCAACGCCGAACTGGCCCGCGCGTTCCGCAGCTCGTTCTGGGCCACCCTGCAGTCCGGCGTGCACGACATCCTGTGCCGTGGGGCGGACCGCGGCGAGGTGCACGGGTCGGCGCCACTCGACCTGCTGCCGGCGATCACCGCCGGACCGTTCATCCTGCGGCTGATGGTCACCGGCGAGCCGCTGGACGAGCCGTTCGTGATCAGGCTGGTCGATGAGGTGATGATGCCGCTGCTGACGATGCCGCGTCCGGCTCGCTAGCCTGAGGTGGCGCGGAAGCGGCGCAGCCGCAGGCTGTTGGTGACCACGAACAGCGAGGAGCAGGCCATCGCGGCGCCGGCGATCATCGGGTTGAGCAGCCCGAACGCGGCCAGCGGCAGCGCGGCCACGTTGTAGGCGAACGCCCAGAACAGGTTGCCCCGGATGGTGGCCAGGGTGCGGCGGGACAGCCGGATCGCGTCCACCGCGGCGCGCAGGTCGCCGCGTACCAGGGTCAGGTCGCCGGCCTCGATCGCGGCGTCGGTGCCGGTGCCGATGGCCAGCCCGAGGTCCGCCTGGGCCAGCGCGGCCGCGTCGTTCACCCCGTCGCCGACCATCGCGACCACCCGGCCCTGGCCCTGCAGCCGTTGCAGCACCGCGACCTTGTCCGCGGGCAGCACCTCGGCGACCACGTCCTGCGCCGGGATGCCCACCGCGGCGGCCACCGCCCGGGCCGCGCCGGCCGCGTCACCGGTCAGCAGCACCGGCCGCAGCCCCAGCCCGGCCAACCGCCGTACCGCCTCGGCGCTGGTCGGTTTCACCGAGTCGCCCACCACCAGGACCGCGTGGACGGCGCCGTCCCAGCCGACGAGCACGGCCGTGCTCCCCGCCGCCTCCGCCTCCCGCCGCGCCGTGTCCAGCCCGCCGGCCGGGGCCCGGTGGCCGGCCAGCGTCCGTCCGATGTGGACGGTGATGCCCTCGACGGTGCCGGCCACCCCGAGCCCTGCCTGGGCGGCGAACCCGGTCACCGCCGGCAGGGCCCCGTACTCCGTCCGGGCCGCCTCGGCGATCGCCCGCCCGATCGGGTGCTCGCTGGCCGCCTCGACCGCGCCGGCCAGCCGCAGCGCCCACGTGTCGCCGTACGCGGCGTGCAGCGCCATCGTGCCGGTGGTCACGGTGCCGGTCTTGTCCAGCACCACGGTGTCCACCCGGCGGGTCGACTCCAGCACCTCGGGACCGCGGATCAGCACCCCGAGCTGGGCGCCCCGGCCGGTGCCGACCATCAGCGCGGTCGGCGTGGCCAGCCCGAGCGCACACGGGCAGGCGATGATCAGCACCGCGACCGCGGCGGTGAACGCCCGCGCCGCGCCGCCGCCCGCCAACAGCCAGCCGGCCAGGGTGGCCAGCGCGAGCACCACCACCGCCGGCACGAACACCGCGGAGACCCGGTCGGCCAGCCGTTGCACCGGTGCCTTGCCGGCCTGGGCCCGCTCGACCAGCCGGGTGATCTGCGCCAGCGCCGTGTCCGCGCCCACCCGGGTGGCCCGCACCACCAGCCGGCCGCCGACGTTCAGGGTGGCACCGGTGACGGTGTCGCCGGGACCGACCTCGGCCGGCACCGGCTCGCCGGTCAGCAGCGCGGTGTCCACCGCGGACTGTCCCTCGTGGACGGTGCCGTCGGTGGCGATGGTCTGCCCGGGGCGGACCACGAACAGGTCGCCGACCCGCAGCGCCGCCGCCGCGACGGTGCGCTCCCGGCCGTCCGCGCCCAGTACCGACGCCTCCTTGGCGCCGAGCTCGGCCAGCGCACGCAGTGCCGCGCCGGCCCGCCGCTTGGCCCGCGCCTCGGCGTACCGCCCGGCCAGGATGAACACGGTGACCGCGGCGGCCACCTCCAGGTACGTCTCGCCGCCGGCCACCAGCGCGTACGCCGACCACAGGTACGCCGCGGCGACGCCGAGACTGACGAGGGTGTCCATGGTCGCCGTGCCGTGCCGGGCGTTCGCGGCGGCGGCCCGGTGGAACGGCCAGGCGCCCCAGACCGCGACCGGGGTGGCAAGCGCGAAGGCCAGCCACTGCCAGTGCGGGAAGTGCAGCGCCGGCACCATGGACAGCGCCAGCACCGGGACGGCCAGCGCGGCGCTGACCAGCAACCGGCCGCGCGGCCCGGCGGCGACCAGCCCGGCACTGTCCACAGTGGACGGGTCGAAGGCTACGGTGGCCCGCTCGGTGGCGTAGTTGACCGTGGCCTGCACGCCGTCGAGCTTGTTCAGCTTGCGTTCGATCCGCGCCGCGCAGGACGCGCAGGTCATCCCGTCGATGGCCAGTTCGACGTGCGCCGTACCGACCGTCCCGGTGCTCATGTCGGTGGCGCTGCCGAATAGGGCGCCGCCGAGTAGCCGGCCTCGGCCACGGCGGCCAGGATCGCCGCGTCGTCGACGGACCCGGCCGTCACCCGCAGCCGCCCGGTGGCCAGATCGACCTCGACGCCGGTCACGCCGGGGACGGCGCCGACCTCCTCCGTCACCGAGGAGACGCAGTGCCCGCAGGTCATGCCGGTGACCGTGTAGGTACGAGGGTTCACGGACGAGCCTTTCAGGAACGGACCAGCCGGGCGATCGCCGCGGTCGCCTCCGCGAGCTTGGCGTCGGCGTCCTCGCCGGTTGAGATGGCGTGTCGGACACAGTGGTCGAGGTGCTCGTCGAGCAGCCCGAGCGCGACCGCCTGCAGAGCCTTGGTGACTGCGGAGACCTGGGTCAGGACGTCGATGCAGTACGCGTCCTCGTCCACCATCCGCTGCAGCCCGCGGACCTGGCCCTCGATGCGGCGCAGGCGGGTGACGAGCTGCGATTTTGTGGAGGAGTATCCCGGCATGCGGCCACTATACCCCTACGGGGTATTCCCGGGTCAACACCCGGGACGGCGGCGCCGGTGGGGGTCAGCGTCGGCGGATCCGGCGCACCACGAGCAGGACCAGCAGCCCCGCACTCACCCCGGCGACCGCCATGCCGGCCGGCGTCCGCAGCTTGGCCACCACCGCCCGCCTGCCGCGGCCGGCCACCGCCTTCGGGCTGTACCGGGCAGCGAGCTGGTCGAGGGTGCCCGCCAGGGCGTCACGGGTCTGCTCGATCTCCTGCTGGATCGTCTCGGGGTCGCGACTCATGCGGCATAGCCTGACACGAAGCACCCCGGGCCGCGCCGCCGCCCGGCCCGGCAAACCGGGCGGACCGGCTAGCGTGGCCCCATGACCGAGACGACCCGCCTGCGGCCGGGCGACGCCGCACCCGACTTCACCCTGCCGGATGCCGACGGCAAGCCGGTGTCGCTGTCGGAGTACCGCGGCCGCCGCGTGATCCTGTACGTCTACCCGGCCGCGATGACCCCAGGCTGCACCACCCAGGCGTGCGACTTCCGGGACAACCTGGGCTCGCTGGCCGCCGCCGGGTTCGCCGTGCTCGGGCTGAGCCCGGACAAGCCGGCGAAGCTGGCGAAGTTCCGCGATGCGGAGGGGCTGACGTTCCCGCTGCTGTCCGACCCGGACAAGGCGACGCTGGCGGCGTACGGCGCCTACGGCGAGAAGCAGTCGTACGGCAAGACGGTCGTGGGCGTGATCCGCTCGACGTTCGTGATCGACCCGGACGGCAAGGTCGAGCGGGCGATGTACGGCGTCAAGGCCACCGGCCACGTGGCGAAGCTGCGCCGCGACCTCGGGGTCTGAACCCACGGCGCCGTCCTCGGTACAGTGGAACGCACGCGGGAGTGGCGGAACTGGCAGACGCACCAGGTTTAGGTCCTGGCGCCTTCGGGTGTGGGGGTTCGAGTCCCCCCTTCCGCACCATCGCTGCGTTACTCGAACCAACACCGCACAGCGACCAGTTCAGTAGCTCAGCGCGGTACAGGACGGGCGTCAGCCCGTCACCAAGATCATTATCAGCAGGGGCGTCTTCCTTCGGGGAGACGCCCCTGCGTCGTGCCAGGCCCGTTGCGAGCTGCGCAGCCTGGCTCTCGGCTCGAGCCCACACCTCGGCCAGCTCGGCTTCGAGCCAGTCCAGGTCGCCGGCCTCAGCCTCACGGATGGCCTGCACACCTGCCTGCCTCGTGCTCGGCGGCGCCAGGCCGCTGTCGCCACGCCGGGCATAGATGACGGTGGCGAAGGGCTCGTTCAGCTCGTCCCCCACGACCGCCGGGCCGTCGCCCAGGTCGTCGAGGTAGAGCTTGGTGAAGATCGCCTTGTTGAGCACCTTGCGGGCTGGGGTCTTGGCTTCCTGGTACATCGAGCGGGGGTTGTCCAGCAGGCTGATGGCCGAGGTCAGCACGGCTCGACCGATACTCTTCGTGATTTTGGACATCGCCATACTGGGACACAGGCCGTCTGGCTAATAGAATTCGCCCTGGACCGGCTTGATAAGGCGTCGGATGAGGCAGGCGCGGGTTACCAGGACCCACTCTTGAGCGCAAGGGCCACGCTCGGCCGTATTAGGGCTGTGGGAAACACCCTTCTATGGAGGTACTGCAACGATGGCAAGGATGAGGATTGGACACGGGACGCCGGGGCATTCCTCTCGACTTGTGGTGAGATATTCGATACATTCTACGACGGGTGCGCCAACAGGGAATTGGATCGCGTTGTCTACGAATGGGCTCTTGTCAGTTGCATCGACGCCGAAGATGTTCGTCAGCACCATACGGAGACGCATGAACGTTACCTGAAGGAGTGGGGGAGCTACGTTGCATATGCGC
>WNGA01002332.1_pt1 | contig 29001 bp, 27 predicted proteins | sample 5400061 | NCBI WGS metagenome assembly WNGA01 (sample SAMN13153366, study PRJNA577476) | soil metagenome | isolation source: 100 cm soil or saprolite under grassland replicate 2 | place: USA:California | collected 2016-06-15
ACGGACGCGCCGCTCGAGCCGCTCACGCTCGAGCGGGCTCAGGTCGATCCGGTACGGGCTTCGTCTCGACACCTCGCCCTCCTTTCGGGGAGAGCGTAGCTGCAACTCTTACGTGATGCAACTTACGAACGGCTGTACTTAGTCGAGCGGGCGGCGATAGGTCGTGGACCTGTCGACCGCGCGGAAACCGACGCTCTCGTAGACCCGCAGAGCGCCGCTGGGGTTCTCCGTGTCGACCGTCAGGGCGCCCTCGGTCATGCCGCGAGCGCGGAGGAGCGGGAACGACGCGACCATGAGCGCGCGAGCCAGCCCGCGGTGGCGCCACGGCCGGCGGACGCTGATGTTCTCGACCCAGCCCCGTCGGCGGCCGAAGCGGCGGTTCTCTTCGGCGTTGATGAAGCTTCGAACCTGGCCCGCCACCCGGTCGCCATCCCAGGCGATCCGCCACAGGGTCGTATCGCCCTGGGTCGGGTCGGTGAGGAAGCGCTGGTAGTCCTCCGCGGTTCCCTGGCTGCTGCCCCAGTGGTCCAGGAACGCCTCCTGGTCGGCATCCCAGATGGCCCGCATGTGCTCCGGGCGGACGTCGCGGATCTCCAGGCCGTCCGGCAGCGGTGCGTCCGGCTGGTCGTCGAGCGTTGCGCGGATCATCGTGAATCCGTGGCGGACGGGCATGAACCCGGCCGAGCGCAGAAGGGCCTCGCGACCGGGCGCAGCGTCGTTCGCCTCGGCCTGCAGGAGACGGGCACCGTCATCGGGCTGGTGTGCCGCGATCTGGCGGACGCGGCCCTCGATCGCCGCGAGCATGGCTCGGCCAATGCCGCGTCGATGCCACTCCGGGTCAAGGAAGCAGACGGTCTCGTAGATCCGGTCGCCGCCGACCTCGCGATACCACGCACACCGGGCGTAGCCGACGATCGATCCACCGATCTCCACGATGAGGATGTCGCGTCCCGGGTCACTGTTGGAGAGGTGCTCGTAGTAGTGGGTGAAGTCTTCGAGCGATGTCGTGAATTGATCGCCATCGACGATCCGGTTCGCATTCGCGGCCGCATTCATCCCGCGATAGTCATCCGGGACACGGAGGTGCCGGAAGGCGAGACCCCGGATGTCCGGCAACTCGACCGCCGGCTCGAACCGATCCGGCGCGCTCTCGACCGCGGGGGCGCTCCGGCCGTCCATCAATCGAGCGTGAAGTCGTCCGGGCTGGCGTAGTGGCCGGTTCGCTCCTTGGCGATTTGCATGAGCACGTCGTTGAGCAGCGAGCTGGCCCCGAAACGGAACCGGTCAGGCGTCATCCAGCGTGGGCCCAGCGTCTCGTACAGGACGACCAGGTACTGGATCGCCTCCTTGGCCGTCCGGATGCCACCGGCCGGCTTCATGCCCACGACGCGGCCCGTCTGGCGCTCGAAGTCGCGGATTGCCTCGAGCATGACGAGGGTGACGGGGAGCGTCGCCGCAGGGGTCACCTTGCCGGTGGACGTTTTGATGAAGTCCGCGCCGGCAGCCATCGCCAGGACGCTCGCCCGTCGGACGTTGTCATAGGTCTCCAGCTCGCCGGTCTCCAGGATGACCTTGAGATGGGCGTCGCCGGCCGCCTCCTTGATCGCCACGATCTCCTCGAACGCGGCGTAGTAGTCGCCGCTGAGGAAGGCGCCGCGGTCCAGGACCATGTCGATCTCGTCGGCTCCGGCCTGGGCCGCCGCACGCGTCTCGGCGATCTTGATGTCCCGGAATGTCTGCCCGCTCGGGAAGCCGGTCGCGACGCTGGCCACCTTGACGGTCGAGCCGCGGAGCGCGTCCTTCGCCTCCGTCACGAGCGCCGGATAGACGCAGACGGCGGCGACGGATGGGATCGACGGGTCGCCGGGTTGCGGCCGCATCGCCTTGGCGCACATCGCCCGGATCTTGCCCGGGGTGTCCTTGCCCTCGAGCGTCGTCAGATCCATCATCCGGATCGCGAGGTCCAGCGCCCACAGCTTGCTGGCGCGCTTGATCGAGCGCTTGCGGAGCGAGTCGACGCGCTCCTCCACGCCGACCTGGTCGACCGGCGTGACCCGTCCGAGAAGGCTGCCGAGGGCGTTGCCGGTCGCGGTCGGGCGGCTGTCCCAGGCACGGATCAGCTCCTGCGCGCGCTCTCGGGTGGCGCTGTCGGTGGACAGGTGCGCCGTCGTCATGTGCTGGTCGCCATGGGACGGTGAGGATACACCTGGCCCGCGCCGACTCCCGACCATGCGGCCGTCGGGCTGCTCGCCGCCGGCGGCCATCCATGCGTGGGGAGACTCGTACGCGCTCGAGCGGGCGGATGCGCGGCCAGACATTCGCGGGGCGACTCGTGGGACCGATCCAGCCCTTCATCGGCCGTCATGCCCGCCCTTGGTCGACGCCATCGTGCGTGGCCCGGGTCGGCTCCACCGTGTCGGCGTGGCCACGTCCGACCCACGAGTCGCTGGGGGAATAGCTGGCCGCCGCGTTCGTCCCGCCGCGGGTGTGCCAGCGTGCCAGCCAGGGCAGGCGGCGGAGGCTGACTACTTGCCCCCTCGAGCCTTGGGCAGCGGCGGCAACCCACGCCGGCCCAGGACCAGGAAGTGGCGGAACCAGTCTCGGACCTGGACCAGGTTCTCCACGCGCCGGAATGGCGTGCCCGATCGGGTGAGCTCGTGCGTCTCCTCGGGAACGCGCATGAGCCGCACCGGCCGGCGATGCGAGCGAAGGATCGCGAAGAGCTCTTCCGCCTGGGTGACGGTGCAGCGGAGGTCGCGCTCGCTGTGCTGGATCAGGAGTGGCGTCCTCACACGCGGGGCGTAGGTCAGCGGCGAATGGTCCCGGTAGAAGGCCGGATCCTCCCAGGGCGTCGCGCCGAACTCGAGCTGGCCGAACTGCGGCCCGGCGAGGTCTCCCGACAGGAACTGCGAGGTCAGGTCGACCACGCTGCGGCAGGTCATCGCCGCACGGAATCGATCGTCGTGGCCCACGATCCAGTTGGTCAGGTAGCCGCCGTACGAGCCGCCCGTGACGCCAAGCCGATTGGGATCCGCCAGGCCCTCGCCGACGAGCGCCTCGATGCCCGCCAGCACGTCGCGCGCGGGTCCCGGGCCCCAGTCGCGAAAATTCGCGGCGTTGAATGCCTGGCCGTAGCCCTCCGAGCCACGAGGATTGGAGTACCAGACGCCGATTCCGGCACCCGCCAGGATCTGGAACTCCCAGAACGGCGAGAAGCCGTAGAGCGTGTGCGGGCCGCCGTGGATCTCCGTCACGAGCGGGGCCGGATCGCGACGTCGCCGCCTGCCGCCCCCGGCGTCCCCCGACCCACCGGCATCCGGTGGCCCGGCGGCCGAGGACGCCGGTGGGACATACCAGCCCTGCACGTCCCGGCCGTCGACGGCCGTCCAGCGCTCGATCGGGCTCACCAGCTCGATGTCGGCGAGAACGTCGGCGTTGAGATCGGTGAAGCGCCGCGGCGTTGCGGCCGAGGCGGCCGTCCGGCCCGCCGGCAGGTCGAGGACCCAGATGTCCGTCGGCGCGGTGGGCGTCGATCGAGCGTAGGCGACCCGGCTGCCCTGGTGTCCAGCCTGGCGACCGGCCTCGGGACTGTCCTGGCGACCACGGTTCTGGCTGCCGTCCGGGCGTGCCCGCTCGCCGGCGCGGGGCACGGTGACCTGGTCGAAGGCCGAGATGTAGTGGCGGTCCTCGGTCAGGCGGACGAGTGACCCGTCATCGGCCGAGATCCGCCACAGCTCGTACGAGCCGCCGTAGGGCGCCGTGAAGGTGATCCACTTGCCGCCGTTCGTCACCGAAAGGCCGGGCTCCTCGTGCGGCGTCAGGTCGCTTGCCATGGATGACCCGGGCATGAGGTCGTGGCCACCCGACAGGTTGCGGCCACCGTTCGGGCCGGCTTCCGAACCGTCCGCCTCGAAGAGCCAGATGTCGTTCCTCGAGCCGGCGGCCGCGGGAAACCGGTGGCCGAGCATGGCCAGCGTACGACCGTCCGGCAGCCAGGCCGGCGTGCTGAACCACGTTTCGCCCAGGTCCGTGATGCGTGTCTCCCGGCCGCTCGCCACGTCGACGACATAGACCTGTGAGTGCCAGTTGCGGTCCCGGTCCGTGCGCCGGTTGGTGGAGAACGCGATCCGCCTTCCGTCCGGCGACCAGCCCGGTTCGGTGATCGGCGTGCCGCCCGCCGTCAACCGCCGGGCATCGCCGGATTCCACCGTGACGATCCAGATCTCGGCCTCCCGGCCGACGATGAACCCCAGCCCGTTGAGCTCGTAGCCCAGGCGATCGAGGTAGCGGTAGTCGGGCTCCGGCGGTTCGTCCGGTGGGCGCTTTCGCGCGGCGATGCCACGACGCCGAGCATCCTCCTCCCGCGTCGCGCCCCGCGACGGCGACAGCACGGCCAGCGTTTCGCCGTCTGGAGCCCAGGCGAAGCCGGTGACGCCACGAGGCAGGTCGGTGACGCGGCGTGCTTCGCCCGCGTCCAGCGGCAAGAGGTGGACCTGCTCGCCGTCCTCTCGATCGTCCGGCGCGGCGGGCATCTCCTCGACGATCAGGCGGCGGTCCGAGAGGAAAGCGAGGGACCGCCCATCCGGCGAGAAGCGCGGATGGCGATCGCGCTTTGCTCCGATCGTCAGCTGGCGGGCCGGTGCCGACCCGTCGGCCGCGACCAGCCAGATCGCGTGCCGGTAGCCATCATGACGCGGCGCGCTCGCCTGCACCGTGAAGGCGACCCACCGGCCGTCCGGCGATAGCCTCGGGTCCGTCGCGATGCGCAGGCCGTACATGTCGTCGGGGCGGGCGGGCCGTGGCATGAGGGATCTGGTCGAACCTCTGACTCTCGCGGGCGTGCATTTCCGGCGACGGGCCGCAGTGTAGCGGCTACCATCGACCGACGATGAGCGACCAGCTGTCGCTGCAGTTGGAATCGGCCCTGCCGCTCCTGCCGCATGACCTCCGGCCGATGCTTCCCCGGCCGGCTCCGGAGCCGTTCGATTCCGCCGACCACCTGTTCGAGCCGTCCTGGGGCGGCGAGCGGGCGCTGGCATTCATCGAGGCCGCCGACCGCGGGCCGCTTCGCCTCCTGGACGGCCACGGCCGCGACCTGGCCGGGCTGCTGCCCGAGCTGGCCGACCTGCCCGCCCGGATCCAGGCCCGCTCTGCGGTCATCGACGGCGAGCTCGTCGTGGTGGATGCCGGCGGTCGAGCCGATCCGGCCGCACTCGGCGCCCGGCTTCGGGGTGAGCGCGGGCCGGCCGTCGCCTATCTCGTGTTCGACCTGCTCGTGCTCGATGGCCGTCCCCTCCTCGGCGAGCCCTTGTGGCGACGTCGCGAAGCGCTCAGGCGGTCGGTGACGCCCGGCGAGACGGTCGTGGCAGTCCCGTCGATCGTCGGCGAAGGTCGCGCGCTCCAGGCCGCGGTGCGAGCGCAGGGAATCGGCGGGGTCATGGCTCGGGTTCGGACGAGTCCGTACCTGCCTGGCGTACGAAGCCGACTGTGGCGACTCGTCACCGCGGCGCCGGCCGCCCCCTCGCCGGCAGCCAACGGAACCGCTCCCGAGCCATCCGCGAGCCAGGCCTCGCTGGGCCTGGGCGACGCGTCGCGGCCGGCCGGGCAGATGAATCCGGCGGCGCCGGTCCTGGCCGTCTTTCGGCGCCTTCCGTTCGACGATGAGGCGTAAGCCCGCGGCTTGACATAGGAGCATCGCATGGCCGAACCACCCGACGACACGAGACGACCTGGCTCCAGGCCGAAGGCAGTGCCCGAGGCGCCAGGCGAGCCGCTGCCCGGGCCCGCGGCCGAGTCGCCGTCCGAGTCGTCGCCCGGGCCCGCGGCCGAGTCGCCGTCCGAGCCGTCGCCCGAGCTGCTGCCGTCCGCCGGCCGGAGCTGGCCACCGGACGCGCCCCCGGCCCCACCGATGGCGCCGCCGATGGGTCCGGTGCCCGCCTCCACCCCGCCGGGTCACGGCCGGGGCGACGCACGCGACGGATCGTGGGTCGGCGGCATTGTGCTCGTCGCGATCGGCGTGGCCTTCCTGCTGGGCCAGCTCCTGCCGAACGCCGGACGCTTCGTGCCGTTGCTGGTGGGGCTGATCTTCCTGGCCGTCTTCCTCGTGACGCGGAGCTATGGCTTCCTCGTGCCCGGCGGGATCGTGACCGGCGTCGGCGTCGGTGTCGTGCTGGCCGTGGAGGACCAGGGTCGAGTCGGCGGCGGTCTCTTCCTGGTCAGCCTCGGGCTCGGCTTCATCGCGATCTTCATCCTCGGCGCCTTGTTCCGGCTGCGCGAGAATCATCCCTGGCCGCTCATCCCGGGCGGCATCCTGTGCACGATCGGGTTGATCACGCTCGCCGGGACGCGCTACGGCGACGCGGCCCGGTACGCGTGGCCGGCAGCACTCATCGTCCTGGGTCTGATGTTCGTGCTGCGGGGGCTCATTCGCCGGCCGCCGACCTGATCCTCCGCTCCCCCGTCTCCCGGCCGGGGCCCGAAGGCTAACGCCGCCGCATCGCGGCGAGGAACATCCGCAGGCCGGGCCGCTGGCCGTAGAGCAGGACCCCTGCGCCATACACGCGTTCGGCGAGGATGGCGACGCCCACGATCGTCGCGATGAGCAGGCCCATGCTGAGGGCAATCTCCCAGGCCTCGGCCCGACCGACCATGATCCGGGTGACCATTAGGAACGGGCTGAAGAACGGCACGAACGAGAGGGCCACGACCCACCGCGCGGTGATCGAGCCCAGGCCGACAATCGCAAGGATGTAGCCGGCCATCGTCAGGAAGCTCATCGGCATCGCCAGCTGCTGGACGTCCTCCTGGCGGCTGACGAGCGATCCGGCGGCCGCGTAGGCAAGGGTGAACAGGATGAGGGCGAGCAGGAAGAACGCTCCGTAGGCCGCGAGCATGCCCGGCGTCACGCTCACGATCGGCGCGCCCGGCCCGGCCGAGGGGTCCAGGACGACGGCCGCGATACGATCCTGGAGCAGGAAGACCGCAAGCGCCGGCAGCACGATCGCCAGGCACTGGGTGAGCCCGGCCGCGCCGACTCCGATCACCTTGCCGAGGAGCAGGTTGCGGGGGTGCGTGGCGCTGATGAGCAGCTCCATCACCCGGCTCGTCTTCTCGGTCGCCACGCTCGTGGCCACCCACATCCCGTACGTGACCAGCGAAATGAACAGGAGGACGACGAAGATCATCGCGAGGATCGACCGTCCCGCGAGCTCCTGCTGGTCGATGGGCTCCGCTGCGGAGCCGGCAGCGGCACCCTCGGTGCGGACATCGAACGACGGCTGGCGGAACGGCGGCGTGTCCAGGCCGCGCGGAACGCTCGAGGTCCAGTCCAGGATCGCGACGCCCTCGGCGGCGAAGGCGATGATCTGGGCTCGTGCGCTCGTCGACGTGTCGCGGGAGTGGAGGACGAAGCTCAGTCCGCCGTCGGCCCGCCGGCTCACGTCGAGGACGCCGTCGATCCGGCCGGCAGCGACGTCGTCGATCGCCGCCTGGAGATCGCTCGCCGCCGCGATGCGGAAGGGCTTCTCCCAGCGATCGGGGTCCTGGCCGGCCGGCGGCCGGTTGACGAGGCCGTCGAGGATCGCCACGGTGCCGTCGGCGAGAGATTTCGTCGGGGCGATGACGGTGATGCGCACGACCGCGTGCTGGTCCAGGTACTTGAGCGCGATCGGCGTCAGCGAGATCGCGACGGCAATGATGGCGACGAGCAGCGTCGTGATGCGGAAGGCACGGCTGCGGATACGGTCGAGGTACTCGCGCCGGGCAACCAGCAGCGCGTCCGCACCCACGATCCGTCGCACCGTCATCGCGGCACATCGCCCGAAGGCAGAGGATCGATCTGTGGCTGGGTGCTCGTGGCGCTCGTGGCCCCGTCAGCCAGATGCCGGGGCTCGTCGACGGGCCGCCCGACGTGCTGGATGAAGATCTCTTCCAGTGACGGGTCGGCGATCTCGTACCGGGTGACCCGGCAGCCGCGATCGAGCGCCGCCCGCAGGATGACGTCGGGGTCCCGGTCGCGATCCACGTCGAGCTCGACGAAATCGCGCCCGGGCCGGACGATGCGCACGCCTGGCACGCCGGCCAGCCAGGCGAGACCGTTGTCGCCCTCGACCGCCAGGCGGACATGGCGTGCCCCTGAGGCTCGCCGGACGTCGACCAGCCGCCCGCCGACCACGACCCGCCCGCGGTCGACGATGGCGACCGATTCACACAGCTCCTCGACGGTGTCCATCTGGTGCGTGCTGAAGATCAGCGTCTTGCCGCGCCCGCGCATCTCCGCGAAGGCCTCCTTCAGGAGCGCAGCGTTCACCGGATCCAGGCCGCTGAAGGGCTCGTCCATGACCAGCACCTCGGGGTCGTGGACGATCGAGGCGATGAACTGGACCTTCTGCTGGTTGCCTTTGGACAGCTCCTCGGCCCGCCGCCCCGCATAGTCCGGGATGCGAAAGCGCTCGAGCCAGTGGAGGATCTCGCGCCGGGCTGCGCCACTCTCGACGCCGTACAGGCCGGCGAAGAAAACGAGCTGGTCGAGGACCGTCATGCGCCCATACAGCCCACGCTCCTCCGGGAGATAGCCCCATGTCCTGCGGGGCAGGTCGGAGTTGAGCCGGCCGTTCCAGGTCACGCTGCCCGAGTCGGCGGCGAGGATGTCCAGGACGATCCGCATCGTCGTGGTCTTGCCGGCGCCGTTGGCCCCCAGGAAGCCAAAGACCTCGCCCGGTTGCACGCTGAAGCTCACGCCGTCGAGAGCGACGACGTTGCCGAACCGCTTGTGCAGAGCATCGATGACGAGGGTCATGGTGGAGGCTGCCTCAGCCGGATGGTACGGCGGGTGCCGGCGGAGGGGACATGGGCCATTAGGGCGACCCAGGTCGCCTCTGGCACCGTACGGATCAGTTCTGCGAGGACGGCGGATTCAATCGCCACGGTTGCGAGCGCCCGGTCCAGCCTGTCGAGGCCGCGGGAGGGCCGGGTGTGATGGGCCCAGGCGTTGGCCTGGCGTTTGCGCGGTCGAAAGGTCGATGGCATGCGCCGCCAATGATCGCCCACGGTTTCGCCGGTCGCGTCGACGCGGCTGTTGGTGGGCCAGGGTCCCGACGTTCCCGTCACAGACCCATGGTCGCGGCAGGGCCGGGCAGTCGCAGGGGCGGCCAGCTACGAATTGCCGGCTCGTGGCCCGTCAGGTCGACGGCCTGCCCAGCTTGTGTCCCCGGCGTCCGGCGACGATACCGTCGGCGAGGTGAGCTCAGACGAGGAGTGTCTTGGAACTACAATCCGCTCGTGACCGACGCATCGACCGCCAGCCGCATCCACGCCGACCGCGCCGCTGGCACGCTCCAGATCGGCTGGGCGGACGGCCATGAGACGACATACGACGCCGTCACCCTGCGCTGGCTCTGTCCTTGCGCGTTCTGCCGTGGCGAGGCGGGCATGCCCGGTTGGCTCGACTCCCGGCCGACGCTCAGCCCAGATCAGACCCGGCTGGTGGACGTCCAGCTGGTCGGCCAGTACGCCATCGCACCCACCTGGGGCGACGGGCACCACACCGGCTATTACACCTTCGCCTTGCTCCGGGACCGCTGCCCATGTGAGGCATGCGCCGCCCGCCGCGCCCCGGATGCCGACAGGGCGCCGATCAGGAGGGCCACCCACGCCGGACACGCCCACGGCACCGATACCGTCACCACCACAGCCAAGGAGTCTCATCGATGATGACCACGACGACCCCGTTCATCGCCGGCTGGCGCGTCAGCGAGACCAAGGGCCAGGTCTTCGGCCTCGTCGTCCGCAGCCGCGGACTCGCCGGCAACCTGGCGGCGGGGCTCCGGTCGATCGTGGGCGGCGAGATCCATGAGTACACCGAGCTGCTCGAGGACACCCGGCGACAGGCCGTGGACCGCATGGTCCAGAACGCGACGCTCATGGGTGCAAACGCGATCCTCTCGATGAGATTCGACTCCTCCGAGATCGGGCAGACGATGTCCGAGATCGTCGCCTACGGCACCGCCGTCGTCGTGGTGGCCGACCCGAACGCTCCCCAGCCGACGGCCGAATAACCGCACCCACGGCCATGCACGGGACACTGCGCCTTCTCATCGGTGTGGTCGCAGGCCTCTTGTTCCTGTCCGGGATCGTCCTGATCGCCGTTGGAGGCCCGGCCGCGGGCGGCGGCGTCTGGCTGCTCATCGTCGGCGGCACGGGCATCGTCGCGATCGCTCTCGAGCGAAGCCGCTATCGATCGGAGCAGGCCGAGAGGATCTCGGCACCGGCTGGCCCTGGCGGCGGCGAGGATGGGGCCATGGAGCCCCGCTTCCAGCGCACGGAGGAGGCGTTCATCGATCCGTCGTCGGGCAGGCTCATGCGGGTCTGGCTCGATCCACGCACCGGAGAGCGCCGCTACCGGGCCGAAGGCTGACATAACCCGGCGGTGGAGGTCGAGCGGGACCCGAGAGGCCGGGCCTGAATGTGGTCGAACAGGGACCATCGATCGGTGCCACGCGTTCACAAACGCGTGCTAGGATCGGCGGCCCGGACGACTGCGCCCGCGCCGACCCCAGGAGTCGCTCAACCGGATGACCGTCCTCAGTACCGCCCGTACACGCAGCGCCACCGGCTCGCGATCGCGCCAGCGCCCGCCAGCTGCCGAGGCCCCGCCGCCGTACCTCAACCGTGAGCTGTCCTGGCTCGACTGGAACGCCCGCGTCCTGCACGAGGGCCGGGACGAGCGCAATCCGCTCCTGGAGCGGGCGAAGTTCCTCTTCCACTTCTCGAGCAACCTGGACGAGTTCTTCCAGGTTCGGGTGGCCGGGCTGCGCCAGCAGGTGGCCGCAGGCTCCTCGACCATGTCGCCCGATGGCCGAACGGCAGCCGAGCAGCTGACGCAGATCCGCGGCCGCGTCCAGACGCTCATCGCCGAGCAGGCCGAGATCTTTGCGGCCCTGCGTCAGGAGCTGGCCGAAGAGGGCATCGCGATCGTCGACTACCAGACGATCCCCGACCACCATGCCCGGCTCCGGGAGCGCTTCGTCGAGGAGATCTTCCCCGTTCTCACGCCGCTGGCGGTCGATCCAGGCCATCCGTTCCCGTATATCAGCACGCTGAGCCTGTCGATCGCCGTTGGCATGCGCGATCCGGAGACCGGCGAGCGCCGGTTCGCCCGGATCAAGGTGCCCCAGATCCTGCCGCGCCTGCTGGAGTTCGCACCGTCCAGGTTCATCCTCATCGACCAGGTGATCGAGGCGAACCTAGACCTGCTGTTCAGCGGCATGGAGATCCTGGAGACCCACGCCTTTCGGGTCACCCGCAACGCCGACCTTGCGATCGAGGAGGACGAGGCCGACGACCTGCTGATGGCCATCGAGGAGGAGCTCCGGCGTCGTCGGTTCGGAGAGGCCGTCCGCCTGGAGGTCGAGCGATCGATGCCCGCGGCGACGCGGCTCATCCTTCTCCGCGGGATCGGCCTGACGGAGGAGGACTGCTACGACATCAGTGGGATGCTGGACCTGACCGGCCTTGGCGCGATCACCGAGGTGGACCGGCCGGACCTGCGTCACGAGCCCTGGACCCCGGTCGTTCCCGCCCGCTTGATTCCGCCGGACGACGACGAGCCGGCCGACGTCTTCGCGACGATTCGCGCCAACGACCTGCTCGTGCACCACCCCTACGAGAGCTTCACGGCGACCGTTGAGCGGTTCATCGCCCAGGCGGCCGACGACCCGGAAGTCCTGACGATCAAGCAGACGCTCTATCGCACGAGCGGCGATTCCCCGATCGTCCGCGACCTCATCCGGGCGGCCGAACGAGGCAAGCAGGTCGTCGTGCTCGTCGAGATCAAGGCGCGCTTCGACGAAGAGGCCAACATCGTCTGGGCCCGGAAGCTGGAGCAGGCCGGCGCTCACGTCGTGTACGGGTTGGTTGGCCTCAAGACGCACTCCAAGCTCGTCCTGGTCGTCCGGCGGGAAGGCTCCGGCCTGCGGCGGTACGTCCATGTCGGAACCGGTAACTACAACCCGCGGACGGCCCGTCTGTACACGGATCTAGGGTTGCTCTCGTGCCGGCCCGAGCTTGGCGCCGACGTGACGGACCTGTTCAACGTGTTGACCGGCCTCTCCCGGCAGCGAAGCTTCCGGAGGCTGCTGGTCGCGCCCCTGTCGCTTCGTACGCGCATCCTCGAGCTCATCGAGCGCGAGGTCGGCCACGCCTCGGCGGGCCGACCGGCCCGTATCGTCCTCAAGCTCAACGCGGTCGTGGACCCGGCGTGCGTCGACGCGCTGTATCGGGCGAGCCAGGCCGGGGTCGACGTCGATCTCATCGTCCGGAGCATCTGCTCGGTGTGGCCCGGCCTGCCGGACGTCTCGGACCGGATCCGCGTCCGCTCCGTCGTTGGGGAGTTCCTGGAGCACTCGCGGATCTTCGGCTTCTCCAACGGTGGAGAGCAGGAGTGGTACATCGGCTCGGCCGACCTGATGGAGCGGAACCTCGACCGCCGGGTGGAGGCCATCGTCCCAGTCGAGGATCGGGAGGCGCGCGCCCGCATCGAGGCGATCGTGACGACCATGCTTGCCGACGACCGCCGCTCCTGGCAGCTCGAGGCGGACGCGACCTGGCGGCGCACCGAGGAAATCAACGGTGCGCCGGGGACGTGCGATACGTTTGCCGTCCTCAAGGAGCAGGCGCTCGAGTCCAGTTCCAGCCTGTCGAGTCCGCGCCGGCCGCGCGCGGGCGCCGGCTCCCTCGACCCTCGTGCCTGACGTGGCCACCCAGGCCCGCCCGATGGAGGTCGAGCTCAAGTACCGGCTCCGTGACGTCGCCTCGGGTGAGCGATTCCTGTCGGCCGAGACGTTGGGCCCATTCCGGGCGGCGGCGGCGGCCCGAACCGCCCAGCACGAGGACCGCTACCTGGACACGTCCGATGGAGCGCTCGCCCGGGCCGGCTTCGCGGCGCGCCTTCGCCAGACCAACGCCGGCACGATCGTCACGGTCAAGGCGACGACGGCGCTCGATGGAGCCCTCGCCCGACGCGAGGAGCTCGAGGGTCCGGCCGACCGGACCGCGGAGCCGCGTGACTGGCCCCCATCGGCGGCGCGCTCGCTCATCCTCGAGCTGTGCGGCGACGCACCCCTGGTCGAGCTGGTTACAGTTCGCCAGCTCCGCAGGAAGCGACGCCTCAAGGCCCCCGATGCGGCAGTCGAGCTGAGCCTCGACGAGGTCGATGTCGTCGCTCGTGGGCGGGTCATCGACCGGTTCGCCGAACTCGAGGTGGAGCTCACCTCCGGCGACGAGTCCCGCCTGGCCGAGTTGCGCGCGTTCCTGGAGAATGACAGCGGCCTCTCACCGGCAACATCGTCGAAGCTGGAGGCGGCACTGGCGGCGTCCGAGAGCGCCGGCGTGGCGGCTCGCGCCGATGGCATTGCTGCCGGAGGCTGGGATGGCGTCACGGCCCCGGACGAGAGGTCGGGCCCGGCGGCCTCGCCCCGTGATGGGCGTTGGCCGCGAGCCCGGGGCGGCCGGACCGGTCGACCCTCGCCCACCGCGTCACGCTCTGCCGCTCAGCAGGAGGCGGGTGTGGCGCCTCCACCCGGGGCGACCGCGCAGACCAGGGCGCCGCGGAGCGCAGCCACGGGCCGGGGCGGGCACGGCCAGGAGGCGAAGGGCCAGGAAGCGGCGCGATCGATCGAGCCAGACCGGCCTTCGGCTGCGGCCGGGGCCGTCCCGTCCGCCCCGTCGGCCCTGCCGCTCGTCGTCGGCAAGACGCCGGGGGTCACCGCCGAGGACTTCCTGCCGGAGGCCGGGCGCAAGGTTCTCCGCTTCCACCTGGCCCGGATGATCGCCCATGAGGCTGGCACCCGAGAGGGTAACGACCCAGAAGACCTGCACCGCATGCGAGTGGCGACGCGGCGCATGCGAGCAGCCTGGCGCGTATTCGGAGACGGCTTTCAGAAGGGCCGCACCAAGCGCCACCGGCGCCGCCTGCGCGAGGTGGCCGGCCGGCTGGGTGCGGTCCGAGACCTGGACGTGCTGATCGAAGCCGGCGAGGCATACCTCGCGACACAGTCGCGCACAGAGCAGCGCGCCGTGGCCCCCCTCTTCGCCGCGTGGCGCGATCAACGCGACGACGCCCGCGTCCTGCTGGTCCGGGAGCTGGAGAGCGAGAGCTACAAGCGTTGGGTGGATGATTTTCGGGACTTCGTCCGAAATGAGGGCGCCGGAGCGGCGGCCGTCGTGCCGACGGTCCCTCACCGCATTCGCGACCGCGCAGCGTCCCAGATCTGGACGGCCTACGAGCAGGTTCGGGCCTATGAACCGGTGCTCCGCTGGGCGGACGTGGCCACGCTCCATGAGCTCCGGATCGCCGGGAAGTGGCTGCGCTACACCCTCGAGTTCGTGCGGGAATGCCTCGGCCCCGACGCGGCCAGCCTCATCGCCCGCGTCACAGCGATGCAGGACCACCTGGGCCTCCTGCACGACGCGGACGTGGCGGCGTCCATGGCCCGCGCCTTCCTCGTCGAGCGCTCGGGCCGCTTGTCCGAGGCGGAAGCGGCCGCCATCGGACGCTACCTCATGGATCGCGAGCGCGAGGTCGCCCGGCTGCGGCGAACTGTGGGCCCGATCTGGCGTGGCGTCGGCGGCCTGGCCTTCCGGCGGGGCCTGGGTCGGGCGGTCGCGGTCCTGTAGCTTCGTGGAGTGATTGAGCGATGACCGATCGTCAGGGCAGGATCGAGCTGTACCTGCTCCGCCATGCGGACGCCGGGGATCCAGAGGCATGGACCCGGCCCGACGGCGAACGTCCGCTGTCCGCCAAGGGCCGTCGCCAGTCCGAACGGCTGGGCCGTCAGCTGGCTGCAATCGAGTTCGCGCCCGACGCCATCCTGGCCAGCCCCAAGGTCCGGGCCGCCGAGACCGCCAGGATCGTTGCGGAGGCGCTGGGCGCTACCGTCGTTGAGGACGACCGCCTCGCCGGCCCTCTGGACATCGATGGCATTGGCGAGATCCTCAGGGACGCGCCGCGCCGTGTCGTCCTGGTGGGGCACGACCCGGATTTCAGCGAGCTGCTTTCGACGCTCGTCGGGGCCCCGGAGCTTTCCCTGCGCAAGGGCGCCCTCGCGCGGGTCGACGTCGACCGACCGATCCAGCCGGGCGGCGGCGTCCTGCGCTGGCTCCTGCCGCCGGACCTCGTGCCCTCCAGTTAGGGAGGCTGGCTCAGGCGGGCGCGAGACCGCGGGCGAGCCCGGCCAACCGATCGCTGATGCCGGGGGCGAGTGAGTAGTCGATCGACGTCCCGCGCCGCTCGGCGCGGACCACGCCCGCCTCACGCAGGACGCGCAGGTGGTGCGACACGGTGGGCTGGCTCACGCCACAGGTCGCCGTGAAGTCGCATGCGCAGATGGTTCCCGCGCTGCTCAGCTCCCGAACGATTGCCAGGCGAGTCGGATCCGCGAGGGCGTGCAGCAGCCGAACGTCGGGATCGTCCGTCAGCGGAGTGGATCGTCTCATGGCCGCCACTATATCGTCATATGTCTATATTGACAAGCATCGATATATGACCTATAGTACGAGCATGAACAGAACGACCAACCAGCACCGCCACGGCGAAGGAGCAACAGCCATGGACCTCGTGTCACGTCTCGATCTCGTCGAGGCAATCATTCGCGACCGCGAGCGCGACGCCGCTGCCGAGATGCAGCTGCGCGCTGCCCTCGCCTCCCGCTCGACGAGCCGACGCCGCTCCCTTGCCGATCGGCTGACGGTCGTGCTGGGTGGCTCCACATCACCCAGTCGGATCGCCTCCGCTTCGTAAGGCGCGGCAATCCTCCCTCGGGCCCGGCCGTCGGCCGGGCCCGCGCACGCTCAGCGCGTGAGCGCGGCGCCTTCCACGCAGATCGCGACCAGACCCAGTCTCGCCAGTCGGTCGCACGTCGGTCGCCTGGTGACCGTCCACGTGGCGACGTCGAGCCCCGCCGCGCGGGCGCGTGCCACGGACCGTCCGTCGATTGCGTGCCATTCCACCGAGACCCCTCGGCAGCCGAGCTCGCCCGCCCGATCGATCGTGGCCGGCGCGAGGTCGATCGCGTTCAGCCAGGTCGGCCAGTCGCGTGCCAGCTCCCGCACTCGCACCAGCGCGCGCTCATCGAACGATGAGATCACCGCGTTCGACAGTGCCGGGCCCCGCCCCGCGGCGAGGATCTCGATCAGCGGCCGGCCGATCTCCACCTTGAGATCGATGTCGAGAAACGCCCTGCGGGGCACGGCCTCGAGGACGGTCGCCACGCTCGTCACGCCGAGCGCGTCGAGCTCCGCGGCCGACAGGTCCGCTACCGCCTCCGGCCGGCGATGGGTCCGGGCGAGGGTCGCGTCGTGAACGACGACCGGCACCCCGTCGCGGGAGGACCGGACGTCGAACTCGAGACCGTCGCACGCGGGTCGCTGGAGGGCTGCCACCAGCGCGGCCACGCTGTTCTCCGGGTGTCGGCTGTGGTCGCCTCGGTGGGCGAGCGCCAGGGGGCGTTGGCCGGCGCCTGTCATCAGCCGATCTCGAGGCCCGCGACCAGGCCGAAGTGGTCGGACGGATACAGGGTGGGGTCCTGGGCATCGGGCCTGTCGAACACCAGCCGGCACTCGGTCACCCTGACCGCTCCCCGGATCCAGATGTAGTCGAGGCAGCCGGGCTCACCGTCGGTGTCCATCGCCGGAGCGACGAGACCGGAGGGCCACGTGCGTTCGGGCTCATCACCGTTGGCCTCGCGATGGGCCGATCGGAACCCGGCAGCCGCGATCCGCGCGTATGCCGGCGATCCAGGTCTCGCGTTGAAGTCGCCGGCGAGGATCGTGGCGCCCGGGGCGGGCTCGTTGCCTGGCGCATCGTCGAACCAGGCCAGGAGCGCCTGCGCCTGGCCGTCCCGCTCCTCATGCGCATCCGGCGGATGGTGGAAGTGGGTGACGGCCACGACGACGGTCGCTCCGTCGGGCAGGGCGAGCCTGACCCGGTGCGCCGCCCGCTGCAGGCCCAGGTCCAGGCGCCCCTCGGCCTCGGCGTGGAGCGGCTCCCGGACGAGGAGGCTGTTGCCATACTCGGGCCGACCAGCCCAGCCCCGAATCACCGCGTACCTGCCGTTCCCGGCGGAGCCGATGAGTCGATCCTGGTGCATGACGTAGACCACCTCCTGGAGCGCCAACAGGTCCGGCTGCAGGGCAGCCATGTCGGCGTAGATGAGTCCCTGGCGCTCCGGCCAGCGATCGGCCAGGTTGAGGATGTTGAGGGTCGCGACGTGCAGTCGGTCCATGATCGTGAGCATCGCACACGGCGCATCCGCTATCTGGCTGGCCCGCGAAGCCGTCCAGATGCAAGCGGACCGACACGCGCTTCGAGGCGGCGATCGACGAATCCCAGAATGTCGCCAACATCATCGAGCGCATCGCGGATTACGCCGAGCGGGCGACGCCGATCTGGCGCAAACTGAGCCGTGGAGGCTCTCGAACCGAGAGGGTCCAGCCGCCGGGGTGCCAAGGACGCAACGGTCTCCGCGGAGACCGTTGGCGAGCGCTCGAGAACCGGAAGGATGGGCTGAACGGTGCAGCGCGCGATGGTGTTCTCGATCCTCATCACCATCCTCCTCGTGGCGCAGTTGGAGGATCTCGCGACCGCGGGCCACATGATGAGCCAGCTGGGCTCGATCGCCGAGCGCGGGCCGCTCGCCGGCAGCGCCTTCGATACCTATGGCCTGGCCGGTCTGATCGCCCTCAAGATCGGACTGTTCGCGCTCGTCATCGGCGTTACCGTTCTGCTCGTTCGCGTCGGCCGGCCGATCCTCGTCTCGCTCGCGGTGGCGCTCCTGGCGGCCGGTGCCGCGGCCGGCATCATGGGAGCCGCGAGCAACCTCCACGCGGTGGGCCTCGTCTGACTGCAGCCCTCGAGCCCAGCCGCAAGTGGACGGCTCGTCCGGGATCAGCGCGGGACACGCCGCCCGACGTTCACGAGGCCCAGCTCGGCGAAGCGTGACGTGAGAGAGGCGAAGACGCTCGGAGCGAAGGCCGGTCGCAGCGCGACGATCCCGGCAAGGACGGCCATCGTCTTTCGGACGGCCGCCTCCCGCGCCCTCGGCAATCCGCAGGTCGCCACGGCCGCGGCTACGTCCTGCCCCGCGAGCTCGACCGAGATTCGGAGGGTCTCGTCTTCCGCCGGGTCCGTCCCGCGCGGCCAGTGGACGGCGCCCAGGCGAGCTTCGCGAGCCGCCTCCACGATGCGGCGCGCGCCGTCATCGCCGAGCCGTCCGGCCCTCGCCACGAGGGCCTCGACTTCCGGTGTGTTGGGGCCGTACCGACGCTGGCCGACGGCCGCCTCCCAGCCGCGCATCATCCGCTCCCCTACTCGCTCTCGAAACGGTTCGCTCAGCGAATCGGCGAGGAATCCCTCGAGCACGAGGAGGTCGGCGACGCTGGTCACAGCGTCGCCGATCCGCGGCCGGCCCCGGGCGGCATCGGACAGCCGCGAGGTCACGGCCGCCTCCACGGCATCGAGGGCCGCCTTGCGCTCGGCCGCCAGGAACCGGCGGATGCTGGCGACGAACGCAATCGGAGCGGGCTCCGCGAGGGCAAGCCTGTCCAGCTCGTCGACGGTGAGCTCGGCCACCTGGGCGAGGAACGCCTGAACCGGCGCGGACGAGAGATCGAGGTCGGGTGGCCGCTCGTCCCCGAGGCCGGCGAGCGGACGAGCAGCAGGCCGCCGGGCGGAGCCTGCCCGGGCGGAGGTTGAGTGGGCGGAGGCTGGGCGGGTCGGCCGCCGCACGCTGCCCGATCCACGAGCCGCCCACCCAGGCCATCGCGGTCCAGCCGGGGATCGGGGTACTGGCCCGGGGCGCGTCGTGCCGGGGCCCGTCGTGCCGGGGCCCGTCGTCCCGGGGCGCCTCCCGCCGCCGTCCCGAATCGTTGCCCGATCGTAGCGGGCCCGCAGCTCCGGGTCGCTCAGCCAGTCATGGGCGACGTTGATCCGCTTGGCGACCTCGAGCGACGCCTCTCCGGCGACGTCCGGGTGGTGACGCTTGAGGAGCGCTCGCCAGGCGATCTCGATCGCCTCCGGCGCGGCGCCGGCGGGCAGCTCCAGGCGAGCGTACAGGTCGTCGGTCGGGATATCGCGCGTAGGCACGGCCGAATCCTACGTTGACAGCGATCGTCGGACCGTGGAGCGGCGATGCCGTGGCAGTCGGCGCAACGGGACACACCCGCGGCCGGATCAGTCTTCGGTAGGAACCCCCGTGAGCGATGCCTCGACCTCCTCGATCGAGATCGTGGACCGTGCGCCGGTCGCCCTGATCGTCACCTCGACCCCGCCGGCGGCAATCGAGCGCGGGCTGACGGTCAGAATCCGGGGCATGCCCAGCAGCTCGGCGTCGGTGAGCTTCACGCCGGGCGACTCGTCGCGATCGTCGTACAGGATCTCGTGCTCCGGGCCGGCCGCCAGGGCAGCCGCGTGCAGGCGCTCGGCGATGTTCGCGACCTGGGGGTCACGGTTCGACCCGATCGCGACGAGATGCGCGGCATAGGGCGCCACCTGTGCCGGCCAGACGATGCCCTTGTCGTCGTGATGTGCCTCCACGATGCAGGCGACATTGCGCCCCAGGCCGATGCCGTACGAGCCCATGACGATGGGATGCGCCTGGCCGTCCTCGCCCAGGTAGGTGGCGCCCAGGGCCGCCGTGTACTTCGTGCCGAGCTTGAAGATGTTGCCGACCTCCACCCCGTTGCGCAGGACCACCGGCAGTCCGCAGCTCGGACATGGGTCGCCCTCCTGGGCGTTGTCGATGTCGGCGATCAGGTCCGGTCGGAAGTCGCGGCCCACGTTGACGTTGCGCATATGCCAGCCGACGCGGTTCGCGCCCGCGACCAGGTTGGGCGTCCCGGCCGCGATCTCATCGACCACCACCATAGTGTCGTGTGCGCCGATCGGCGAGCCATAGCCAGGCTCCATCCCCGCCGCTGCGATCTCCTCCGCCAGGGCCGGTCGGAGGCCACCCTCGGCTCGCACCATGTTGGCGAGCTTCGTCTCGTTCACCTCTCGGTCGCCCCGCACGATTGCGGTCACGAGCCGGCCGTCGCCGGCGACGAAGAAGGCGGCCTTGGCCGTCTCAGCCGGTTCGATCCCAAGGTAGGCGGCCAGCTCCGCGATCGTGGTGGTGCCCGGCGTCTCCACCTCCTCCATCGGCCGCTGCTCGGCCTCGGGAATCGTCGGCGGACGCACGGCGGCGACCTGGCGGTTGGCGGAGAAGCCACACGATTCGCACAGGGCCAGGACGTCCTCGCCCGACGGATTGAGCACCATGAACTCGTGGGCCTGGCTGCCGCCCATCATCCCGACATCGCTGGCCACGGCGATTGCCCGCAGGCCCAAGCGCTCGAAGATCCGGCCGTACGCCTCGTGGTGGAGCTGATAGCTCCGGTCCAGGCCCGCCTCGTCCCGGTCACAACTGTACGAGTCCTTCATCACGAACTCACGGACCCGGATCAGGCCGCCTCGCGAGCGCGGCTCGTCGCGGAACTTCGTCTGGAAGTGATAGACCATGACCGGCAGTTGCCGGTAGCTCCGGACGATGTCGCGGAGCAGGTCGGCGACGACCTCCTCGTGGGTCATGGCGATGACCATGTCGCGCCCGGACCGGTCCTTGAAGCGCGCCATCTCCGGCCCGATCTGGTCGTACCGCCCGGATTCCCGCCAGAGATCGGCGGGATGGATGACCGGCATCTCCATCTCCTGGCAGCCGATCCGGTCCATCTCCTCGCGAATGACCTGCTCCACCCGCCTGGTCACCCGAAAGCCGAGCGGCAGGAGCGAGTACAGGCCGGCGCCCAGCTGGCGGACGTAGCCCGCACGGAGCAGCAGGCGATGCGACGGCATTTCGGCCTCGGAGGGATCGTCGCGTAGGGTCGTGAAGAACAGCTTCGAAAGGCGCATCGCGGAAGGATAGCCGCCGGCACCGCGTCGCCGCCCGGAACGGACGCCCCGCCGCGACCGGTCAGGCCGGCGTCGCCTCCGCCAGGGCGGCGAGCGCGCGATCGAGCCGGTCGAGCGTGCGGCCGTAGCCGAGCGCCACCAGCGTCTCGAACAGCGGCGGCGTCGCCGTGCGGCCGGTGACCGCGACGCGGATCGCCATGAACAGGTCGCCCGCCTTCCAGCCGCGCTCCTCGGCGAGGCCACGCAGGGCCAACTCCAGACCCTCGTGGTCGAAGGCGAGCTCGCCGTTACGGGCGATCACCTCACGGGCGGCGCGCAAGCCCTCGAGGGTCGTGGCGAGATCCCAGCGCTTGGGCACGAGGGTGGCCGGGTCCGGCAGCACCTCGTCGATGAACAGGAAGCCGACGAGCTCACCGATCGCACCGAGCACCGGCAGGCGCTCCTGGACCAGCGGCACGAGCGCCCGAGTCTCGTCGTCGGTGGGCACCCGATCGATGCGGCCGGCTGCTGCGTCCGCCTCGAGGAACGGTCGTAGGCGCTCCACGAGCTCGTCGGGTGGGAGACGACGGATCCACTGCCCGTTGAGCCATTCGAGGCGCTCTCGATCGAAGACAGCGCCCGCCTTCTGGACGTGGCCGATGTCGAAACGCTCGACGAGCTCGTCCAGGGAGAGGACCTCTTCCTCGGTCCCGGTGGACCATCCGAGCAGGGCGAGGTAATTGACCAGCGCCTCGCCGACGAATCCCTCGCCGATGTAGTCGCTGATCGCGGTCTGGCTCTTGCGCTTGCTCATCTTCGACCGGTCCGCGTTGAGGATGAGGGGCAGGTGGGCGAAGCGCGGCTCGTCGTAGCCGAGCGCCCGGAAGAGGAGGATGTGCTTGGGCGTGTTCGACAGGTGGTCCTCGCCCCGGATGATGTGGCTGATTCGCATGGCGGCGTCGTCGACCACGACCGCGAAGTGATACAGCGGCGTCCCGTCGGCGCGGACGATGACGAGATCGCCACCGAGCGCGGAAGTGTCGAACTCCACGTGGCCGCGGACCATGTCGTCGAACGCGACGACGCCCTCCGCGATCCGGAAACGGAGCGCCGGCCGGCGACCCTCGGCCTCGAACGCCGCACGCTCGGCCGCGGTCAGCCGCACGCAGCGGCCGCTGTAGCCCGGCGGCAGATGGGCCGCCTCCTGGCGCTGTCGCTCGGCATCAAGCTCCTCCGGAGTGCAGTAGCACGGATAGGCCTTGTCCGCTGCCAGGAGCGCGTCCGCAGCCTGCTTGTAGGTCGCCAGGCGCTCCATCTGGCGGTACGGGGCGTACGGCCCGCGTGCCTCCTCCCCCGCAACGGCCGGGCCCTCGTCCCAGCTGAGACCCAGCCAGTGGAGCCCGTCCAGGATGTCCTTCTCGTATGCGATGGAGCTGCGCGCGACGTCGGTGTCCTCCAGGCGGAGGATGAACGTGCCGCCGTTATGGCGAGCGAACAGGAAGTTGAACAGCGCCGTCCGCGCCGTGCCGATATGCAGCGGGCCGGTGGGGCTGGGTGCGATCCGGACTCGAACGTCGTCGGTCATGGCGGTCATTGTAGGCGGCGCCCGGGCGCCGGCCGGCACCCTTCGCCGGCGCGCTTTGCCGCCGGGCGCGCGTCAAATAGCAGCCGGGGTGCTGTTACGTGCGGCGCGGCCTCGCGCGGTCATTCGCCGGCCGCCAGCTCATGCGTGACGAACACTCGCTCGAGGCCGTCGCACCCGACCCGGAGCGACCCGACGCTGTTTATCAGTTGCCTGAGCGTTATCTGCAACAAACAGCAGCCCCGCAATCACGCTGGACGGGCGTCTCAGCCACGTTCGGCAGGCTGCGCCCCGCACGGGCACGGCCACATCGAGAATCGCGCTGTGGCGCTTTACGGCTCGCCGCACCGTTGTGGTCGAAGGCAGCACGAGCAGGCGAGACGCAATACGCGCCTGCCAGCCGGCGTCGTTCGCAATGATTCTGGCCAGGCGGACCTTCTCATCGACCTTCCTGAGAGTAGCCTCGATCGACGTGATCTCTGACTTGACTTCAACGATGAGCAGCATCCGACTGACTGGGTGGCACGCCAGGACGTCGACCGAGCCGCGCTCCCCATAGTGCGCGTAGGACACCTCGACGCGGACCACCCATCCCTCTGGCCGCAGCAGTTCCACGACCCGCCCGACGAGCGACGCATGCCGCTCATCGAGCAGCCTGTCAAGTGCCGCGCCGCGCCATCGAACACCAAGCTCGACCCTGGCATCGAGGCATGCGAGGACTCTCCGCAGCGTGGCGATCGCGACACCATCCAGATGGCCGCGCTCCAGTGACGAGATGAGCGTCTGGCTCACGCCGGCCGCGGCGGCGAGGTCGGTCTGGCGCCAGCCGCGACGGCGGCGCAGGGCACGGATCGAGCCGCCCAGCTGGATGTCCTGCACGCAGGCATGGTGATGCGAGCCGCTTCCCCGGCACGTATCAGACTTGCCCGCATGTGTCAGGGTGCCGAGCGCATATCCCGGGCAGGAACTCGGTGGAAAAGCGACGGATCCGCGTCGCCCAGCAGGACGTGGATGAGCGAGGCGGGCCGGAGCCCCAGCGTGGCCCGACCGCGCGGCCCATCGAGCGTCATGGAATCCAGCGACTCCGAACGCGCCAGCACCGTGATATGGGCCCCCGGCGTCATCGCGCGCGCCTCGAGGTAGGAGAGCAGGCCGGCGTCCTCCTCGGCCTCCTCCGTGATCCGGTAGATCGTCGCGCGCGTGCCGGACTCGATGGACGACAACTGACGACCTGCCGGCCGACGGGCGGCGGTCGCGGCGTCGATCGGATTGCCGTGAGGGCAGGTGTCGGGATGGCCGAGGATCTCGTCCAGCCGGGCCTCCACCCGAGGGCTGATCGCGCCCTGGAGGCGAGCCGCCTCCTCATCCGATTCGGCCCAGCCGAGCCCGACGATTGCCGTGAGCAGCCACTCCAGCAGCGCGTGGCGGCGAAAGATCCCGTCAGCAGCGGCTCGACCGGCATCGGTCAGGACCAGCTCCCGGCCGCCGGCCTGAGAGACGAGACCGTCCGCGACGAGCCGACGGAACATCTCCGAGCTCGCCTGGGTGCTCACTCCCATTCGCCGGGCAACCTGGGCCGCCGTGACGCGCGAGCCGTCGACGGCCATCACCCGAAGAGCCAGCAGGTACTCCTGGGCCGCACTCGAGAGGTCGTGTCGATCCGACCGCTCATGACGCGCCACGTCTGCCCTCGGTCGTCAGTCTGGCGAGCGGCGCGAGGCCAGGCCGCGGACGATTGCCGCTACGACGATCGAGGCGAGCCCTCCGGCGGCCACCGTCCACTGCAGCCCGGCGATCGCCGGGCTGCCAACGAGCACGAAAACCAGCGTCGCGACGCCGATCCCCAGCAGGCCGAGGGCCACGAGATCGGCGGGAGAGGTCGAGGCCCACCCGCCGTCAGCCGCGAGCCGGTCGTGCGATGGACTGGGTCCCATTCCGGAGGCCGCTCCGGGTCGGGCGCGTCCGGGCCCCGTCCAGCCCGGCCCCGTCCAGCCCGGCTCCGTCCAGCCCGGCTCCGTCCAACCCGGCTCCGTCCAGCCCGACGCCGACCATCCGGGCGCCGTCCGGCCGGCGGCCGGCCCCGTCGCTGTCGAGCTCAAGCCGTCGTCGGGCGCCCGGGGCGGCGTGCCGACGTCGGGCTCAGCCGCAGTCCAGGGTTCCTCATGCGGTACCGACTCGGATTGCGGACCCTCGTCAGACGGGCGTCCTCGACCGGCCCGAGCCGAACGGGCGCGGGCCTGGTATTCCGGGCCGTGCTTGCGTGGGTCAGCGAACTCCCTGGGATTGAGCGTCCAATACGTGCCCGACGACTCGCCGTACCAGCTCGCCCCCTCCCAGCTGGGCTCGAACGGCTCGAATTGGGCATCGTCATACGAGGTGGACCCGGGCTTGGCCCGCTTGCGGGTGCCGCCTCGCCTCGTGGTACCGGCACTCCCGCCCCGTGCACCAGCCCGTGCGCTCGAGCCGGTACGCGCCCCGGCGCCCGCATCGGTCCACGAGCCCGATCGCGATCCGCCACCAGATCCGCGTGCCGCTTGTCCTCGTGCCGCTTGTCCTCGTGCCGCCGGTCCGCGCGCCGCCGGTCCGTACGCCGCTGGACCGTGTGCCGCTGGTCCGCCGGCCGGCCGGGCCTGCCCTGAGGCTGCCGGTCGAGGAGTTCGTCCGGAGGGACCCAGGCGCAGGTGTGCCGGGCCCTCGGTCAGCGCCTCGTACGCCGCCTGAACCGCCAGGAAGTGCGTCAGTGCCGCCTCCCCGGCCGAGTCGGGGTGGTAGCGCTTGGCGAGCCGGCGGTAGGCTGCCTTCACCTCGTCGGGCGTCGCGTCGCGCGGCAGCTCGAGTATTCGCCAGGGATCGAGCGGACGGGCCATCGTTATCGAGTATCCGCCACCGGCGCGGATCGCGTCGGCTGGCCGGCGCGGCCGGTCGGCTGGACTGGCTGAGCGCCCATCACCGCATGCGCCGAGATGGCGCCGGCACTCGACAGACGACTCAGGGGAACAGCTCGCCGACAGGCGCCAGGTCGAAGTCGACGACGGCTTCTGCACCGACCCGGCCGTGCGGGTCGAGCAAGACCGGCCGGTGATACCGGGCGAGCATCCGGAGTGGCTGGCCGTCGAGAACTCCGGCCTGCTTGAGGGCCTCCACCGTGACGGCCCAGGACGCCCGGTTGCGGCCGTCGCCGTCCTCGATCTTGAGTGCCATGCCGGTCGGGCCGGCGAGCCCGCCGACGCGCGGCCCGGGCAGGATGGCAATGGCTCTCAGCGCCTCCATCCCGGCCTTGCTCGCGATGCGGCCGGGTAGTGCCTTCATGGCCGAGGTGTCGAGTCGCTCGCGTGACCCGCCGACCAGCTCGGGGTACTCGAGCATCGCGTCGCGCACGATGGTCAGGGCCGGGGCGAGAGCGCGCCTGGGATCGTCCTCCGCGGCCGCCCTCGGCTCGGCCAGCAGCGCATACGCGCGGGCGACCTCTCGAAGGGGAAAGGCATAGGTGAGGACGCCACACCCGTCGATGGCCGTTCGCAGCTCGTCCGGCCGAACGCCGTAGGCGCGCGCCACAGCGTCGCGGTAGGCAACGTGGGCGGGGTGCGTCTCCTGCCAGTACGTCTCGAGCGGCCAGCCGCGCAGCCGAGCGAGGAGGATGAAGGCGGAGTGCTGCCCGGAGCACATGTGGCGGATGGGCGACGGTCGTTCGCCGTCCCGGGCCAGGCGCGCCGCCGTCAGCGGGTCGAGCGGCATTCCCTCCGTTCCGCAGGCCAGTAGCGTCTGGCTGACGCCCGCCCGCCGATACATCGCCTGGATCGTCCGGACGTGAAGATCCTCGCCGGAGTGGGAGCTGGCCATGATCGCGATCTCGGCCGGAGTGAGATCGAAGGCTTCGATGCCGCCCGCTTCGATGAGCGCGATCAGTCCGAACGGTTTGACCGTGGATCGGAGGGTGACCAGGCGGTCCGGATCGCCGACCAACCGAATGATGCGCCCGGAGGCATCGACCTCGACCACGTGCCCGCGGTGTTCGCTTTCCGTGATGCCGTTTCTGATCTGCCTGACGAGGACCGGCGGGACCGGACGGCCAGTCTCGGGAGCACGGGCCGGGCGACGGCGGACAACCGGGCGGCGACCAGTGACGGGCTGGGCGGACACGGATGAGGCGTCTCCTGCGGCGGGGCGGATCGACGGGCGGAAAGCGTGGGAGTCGGCGGTGGGAGTCGGCCCGTGGCGGAATCGGTGAGCAGGGCGAGGATACCGCGCGGCGCGCCGGCAGGACGCGGGTGCCGCCCGGAGCAGCCGGGGACCGGTGCCCGGATGCACCGTGCTCGCGATCCCGGCCCGATACGCCGTCCAGGACGAGAACCGCGGCCGGGGAGGCGCCGGACGATGGCTCGTGGGCACTCGAGCACGCCGTCCCGCGTCCGGTCCCGGCCGCGCCTCGGCACGCTACGCGAGCGACCCGGCGACCGTCAATCGGTTGGCCGAGCCCGGTCGAGCCCGCTGGAATCGCCGCCTCCGGACCGGAGAACGAGGCCGTCCGGATGCTACGATTGCCGCCGTTCCACTCCTCTTTTCGCCCGACATCTCCGCGGCATTCCCTCCACGGGCCGACCGCGCGACACGGAGCCGAGCGTGCAAGATCAGCAGCCCGCGTCGACCGGCGAGCCGGCGGTGTCGACCACGTCCCGCCCCGTTCCGTCGACGCTCCACATCTCGAGCCACCCGGCCGTGCTCCACAAGCTGGCGGTGCTGCGCGACGAGGCCACGGAGCCCAAGAAGTTCCGCGAGGTCGTGCGTGAGCTGTCCTGGCTGCTCGGCTACGAGGCGCTGGCCGACGCCCGCGTCCGGCCCCTGATCGTGCAGACCCCGCTCGAATCGATGACCGGCCACGAGCTGGCCGACCGGATCGGCCTGATCCCGATCCTGCGGGCCGGGCTCGGCATGGTCGACGCGATGCTGGAGCTCATGCCCACCGCCCAGGTCTGGCACCTGGGCCTGTTCCGCGACGAGCGGACGCTGCGACCCGTCGAGTACTACAACCGGCTGCCGGACTCGGCGACGGTCGACCTCTGCCTGATCCTCGATCCGATGCTGGCCACGGGCGGGTCCGCGACGGCCGCGATCGAGGTACTCAAGCGCTGGGGCGCGGTCCGCATCAAGCTGGTCAACCTGATCGCGGCTCCCGAGGGCGTCGAGGCCGTGACGGCCGCCCACCCGGACGTTGAGATCCATTGCGCCGCCCTCGACCGCCAGCTCAACGAGGTGGGCTACATCCTGCCCGGCCTGGGCGACGCGGGCGACCGCCAGTTCGGGACCGGCCGCTCCGACCAGGGCGAGGTCCCTCCCGACTGAGCCACAGCGTCGCACACCTCACTCCCTCCTGAGACGGAGATTGAACCTTTGGCCCGGGCATGATCCTCTCCCATGTGATCGCGTCCACCCGGACCGGTCGAGGGCAAGGAGGAACGGGTGCATCGAGATCTCGTGGACCGAGCGAAGCGGGGCGACGAGGAGGCCTTCGACGCCCTCGCCCGCCAGGTCGGCGATCGATGCATGGCGATCGCGTGCCGGATCCTGCGCGACGCTCACCTCGCCGAGGACGCCGTTCAGGCGGCCCTCATCGTGGCCTGGCGCGAGCTGCGAACGCTTCGCGATCCTGATCGCTTCGAGCCCTGGCTGCATCAGATCCTGACCAACGAGTGCTACGCCGAGGCCAGGCGTCGCACGCGGTGGTCGGCGAACATCCGCCTTCTGCCGGTCGACGGACCGCGCGAGGTGGACGAAATCCTGACCGTCAACGATCGCGACCAGCTCGAACGAGCCTTCCGGAGGCTGACGCTCGAGCAGCGGGCCGTGCTCGTTTTCCACCACTACCTCGGGCTGCCCTTGCCCGAGGTCGCGGATCGAATAGGCATCCCCCGCGGGACCGCGAAGTCCCGCCTCCACCACGCGACGGCGGCGCTCAGAGCGAGCATCGATGCCGACGCGAGAACCCCATCGGCATCCCAGGAGCGACTCGCATGACCGCGTCACGCGACCCCGACAAGCTCATCGCGGCCTTCCTCGACGAAGGTCAGACAGACCTACCCGATCGGGTGTTCGACGCGGTCCGCAGCGACATCCAACGAACACGTCAACGGGTCGTCATCGGCCCGTGGAGGCAACCCAACATGAACATGTTCGCCCGTGTGGCGATCGCCGCGGCCGCCGTTGTGGCCGTCGGTTTCGCCTGGGTCAACTTCGGTCCGTCGCAGGTCGGACCGGGCGTCGGCGCACAGCCGACTCCGACGCCGACCCCGTCGCCCCAGCCGCTCCCGGATGCGGGCGCGCTCGCGCCGGGCAGGTACTGGCTGAACGGCGGCCCCGAGGTACCCAACGGAACCCCCGTGCCTCGGATCGCGGTCACCATGCCCGCGGGCTGGACCGCGGACGGGGACCTTCTCCTCAAGAACTACGCGCCAGATCTCAACCCGGGCGAGCTCGACGCGAGCGACGCGGGGGCGGGGCCATC
>WNGA01004635.1_pt1 | contig 28984 bp, 23 predicted proteins | sample 5400061 | NCBI WGS metagenome assembly WNGA01 (sample SAMN13153366, study PRJNA577476) | soil metagenome | isolation source: 100 cm soil or saprolite under grassland replicate 2 | place: USA:California | collected 2016-06-15
CGGCGGCATCCATCGACCGCGCAACCTGGCCGATCTCGTCGTCTCCGTAATCAGGTGCCGGGCGTTTGAGGTCGCCCACTGCATACCGTCGGCCGACCTCGAGGATCGCGTTGAGGCGGCGCTCGAGCGGCGCCGTGAGCACAGACGACGCCACCAACGCTGCGACCAGAGCCCCGCCGATGCCGAGCGCCGTAATCGTCAAGAGCCGATTCCGCAACTCCTGATTCAGCGGACCGATCATCGTCATGAGAACAAAAAACAGCGCCAGAACGGCGCCGCCGAATGCGCTGAGAAGAATAGTCAGGCGATAACGCATTACCTAAAGTGCCTAGCGTGCCTAGCGTGCCTAGCGTGCTTAACGGCCTGGTGTGACAGACACCCGAGGCACCGTAGGCACCGTAGGCACCGTAGGCACCTTAGGCACTCTAGGCACTCTAGTCCTCCTTTAGCTTGGTGCCGGATCTACGAGCTTGTAGCCGAATTGCTTGACGGTGACGAGTGCATCTTCGAGAAGCGGCACTTTCTCACGCAACCGCCTGACGTGAACATCGACGGTCCGCGTGCCTCCGGTGTACGAGTAGCCCCAGACATCGGTGAGCAGCAGGTCACGCGACAAGACCCGGCCGCGGTGTTGCATCAGATACTGCAGCAGCAGAAATTCCTTGGCGGTGAGCTTGACCTCCGAGTGATCGACGCGGACGATGTGGCGCTCGACATCCACAATGAGCGGCCCGTATAACAGGCGGCTGTCTGCGGTCGCGGTGCGCGTGGTCCGCCGCAGCAACGCACGCACGCGCGCGACCACTTCGTTCGGACTGAATGGCTTCGTGATGTAGTCGTCGGCGCCGAGCTCCAGACCGACAATTCGATCCGATTCTTCGGCTTTCGCGGTCACCATGATGATGGGTGTCGCCGCGGCGTTCTCGTCGCTGCGAACCGCGCGACAGACCTCGAGGCCGTCGAGACCGGGCAACATCAGATCGAGGAGGAGAACGTCCGGCGGCGCCGTGCGGATGCGGGGCAGCACGTCGCGTCCCGATGAAACCACGTCGGCGTCGAAGCCCGCTTTCCGCAGATAGTGCGCGAGGAGGCTTGCGATGTCTGGATCGTCTTCAGCAACGAGAATGCGCGGCATCGACAGGAGTATAGACGAGTGTCCTGTGCCGGCTTCAGCGGGTGGCGCCGATCGAAGACGATCGGCCGACCTCGAGCAGAGCTAAATCGCTGAAAACGCGATTTTTCTGCGCGCTCCGGGTGTGGCATGTTCCTTGGACTAGGCGATGCCAGGAGGATTGCACTCATGATGAAAGCCATTGGCGGATCGGCCCTCGGGGGTCTCGCAGCGGGCCTGCTGGCTCTCGTTGCATCGGCCCAGGGACGTCCGGCGCCTGCGGATCCATGGGCCATGCAGGCGGCCAATGCGCCGCGTGCCATGACCGTGGCAGACACGCGCGCGGCCAGCACGGCGACGACCAATGCACCCACGATGGTGCAGTGCGAGCCGCAGCAGGAAGCCGTGCTTCGTCGATCGGTCGTGGCCGGTCGTGAGGTAGCGGAGGTGACCTGCATCAGCACGCGTGGCGGGTATGGTGATGCGGCGTACCTCGACGGCCGCAGCAATTACAGCCAGTCCGACATCGTCACGCAGCCCGCGGCGCGGCCGCGCGTCGTGCGACAGGTCGTTTCGACCCAGCCGCGCAGCTACTCGCGGCAGTCAGTTGAGCGATCGAGCGGACGCTCGTGGAAGAAGACCGCGCTGATCATCGGCGGCAGCACCGCGGCGGGTGCCGGGATCGGCGGCCTCGCGGGCGGCAAGAAGGGCGCGCTCATCGGTGCCGCAATCGGCGGCGGCGCGTCGACCATCTACGAAGCGACGAAGCGTCACTGAACGAAGTAAATCGTTCGTCATGTGCCGCGTGGACCAACGGCATTGCCACCGGCCTTCCCAGCGAAGGCGGTGGCGTTTGCCTGTACGGTCGAACCTGCGCCGCGTTCTCGGATACTTTTTCGTTGTGAATTCAGGCGGCCGTTTTCGTCAGCCTGATTAGGTCCGCGAAACTCCCCGACTCCGTTATCATCGAAGGCATGATGCGACTGTTCACGTGTGCAGTGCTCTGCACGTTCGCAATTGCGGCGCGCGCGCAGCCGACGGACGTCAGCCGCGTCGGGCCTCAGGTCGGGTCGCGAGTTCCGGCGTTTACCGCCGTCGATCAGTTCGGCAAGACACGCACGCTCGCGTCGCTCATGGGACCCGACGGTTTGATGCTCGTGTTCTTTCGCTCGGCCGATTGGTGACCGTATTGCAAGACGCAGCTCGTGGAGCTCGAAGGCCGGTATGAAGCGATCAGGAGTCAGCGACTTGGTCTGGCCGCCATCAGCTACGACTCGACGGACATTCTCAAAAGGTTCAGCGACTCGCGCGGCATCACGTTTCCGCTCCTCTCCGATCCCGGATCCGCCGTGATCAAGCGCTACGGTCTGCTCAACACGACCGTCGAACCAGGCACTCGCACCTACGGCATTCCATTTCCCGGCACCTTTATGGTCGACCGCGCGGGAATTGTACGCGCGCGATACTTCGAAGACGCGTATCAGGAAAGGAACACTGCCGCAAGCGTTCTGGTGCGACAGGGGGCCACGCCGTTCGGCCCCGTCGTCACAGCAGAAACCGCGCATCTGACGCTGACGGCCGCCGTGAGCGATCAGGAGGTCGCGCCAGGAAAGCGGTTCTCGATTGCTTTCGACATCGAGCCCCGCCGCGGCATGCATGTCTACGCGCCCGGAGATCACAGCTATCAGGTCATCTCGGTGACGATCGATTCGCAACCGTGGCTCAGAGTGGCGCCGCTGAAGTACGCGCCGTCAGAGATTTACCACTTCAAACCGCTCGACGAACGGGTGCCCGTGTACTTGAAGCCGTTCCGTCTGGTGCAGGACGTCACGATTCTCGCGACACCCGAGGTGCAGAAGATGCTGGCGAACGAGACAACGCTGACGATCGGCGGTCGTCTCAACTACCAGGCGTGCGACGACAAGGTGTGTTATCCGCCGCAGTCAGTTCCGCTCAAATGGTCGCTGTCGCTGAAGCAGCTCGATCGGCGTCCGCCTGGCTGATAAGGTCCTGCCGGGGTTTGAGGTCCCTCTGCCTGACTACGCGATTTATTAAAATACCTGCACGATGATGGTGCTGGTCAGGAACGTCGCGGTGTTCGCATCCTGCCGATACTGCGCGGTAAATGTCGTGCTCGCGGTGCTTGTCGCGGTGAATACCTGGGCCGCGCTCGCGCCTTGAGGCACGCTAGCCACGGTCGCACCACCACCCGCCATGAAAGTGTCTGACGCCACAATGACGAGACCGCCGGTCGCGGACACACTCATGAAGCAGCCTTTGTTTGCGTTGGTGTTCTCGCAACTCGTGTAGAGCGTCACAAGAACCTTTTGCCCGGCCGTGAGGTTCATTGTAACCGTCGCAGCAGTGCCTACCGTCGGAGCTCCGTAGACGTTCAGAGTCTTCGTTGCGCCGGCCGTTCCGCTACCAGTCGCGATCGTGTTACCCGGGCCGGTCGCACCCGTCGCACCCGTTGCCCCCGTCGCGCCTGCAGGACCTTGGGGACCAGTGGCGCCCGTGGCGCCGGCGGGGCCTTGCGGACCCGTTGGACCTTGCGCGCCTGTCGGCCCCGCAGGTCCTATATCCCCTTGCGCGCCCGTAGCGCCTGTTGCGCCGACGAGTCCGGCGACACCTTGCGCGCCCCCGTTGCGCCAGTAGCGCCGGTGGCGCCTGTCGCACCGGTAGGTCCGGTTTCTCCCGGTGGACCGACGGGCCCTTGCGGCCCCGCGGCTCCTGTTTCACCTTGCGCGCCGGTCGCGCCCGCAGGGCCAGTGAGACCGGCGGGTCCAGCAGCTCCCGTTGCACCTTGTGGACCGGCAGGTCCTTGCGGGCCGGCAGGCCCTGTTTCGCCTTGCGCGCCTGGTGCACCTGTCTGGCCTCCAGGGCCCACTGGACCTTGCGGCCCCGCCGGACCGGCTGGTCCGAGAGATCCGGGAAGACCTTGCGGACCGGCGGGTCCCACGTCCCCCTGCGGGCCCGGGAGGCCTGTGGGTCCGGCAGGTCCAATCGGTCCGGCAGGTCCTAGGGCACCGTTCGCGCCGGTCGGTCCGGCCGCACCGGCAGGCCCGGCGGGCCCGGCAGGTCCAATTTCACCTTGGGCTCCAGGGGATCCTGCGGCACCCGGCACACCAGCAGGCCCAGCGTCTCCTTGCGTCCCCGCAGGTCCAGCGGGCCCGACTTCGCCCTGTGCACCAGCGGCGCCCGCGGGCCCGGCGGGACCCTGCACACCCGCAAGTCCGGGTTCACCTTGCGCGCCGAGCGGACCCGCGGGGCCAACAGGTCCAGCAGATCCCGGTTCTCCTTGCGGACCCGCAGGCCCCGGAGGTCCAGCCGGTCCTGGCTCGCCCTGTGGACCGGTAGGTCCCGGAGGGCCGTTAGCGGGTCCTGGGGGACCTATCGGACCCGGCGCACCCGTCTCTCCGGCCGGACCCGCAGGTCCGGCCGCGCCAGTAGGTCCTGCTGGGCCTTGTGGTCCGGCGGGTCCCGCCACACCGGAGTCACCCCTTGCGCCAACGGGCCCGGGTTCTGACAAACCAGCAAGATCGGCGTTCCTGATCACCAGTCCCGGCGATACCTCGAATAGCGCAAAATCGGCGGTTGCTGAAGTGAGCGCCTGCAGGTAATAACGGTCCAGGACGGTCCCCAGAAACGGCGGCGTCACCGGAACCGACGCTTGCCCGGAGCTATCAAGCGAGCCGATTCGGATGATCGTGGCGTCGGGGCCAAGCGAGAAACTCACACCGCGATAAACCAGGCCCGCGTTCAGAGTGCTTCCGACGAGGGCAAAGAACTGCCCCGGAGCGCCGCTGATGGCGACAGTTATGTTTTCAGCAGGTGGGACCGTCGTGCGCGACACCGCCGCCTGCGGTCCCGCATATGCCGAGCCGAGTAGCCAAAAACACCAGAGGTAAGTGCTAACAGCAAGAGTTCGACGTACACGGCGGCCCGTACGCCCACCGCGACGCTCATGAGGATACATATTGTCCTTCAGGGGTATCGCTTGTTTCGGCAGCTCGGCAGTTGAGCTGTAGTAAGGTCGACGGCGACAGGTGTTCTTGCGGCGCGACAGGGTGAGCAAAACCGCGTTGATTCCGCGATTCGAGCGCCGTATATTCCGCCCACCCAGCATTCACGGCGCGCGTGTTTCAAACGGGCTCACCCAAGGAGGTCCGGAATGAGTCGTCTGACGCTCGTCTCCCTCTCTGTCGCCGTTCTTCTCAGCGCTGATTCCGTCGCTGCGCAGACGGGCGACGGCAGCATCCGCGGATACGTTCGTGATGAGCAAGGCGCGATCCTTCCTGGCGTCACGGTCACTGCGATTAGCACGGTGCTCCTGGCGCCGGTCACATCGACGACCGATGCCAGCGGCTACTACCGATTGCTCAATCTGCCGCCTGGCACGTACGCCGTCAGCGCGGAGCTCTCAGGGTTTGCCGGCTATCGTCGTGAAGGGATCGTGATGCGCGCGGGGATCACGTTCACCGTCGATATCCAGATGAAGCTCGGAACAGTTCAGGAAACAGTGACGGTGACGGGCGAATCGCCGATGATCGAGACTGGGCGTCCCACCAGCGTCCTGAACATCGATGGGGAGCTCATTCGGGCGGCGCCGGTGACCTCGCGTCGACTCTTCAGCGACGCGCTCGATCTCGCGCCCGGTGTCGGGTCGCGCAACGTGGACGACGGCGTCGGTCGTCGCGCGTACTACTTCCGCGGCTCACACATCTACGCCCACGCGTTTCAGCTCGAAGGCCAGCCAGCCTCCGCCTACATCGATTCGGCAGCGCATTCGATGGGGATGGGCGGCGACACCGTACAGGACGTGGAAATCAAGCTCGGTGGCGCAGATGCGTCGACTCCGCTCAGCACGGGAGTGGTGATGAACATCGTGACGCCGCGAGGGCAGAATCAGCTGAAGGGCTCGGTGCAGTTTTCGTACGAGCCGCTTGGCTGGAACAGCGACAACACGAGAGGCGGCGTTGCGCCCGGCGGACTGCCGACCTTCCAGGAAGTCAATCAATGGGATGTCTCGGTCGGCGGCCGTCTCGTAAAAGACCGCGTCTGGTTCTACGGCACCTATCGCTATGCCGATCTTGTGAACGGCATCAGCCGCGGAACACAGGATCTTTTTTACTTGAGAGCGTTCAGACCCGATTTCCAGCCCTTTGACAACTACTCGAAAAGCAAGCAGCCGTTCATCAAAGTCACAACACAGGCGGGCCAGCACGAGCTCTCGGGCTTCTGGCAGTACGATCGCAATCGCTTCAGCAGCAATCGCGAGCGCGATACGCACGACATCAACCCGCGGGGAGCGGGCGGGTCGCTGTACTCGGTCAAATGGAATTCAGTCTGGGGCCAGCGCCTGCAGACGCAGTTCTCGGGCTCCTACAACAACAAGGGCGGCGCCGCGGAGGACACCTACAAGGACTACAAAGGTTTCGGTCCCTCGATTCAGGTGCACGAGAGCATTCGAATCTCCGGCGGTCTTCCGACTGGTTCGGGAACGCTCGTCACCATGAACAACAACGAGACGATCTCGATTCAACCCTCGTCCATGATGGTGTTCAGGGGCGACCTGACCTATTACCAGCAGGGATGGATCGGGTCACACGAGTTGAAGACCGGCTTCTGGGCCGCGCCGAAACTCGATCGCGACGTGTTCAGCCGCGCGGCCAATGACGGATTCACCCTCGAGCGCGTGGTCCAGCGCGATGCCACGAACCCCGCGGCCGGAGTGCGGCCGTACATGCGGCGCTACCAGTCCCCTCTCGAGATTCAAACCACGGCCGCGCGCGATCGCGACGTGGCCGTCTACGTGCAGGACACGTGGAAGCCGCATCCGCGCGTGACGCTCAATTACGGTGTGCGCGCCGATTTCGTCCGCCGCTTCGACGACATCTTCAGCATCGTCCGCATGAACAGCACCAACATCGGGCCGCGTGTCGGGGGGGCGTTCCTTCTTACCGCGGACGCACGAAACGTGCTGCGCGCGTTCTTCGGCCGCGTGCACGAGCAGGTGAACGGCCGTGATCCCATCACGACGTTCGGTCCGACGTCGCGGCGCTTCCAGCGCGAAATCTACGATGCCGATGGCGATGGCGTCTTCGAGACGGAAGTCATCACGCCGGCTGCCACCGCCGCGATTAACGCGTTGGCATTCGATCCGCAGCTCCATCAGCCCTACGTCAATGAGTACGCGGTCGGGTATGCCAAGCAGTTCCGCGGGCAAATGAGCCTTGATCTGTCGTTCAACCGCCGGTATTTCAACGATGGCTACGGGCAGATCGACATCAACGGCATCTATCCGGATGGGCCGAACAAGCCGTTTCTCGGGTTTGGTCTCGTCGATCCCAACCAGGGCAAGGTCATGCAGCAGACCAACGCGACCTGGAGCACCGTCGTCGTCACGAATGTCGAAGCCATTTTTGCCAAGAACCTCTCGAAGAATTTTCAGATCGTTGCGACGGCCACGAGACAATGGCAGCATCTGGACGGGACGTGGAATCCGACCGACCCGGCGCGGTTCATTCAACCGGATGCATTCCCGAACAATCGCGATCTGTCGCGGCATCTCTTTGGCAATGGCGACGACAACAGTCTCGACGGCGGAGGTCGTGAATCCGGCGTCGCGTATCGACCGTACTCGGTGCGCCTCGCCGGCCAGTACTTCGCGCGATGGGATGTGAAGATTGCCGCAAGTTACATCATTCAGTCCGGCGGGTACCTCGGTCCTGTGGTCGTACAGAGCGCGACCGGCGATCCCATCTTCGGGCCAGGCACGATCAGGCTCGCCAACGGCACGACCGCTTCAAACCCGCTGGCGACGGCATATCGCTTCGCGTACGGCACACGCAGCGACGGGCAGATCCTGAACGAGCCGACGCGTTATCTGCAGCTCAATCTGGGACGCACGTTCAAGGCCGGCAAGCAGAATTTCGAGACCGGCCTCGGCATCTTCAACGTGTTCAACACGGGTGCGCACACCCAGTGGAACGATGGTGCGAATCGTCTCAACAGCCCGCTGTATTTGTCGCGGTTCAATCGCCACCCACCACGCGCGTTCCAGGTGACGTTGGGCTATAAATTCTAGCTCGGACCCGACAGGGGCGGCGCATGCGTCGCCCCTGCTGCGGGCGTCGGGCGCAGCACGACACGTGCATTAGAGCGTAAGGGCGACGCATGCGTCGCCCCTATCTGTCACAGCGCCAATTCGACGGATTTTCCAAAATGTACCGTCGAACGGACGCAATATCCTGAACTGCCCGTTCGTCGTAATTTCGCTGCCAAACCAGTGCGCGAGGCGTGTGCTGAATCCTGTTGATCCGTTTGGCGGTGGCCGATTTGAACGATCCAACAATGGCACCCAACGACCCAGGCCGGGGACCGGCACGACCGTCGGATAGGGGCGACGCAGGCGTCGCCCTGACGCGTTCGGCCACGACGACGATGCCATGAAGATGGTTCGGCATCACGACGAATGCGTCCAGACCTACATGCGGGAAGTGGTCTGGTATCGCCGCCCAACACGCGTGAACGATCTGCCCCGCGTCATTCAAGCGCATCACGCCGTCGGTCACGTCCCCGAACAGACAGATCCGATCATTCGTGCAGATTGTGACGAGATAGATCCCCTCGCCTACACGATTCGGGACGTGAATTGATTTACGGTTGTACCAAGGCATCCGCGCGCGTCACGCGTCATGTGAGAGCGACGCGAGCGCGCGAAATGCAAATTGGAGGCCCGGAGCGGCAACGCATGCGTCGCGCCTGCTGCGGACGCGTGCCCTTGATAACCGGCATTGGCCGGCGTCGTCACCGCGCGCGATCATACCTCGCGCAATCCATGGTTGCCGGTCAGCGCGATCGCCGCGACGATAATCAGTAGCGCGCCGTTGATTGCCAGCACTGTCGGCGCCGAACCCAGCTGCGTCACCAGCCATCCGCTGACGAGCCCGCCAATCGGCGAACGCGATGACGGAAAGGCCGCAAAGCCCCTGCAGCGTGAGCAGCATCAATCCCATGTGCCGGTGCTTGCCAATCCAGGCCACGACCAGCGCACCGATGACCGCACCGCCACCGGCGCACGTCATCAAGTTCGTATACAGGCGCACATCCTGCTGGAACACATCCTTCGCGATGATCGGCAGCATCGTGTAGAGCGGGAAGCCGAGAAAGGCCGTGAGGAACCCGACAGTCGTCAGCGTCACGAGCTGAGGGTTCCCGCGAACGTACTGCAATCCACCTTTCAATTGATCCCGCAAGCCCGCCGTGCCGCGTTCCGGCGCATGAACAACGCGCAGCGCCAGAATGGCGGCGATGACGAAGAGGAATGACAGTCCATTGAGCCCGAAACAGGCGACCATTCCGAACGCCGCCAGCGCCGCGCCTGCGACGATGGGTCCAATGACGCGCGCCAGATTGAACTGGATCGAGTTGAGCGCAATCGCGTTCGGCAGATGCTGTTTCTCCACGAGCAGAGGAATGAGCGACTGATAGGCAGGACCGCCAAACGCTTGCGCGATGCCCGTGATCGCCGAGAGCACCAGGATGTGCCAGACGTGCGCGACGTTGGTGAAGACGAGCACCGCGAGCGTAAAGGCCGCGGCCATCTGGATGTACTGCGACATCAACATGAGGCGACGGCGGTTATAGCGGTCGGCGACCACGCCGCCGATCAGAATGAAGAGCAGAATCGGCAGCTCGCCGACAAAGGAATCGAGGCCCAGAAAAAATGCCGACGCCGTGCCCGTCAGGGTCACGATGAGCCAGGCCTGCGCGACCTTCTGCATCCAGGTGCCGATGCTGGAGGTGAGCGCACCGAACCACAACAAGCGGAAATCACGGTAGCCAAGCGCCGCCGTCACGCGGCGGCTGGCGTCGAGAACTAAAGCGAGCAAGCCAGCTGATCCTACTAGGGAATGTGGGGTTCATTGTGCTTTTCCGTTGACTTTCGCTTTTTATTCACCTATAAAGGCGAAGATAAAGAGAAGATTTCAATGGCTACCTCCGCTCCTGCACGCGTCGCACATCTCGAATCATTGCTCCGCGCACGAAAGCTCGATCGAACGCTGACAAGTGCGCTGCCATCGGCGGCAGGCGATGCACTGGCGCCGTTCGATCTCGCGCCGCTGGATGCGCGCCTCCGGGGCGGCCTGGCGCGGGGTCATCTCTCCGAACTCGTGGGGGGAACATCCACGGGACGAACGAGTCTTGCGTGGGCCTGGATGGCCGCTGCAACGCGCCGAACCGAACACGTGGCGCTCATCGACACATTCGATCGGTTCGATCCGCCATCGGCTGCAGCCTGCGGCATCGATCTGCGCCGGCTGCTTTGGGTACGCGGACAGGCATTATCAAAAACTGGCGGGGCAGTCGATCCGGCCTGGCTGCCCGGTGCCCGTGCGGTCGACGGACCGGGGACGATGCTCGAACGCACGATTGATCGAGCGCTCAAAGCTCTCAATCTCGTGCTGCAGGCGGGCGTCTGCACGGCGGTCGTTCTCGATGTGGCCGATGTCCCTGTCAGCGGACTTCGCCGCATCCCGTTGACATCATGGCTCCGTCTGCAGCGGGTCATCGAAGGAAGCGACACGGCATGTCTACTCGTTGCGCCCATGCCGCTTGCTCGCAGTAGTGCGGGCGTGACGATCACGACAGGTGCGTCAGGTGCGACAGGTGCGCTCAGGTGCACGGGTGCGGTGCGGTGCGCAGGTGCGCAGGTGCGGTGCTCGGGTGCGGCATGGTGGGCCGGCGAACACGATCGCGCACGCCGGTTCGCCGGGCTGGAAATCGCCGCCGAGCTTTCGTCGCCGCGCCGGACGATGATCGGGTTGGTGAGCGCGCGTTCGTCTGCGCGCTGTGAATTTGGCCTTGTCGGCGTCGACTGACGACGGAACGGCGCATGTTTGCGTGCTTGTACTCGTTGTCGGCGCCGCTCCCGGTACTCGTCGAAGCGGCGCAAGCGTTCACGCCGCGGTACGAAATTATCGGATCGCTCGTGCTGCTCGATCTTGCCGGTCTGTCACGTCTCTTTGGAAGCCCGCGTGAGATTGGCGCCGAGCTGCGCCAGGTCCTGGGCGGCGCGGCCGTCCGCATTGCGATTGCGCCATCGCAAACGGCTGCAGCGCTCGTGGCGCTCGCGCGGCCGGGACTCACGGTCGTATCGGCCGACGAGCAGGCGGCGGCGCTCGCCGGGTTGCCGGTTGGCCTGCTGGCAGATCTGGAAATGTTGCGCGCGGGTGAATCGCGGCCGGCTGTCGTGCCGCCGCCGAAACCACCGAAACGAGCCGAGCCCATCGGCGAGATGGAAGACGTGCTGCCGTATTTTCAGTCGTGCCTCGATCGCACGTCTGAAGCTGCGCGAGCTCCTCACGCGAACTGCGGTGGAGGATGGAAGCATCCACGCGATTCGCATGCGGCGAAGTTTGCGAAACGTTCCCGCCGCAGTCAGCCGGTCACAAAAGACACCGAACATCCACATGCCGCCACTGGCGTCGCGAGCGTCGCGGCAGATGCACCTCGGCACCTCGGCACCAGCGCACCTGACCACCTCGACACCAGCGCACCTGAGCACCGCACCGCACCCGAGCACCGCACCGCACCCAGGCACCTGAGCGCACCCGTCGCACCCAACGCACCTGGCGACGTGTTGCGCCGCTGGGGCATTCAAACATTAGGTGCGCTCGCCGCGCTGCCTGCCGGCGAGGTGTACGAACGGCTTGGCGCACGCGGCGTCATGTGGCAGCGGCTTGCCCGCGGCGAAGACCAGAGTCCGCTCGTCCCGTGTGTGCCCGAGGATCCCTTTGAAGGCACGCTCGATCTCGAGTGGCCCATCGAAGGACTCGAGCCGTTGTCGTTCGTCCTTGCGCGCGTGTTCGAGCCGCTGGCCGAGCGGCTGGAGCGCGCCGATCGCGGCGCGGCGATTCTGCACACGCATCTGCGGCTCACCACGCGCGAGGTCCACGCGCGCACCGTGCAGCTGCCGGCGCCCATGCGCGATCCAAAAACACTTCGCACGCTGGTGCTGCTCGATCTCGAGTCGAATCCTCCGTCTGCTGCGATCGATTGCGTGCGGGTGCTCATCGAACCGACGCCAGCGCGCGTGTTGCAGTGGACGCTGTACGACCGCGCGCAGGCAACGCCCGAACAGATTTCGACGCTCGTCGCGCGGCTCACGGCGCTCATGGGCGACGGGCATGTCGGCTCGCCGCGGCTGGTCGACTCCTGGAAACCCGGAGCGTTTGAGATGAAAAGCTTTGAGGTGACACATGTACGGCCCACAGAGACTCTGTGTCTCTGTGGCTTCGAAGGCAGCGACGGTCGGCTGGGTACGGCATTTCGGCGCTTCCGCTTGCCGGTGCCGGCGCGTGTGCGAATCGAAGACGGCCGTCCCGTCCGCGTCACGCCGGATCGGCAGGGCATTTCAGGCGGCAGTGTGACGCAATCAGCAGGGCCATGGCGCACATCCGGGGACTGGTGGAACGACGGGCAGGTAGGGCAGGTAGGACAGGTCGGACAGGTCGGACAGGTCGGACAGGTAAGAGAGTTACGCGAAAATTCTACCCACCCGACCCACCCGACCTATCCGCGTGCCTGGGATCGCGACGAGTGGGACGTGCTGCTTGCAGACGGCGCCGTGTATCGGCTCTTCGTCGAGAGAGAGGTGGGGCAGTGGTTCATCGAGGGCATTGTTGATTGACGTCCGAAGCCACAGAGAAACAGGTAGGGACGACGCATGCGTCGCCCTATCCACAGATACCAGCGTAACGACAACGGTCAGGGCGAGGCGTGCCTCGCCCCTACCTGATTCCATCTGTGGCTCGTACGTGGACATGTGTCGTGTCGTACGTCGAGCTGCACACCTCGTCTGCCTTTTCGTTCCTGCGCGGCGCTTCTCTTCCCGAGACGCTGATCGAGCGCGCTGCAACGCTCGGCTACCCGGCTATCGCGCTCCTGGATCGCGACGGCGTGTACGGCGCGCCGCGCTTTCACGCCGCCGCCAAAGCCGCCGGCATTCGCGCGCTGATCGGCGCAGAGTTGACGATCACCAGCCAGCAGCCGCTCCCCGCCACGACCGATCGCCATATACATGCAGACATCCTCCCATCGCCACAACACATCGCCACATCTCCACATCACCAGATCGCCACATGGGTGCTGTCCGTCCTCGTGTCCTCGCAAGAAGGTTGGCGAAATCTCTGCCGCCTCGTGACGCGCATGAAGCTCCGCGCGCCGAAAGGCGAAGGCGCTCTCACGCTGGACGATTTCGCAGGACACACGGCGGGCCTCATCGCACTTGCCGGCCGGCCGATCATCGCGGCGGATCGCTACGGGGTCGGCGGATTGCTCGATCGGCTCATCGGCCTGTTCGGCCGCGATCACGTCTACGTGGAGCTCCAGCGGCATCTTCGCCGCGATCAGGAAGACGACAACGATACGCTCGCGTGTCTTGCCGATGCGTTTCGTGTGCCGCTCATCGCGACCGGCGGCGTGCGCTTTGCCGCGCCCGACGAGCGGCCGCTGTTTGACGTGCTCACCGCCATTCGCGAGCACACGACGCTCGATGCCGCCGGGCGGCTGCTTGCGAGCAACGCCGAGCGGTACCTGAAGCCTCCGGCGCCAATGGCGCGGCTCTTTGCCGATCGTCCTGACGCCGTTCGCGCCACCGAAGCGCTCGCCGAGCGGCTGCAGTTCACGATGAACGATCTCGGGTACCGCTTTCCGCGCTATCCGGTGCCGCCCGGCGAAACCGAGATGACGTTTCTCCGCAAGATCACCGAGATTGGCGCGCGCGAGCGGTATCGTCCGTATCACGATCGCGCGCGCCGGCAGATCGCGCGCGAGCTCGATCTCATCGAGAAGCTCGCGCTCGCCGGCTACTTCCTCATCGTCTGGGATGTGGTGAATTACTGCCGGCAGCAGGACATCCTCGTGCAGGGACGCGGATCCGCCGCCAACAGCGCCGTGTGCTACAGCCTCGGCATCACGGCGGTCGATCCGGTGGGCATGGATCTGCTGTTCGAACGCTTTCTTTCAGAAGAACGCGGCGAGTGGCCGGATATCGATCTGGATCTGCCGAGCGGCGATCGGCGGGAGCGGGTGATTCAGCATGTCTACGAGCGGTACGGCAAACATGGCGCGGGGATGACGGCGAATGTCATCACGTATCGCGGGCGCAGCGCCGCGCGCGAAGTCGGCAAGGCGTTGTCGCTCGAGCCGGCCGTGATCGATCAACTCGCGAAAGTGATGCACCAGTTCGAGTATGTCGATCCGAACGAGTCGATCGGCCGCAACATGGCCGCCGTCGGCCTCGACGGCCGCAACCGTCGCGTGCAGCACTTTGCGCGTCTCTGGTATCAGCTGCAAGATCTGCCGCGGCACCTTGGTCAGCATTCAGGCGGCATGGTGATCTGCCAGGACGATCTCTCGTCTGTTGTCCCTCTCGAAAACGCGAGCATGCCTGGTCGCGTGGTCGTGCAGTGGGACAAAGACGATTGCGCCGAGATGGGCCTCATCAAGGTCGACCTGCTCGGTCTGGGGATGATGGCGGTGCTGCAGGATTCGCTGGCGTTGATCAATGGGGCAGGTGGGGCTGGTGGGACTGGTAGGACTGGTGGGTCCGGTGGCATTGGTGAAACGGATTGGGATTATCGTGCGGCAGCTTTACCTGCCTCACCTGGCCGACCTGGCCGACCCGACCGACCCGACCGACCCGACCGACCCGACCGACCCGACCGACCCGACCGCCCCTTGATCGATCTCGCCCACCTGCCTCAGGATCCCGCTGTCTACGACATGCTCCGTGCCGCGGATACCGTCGGTGTCTTTCAGGTTGAATCGCGCGCGCAAATGGCCACGCTGCCGCGACTGAAGCCAGCCTGCTTCTACGATCTCGTCGTGCAGGTCGCCATCATCCGTCCCGGCCCCATCGTGGGGCAGATGGTGCATCCCTATCTCAATCGACGCGCGGGCATGGAGCCGGTTATCTACGATCATCCGTCGCTCGAGCTGGTGCTGGCGCGCACGCTGGGCGTGCCGCTCTTTCAGGAGCAGTTGCTCCGCATGGCGATGGCCGTTGCCGGATTCACCGGCGGACAAGCCGAGGAGCTCCGCCGCGCGATGGGGTTCAAGCGGTCCGAAAAGAAGATGCAGCAAATCGAAGTGCAGCTGCGCGACGGCATGGCGAAGAACGGCATTACGGGCGAAGTTGCCGATCGGATTGTGCTGTCGATCACGTCGTTTGCGCTGTACGGATTCCCGGAATCGCACGCGGCAAGCTTCGCGCTGCTTGCGTACGCGAGCGCGTATCTCAAGGTCCATTTTCCAGCGGCGTTCTACACGGCGCTCCTCAACAACCAGCCGATGGGCTTCTATCATCCGGCAACGCTCGTCAAAGACGCGCAGCGCCGCGGCGTGCGCTTCGCGCCCATCGATGTGCAGGTGTCCGACTGGGACTGCTTCGTCGAAGAAGACGGCACTGTGCGGATTGGACTGCGCTACGTGAACGGTTTGCGCGAAGAGATCGGCAAAGCCATCGCGCGCGTACGTAGTGGCGGGGCTTTCTTGTCCGCCGAAGCTTCAGCGAAGGCGGAAGCACCGCCGTCTGCAGGCACCCCAGGCACTCTAGGCACCCTAGGCACTCCAGACACTTTGACATGCCCCAAATGCGGCTGCGACGATCCGTCGCTCGTCGAGCGAATCGAAGCCGAACGCTGCTTCTGCAATCAATGCGCGCATGAATGGGCGCTCGGCTCCGCACGCCCGCGACGGTTTCATTCCGTCGACGATCTCGTTCGCCGTATCGGTCTTCGCCGCGACGAAGTGACGACGCTCGCCGAAATCGGCGCGCTCAACTCGTTCGGTCTCGATCGAAGGTCTGCGCTCTGGCAGGTGGAGCGCGCGATTCGACCCGCAGGCGCGTTGTTCGAGCAGGTCGATGACGAGCGGCCACGCGCCGACAGCCGGGAGCGGCTCACCGATCAACAAGAGCCGATCGCCGAGCACCTCCCGGCGAGCGACACGCCATCGTCACCGCTCGCGCCGATGACCCCGAGCGAGCGCTTGATGGCCGACTACGCAGGCACGGGGCTCACGATCGGTCCTCACCCGATGACGTTCCGTCGCCACGAGCTGTCGATGCGCGGCGTCCTGCGCGCAATCGATCTCCCGCGCGAGCGCACCGGCCGGCGCGTGCGCGCGGCCGGCATGGTGATTACTCGCCAGCGGCCTGGCACAGCGAAAGGCTTCGTGTTTCTCACGCTCGAAGACGAGACTGGCATCACGAACGTGATTGTGAGACCCGACCTGTACGACAAAGAGCGCGTCGCGCTCGTGCAGGCGCCGTTCCTGATTATCGAAGGCGTGCTGCAGAACGAGGAAGGGGTCTGCTCGATTCGCGCGGAACGCGTGCTGCCTCTCGAGGGCTTGTCGGCGGACGCGGCCATCGAGTCGCACGATTTTCACTGAAAAAAAGCAAAAGGGGATTACTGGGATTTGCGGGATTAGGGATAACGCCTCAGCGTGCGTTCCTTCCCATAAATCCCCTGAATCCCCTGAATCTCCATTGTTCTTTTCCGCTGGCACACACATGTGCACTGCGCAGCTCACAGCTTCACCCACGACATAAGCCACACCGCGGCCAGGCAGGGCAGAAGCAGCGGCTGCTTGCGCGGCCCGACAATCTCGCCCGTTAGAAACCATCGTGGTTGCAACAAGCCAAGCGGCAGGTGCAGCGTAAAAATCGCCCACACGATCGCCACGACTTCGCCCGGCATTGGGAACAGCAGAAAACCGATCAAGACACTGAGCTCGCAGGCGACGTACACGACATGGGCCCGGCCGGCCCACGACAAGTCTCGCCACCACACTCCATGCGGCCGCGATGGCCACATATGTTCAGAACTGTGCGGCTTCGCCTGACTGCTGCCGGTTCGATGTTCGATGCTTCGCCGTTCGACGGTTCCGGGTTCGATGTTCCTATTTACATGTTCGGACGCAGTGGATCGAACTTCGAACTTCGAACTCCGAACTTCGAACTCCGAACTTCGAACTTCGAACCTCGAACCTCGAACCCTCTCTCCGCGATACCAGTGCACATGCACCCACGCCGAGAGCGCCGAACCAAGCGCGAGCGCACCGATCAGCCATGCGCCCGGCTGCAGGTGAGGCACAATCATCGCGTTGGCAATCGGCAGCAGCACCAGATCGCCCCACATGCCGCCATGGTTGACAAACCCCATGTCGAGCCCGGGACGTTTCGCGAAGTTGCGTTGCCGCCACGCGAGCAGCGCCGAAGCGAGCACCGCCAACACGCTGACGGCCCAAGCCGCCCAGCTGAACTCCATACCTGCGCCTACCTGCGGCTATCGGCGGCCATCTGCGGTCTTACGTTAACAAACTCACTCGCTTCGAAGTGCGGCAGCGGGTTGCACATGCGACGCGCGGACCGCTGGAACGAGATATCCAACGAGCGCAGCCATCGCCACGACTGTGACCGTACCGGTCAAGACCATCGGATCTGTCGGACTCACCTGGTAGAGCAGCACACCGAGCAGCCGCGACGCAGCAATAGCGCCTGCGACGCCGATCAGAATGCCGCCGCCTGTCAGGACGAAGCCTTCGCGCAGAACCATGGCGAGCAGTCCCTTGTCCGAGGCGCCGAGCGCGGCGCGAATGGCGAGCTCCCGCGTGCGTTGTACGACCGTGTACGACATGACGCTGTAGATGCCGACGATGGCAAGGGCCGCCGCGAGGATTCCAAAGAGCGCCGTCAAGGCCGAATAGAGTCGCGATGACCTCGTCGCGCCGGCAAGGACCTCCTCGAACGTCCGCACCGACGCGAGCGGCAACTGCGGGTCGAGATCGGTGAGCGCATCGCGCACGAGCGGGACGAGCGTCTCCGCCCTCGCGGCGGCTCGAAGCGTAAACGTCATCGTCGACAGCGGGAACTGGGCAAGCGGCACGTACGTTTCAGCGTCGGGCGGTGCGTCGACTCGCCGCGAGCGCACGTCGTGCACGATGCCGACAATCTGCCGGAATGTCGATCCATCGTCGAAACCTGTGCCCATGAAATGTCCGATAGCGGCGCCTGGCGGCTCACCCGGCCAGAGCTCGTGCGCGAGCGTCTCGTTGATCACGACAACTGGCGCCGCGTCCGTGTTGTCGCGCGCGTCGAGAAGGCGGCCTGCAATGAGATGCATGCCGAGTGTCTGGAAATAGCTCGGAGTGACCACGCGGAACTCAGCGATCGGTGCTTCTTCTCGCTCGAGCACGCGATCCCGGAGATACACCTGTCCGTTCGTGCCCGTTTGCGCGATCGGCAGCATGTTGATGGCGCCCGCGCTCATCACGCCGGGCACAGCACGCAGGCGATCCTCGAATCTCTCGAAGAATTGCGACGTTCGCGATGCATCGCTCGGGGTGTTTGGAACAAGCGGAGCGCCGGGAATGCTGATGCCGAATGTCAGCACATTGGTTGTCGCCATTCCGAGGTCCTGCCGTGTCAGTCGCTGCAGGCTCTTGACCGTCAGTCCTGCGGCGGCGACGAGCATCACCGCAAGTGCGACTTCGCTCACGACGAGCGCCCGGCTCGCAGCACGGGCGCGGCCTGCTGTCGCGCCGCGCGTCGATCCCTCTCGCAGCGCATCGCCAGGTTCCGCGCGCGACACTTGCAACGCCGGGACGACCCCTGCCATGAAGCCGCACAGAAGTGCGACCGCCGACGAGAACATCAGAACCGTCGAGTCGAGCTGAATCGACGCCAACCGTGGAAAGTTTGCGGGCGCGAGAAGCGCAAACAGGCGCAAGAGACCGACAGCGAGCAGCAGGCCGAGCGCGCTGCCGGCGGCCGAAAGGACGACCGTTTCCGTCATGAGCTGCCGCAGCAGCCGCGCGCGTCCGGCGCCAAGCGCCGTTCGGACCGCCATCTCCTTCTGCCTCGCAACCGCGCGCGCCAGCAGCAGATTCGCAACGTTCGCGCACGCGATCAGAAGCACGAATGCCGTGGTACCCAGCAGAATCCAGAGCGCCTGACGCGGACCACGCGTGATCACGTCGTGGAGCGAAAGCGCGTTGAAGCCGTACCGATCGCCGGGGAAGTCGCGAGACATCTCGGTGGCAAGCTCTCCGAGCCCGCGTCTCGCCTCGTCGAGCGTCAGCCCGTCGCGAAGTCTGCCGTACACGAGCAGGAAGTTGCCGCGAATTGCGGGGTCCGCTTTTATCGCGAGCGGCACCCACACATCGACACGCCACAATTCGGAGAACACTGCCGGTGCAACGCCTACGATCGTGTGCGGCAAACCGTCCAGCATAATCGTCGCGCCAAGAACCGCCGTTGATCCGCCGAGTCGCCGGCGCCAATACGGTTCGCTCACGACGACGACGTTTGGCGCGCCGGGGCGGTCCTCCTCGTCCGAAAACCAGCGGCCCGCTACAGGTCGCGCGGCAATCACACTAAAGAACGACGCCGATGCGCGTCCGGCCGGAAGACGCTCAGGCGAGTCGCGGCCGGTCAGCGTCCGCGCCGCGGGTGCCCACGCGCCGGTCTCTTTGAAAACGCGGTTCCGCGCACGCCACTCGACGTACCGAAGATAGGAGGCGGAGCCGAATTGCAGCGTCGGCGGTTCCGTACGCCACACTTGCACGAGCTCATCAGCGTTGGGAAACGGCAGCGGCTGCAGCAGCACCGCGTTGACGATGCTGAAAAGCGCCGTGTTCACGCCCGTGCCGAGTGCCAAGGCAACGAGCGCTGCCGCAGTGACCGCGGGAGAGCGGATCAACAGCCGTACGCCGTACTGAACGTCCTGCCAGAGACGATCCATGCCCAACTTACTCCGGAGTTCACTTGAGTAGATAGCGCCAACGGCGCGAATCGTGCTCGAAGGGTGCCATTCTTGGCCCAAATCGTCTCGTCAGCTGCAATGCCCGGTTGTCAACTCAAGTGAATTGAGGGGTTAGACGGACGTGCACGTGCGATGGGTTGATGTGCGGGTGAGCGCGAAGGACGAGCGGAGACGCGAAGGGCGGACGGCGGGCTATTGCTTGGGGCTTGTGGGAGAGACCGCGCGGGTGCCGCCCTGTCGACTGACGATGCCGGCGTCGACGATGGCGCCCGCGCGGCTGATGGACTCGAAGTAGAGCTCGTCGCCGCTGACTTTGGCGACCATGAAGCTGTTATCGCTGTCGAAACCGGACGCGGTGTCTTTGGTCCGCGCAATGTTATTTGGGCGCAATTGACCTGCGGCGCCGGTGATGAAGTGCTGGACGCCGTTCTGAACCGAATATCGCTCGTAAAAGTGCTCGTGCCCGGTGAACACGACCTGCACGTGATGTTTGATGAGCAGGGGCTCGACCACTCGCCGCAAATCGAGCTCCGCGCCGTGCCGCTTCCCCGACGAGTACATCGGGTGGTGGTGATAAGAGATTTTCCAGGGAGCGTCGGATTTGCCAAGCTCTCGATCGAACCAGGCGATCTGCTCGGGCGACATGTAAGTCGAATCGAGCGCGAAGAACTGAACGGGCCCCTTGCGGAACGAGTAGTAGCGCTCACCACCCATGTTGAAGTAGCGGTAATTACGTTGCAACGGATCGTCGTGATTGCCCAGTGACGCGTAGAAGGGGATGTTCTTCTCGAGCAGGGCTTTGTACGGCAGCTGGAACTTGCGGAGAAAATCCTGCGGCGATTCGCCGCCATAAAGATTGTCGCCTACCGTCAAGACGAATGTGTAGGGAAACCGTTCGCGCGTCTTTACCAGCATCTGCGCGGTCTCGAGCTGCTGGCGACTCGCCGTGCCGAAGTCGCCGATCACGGCGAAGTAGACCGTCGAGTCGTCTGGCCCGACGGCCACTGCCTGGCCGCGCGGCGCTGCGCTCGTCGCGAGCAGCAGCGCGATAACGGTGAAGAGTCGGACGATGCGTCGCATACTCGCTCAGGAGGGTAGATCCGGCGCGGTCGCAGGAAGCCGGGAGCCGGGCTTTGGGGGGGTCGTGAATCGTTCACGCGCCCGGCGGACCTTTCGTCCAATGGCCACTGACGCGCCGAAGATGGTACCCACTGGGATGCCGCCTGCGAGTCGATGCCGCGCCACTGCACCAAGTCCCGCCGACGCAACGCACCCGCACTGCCCGCAGTCCGGATTGCCGCCGAACTGACACGGCGTGATCTTCGTCCGAAAATCCGCCGAGATGCACTCGGTTGTCTGCGCGAACACGCATTCGGCAGGATTCGGCGGCGGCTCCGCGTACACCTTGATCAGCCCCTCCGGCATCCACACCTTGGAGTACCGCTTTCGCAGATCGAACAGTGTGTCGACGACTGCGGCCCTGTCTTCACGCGTCAGCCGCTCGGCGGACAACTCGCCAACCTGCGGTGTATAGAGGCTCATCCAGATGTGGTCCGTCTGCGGAACGCTGGACCAGAAGCGCACGAACTCTTCCAGGTACCCTGCGCGCCGCACTTGCTGCCGCGTGACGGTGCAGTGCACCGTGATCTTGTGTCCGACGATGTGTTTGAGAATGCGATCGTACGTCGCGGGCTTGCGGCGTTCGTCGTGCTCGGGCTGAAGCCCATCGATCGAGACAACGAGCTGAAAGCGCCGCAGCTTCGCCCAGTCCTGCGGAATCGGCCGGACGGCGCTCGTTACAACCTGCGTGTACACGCGCCGCCTGGCGAGCTCTGGAAGAATCACATTGAGTTCGCGATATCTGACGAGCGGCTCGCCACCAACGAGAGACAGATGCAGCGGACGATGCCGATCGACAATCGCGAGCAGGGCGTCGATGAGTTGCTGTCCCTTGAAGTCCCTCACGTCTCGAAGCGTAATTCCGCCGCCGAGGTGCTCGTCGTTGTACGCGTAGCACCCGGGACATCGAAGCGGGCATTCCCGCGTGATCTCGATTGAAAGGTTCGGCCTGTTGCCGAGCAGAATCTTGCCCCACGCGCGGATGATTCCGTCCATGCGAAGCTAATGTAGCACGGCGTCCGTGTTCACCTGGCCGCCACGAACATGATCTCCACCAGACCGTCCGCGTTGACGAGGCCCGTGCGGACGGTCGCGCGAGCGGGGTAATCCCTGGCGAACACCGATGTGTAACCCTTGTTCATGGCGTCGAAATTCGCGAGGTCGGTAATGTACACGATGCCATCGACCACGTTCGACGAGTCGAAACCGGCGACCTTCAGTGTGCGGCCCACGCGCGCCAGTAGCTCCTTGGTCTGCTCTTCGATGTTGCCTTTGTTTTCCGCCGTATTGCCGAGAATTCCCGAGACGTAGAGGCGGTTGCCGACTTTCACCGCGCTGCTGAGAAGCGGACTTGGCTTGCCGGGTGTGCCGTCGGCGGCGGGCGTGGTAAACACTTGCTTCGGACGCCGATCGGCGAGCAGCGAGATCTCGACCTGATACTGGGCACCCATGAGCGGCGCAATCACGGTCGCGCGCGCGGGCGGATCTTTCGGAAAATAGGTTTGATAGACCTTGTTCATGTCTTGAAACTTCGACTGGTCCGTGATGTAGACGCGCGACGAGACGACGTTGGTGAAGGACATGCCGGCGGATTTGAGAATTTGCGCGGCGTTGTCGAGCACTGTTTTTGTCTGCGCCGTCATGTCCCCTTCGACGACGCTGTTGTCTTTCCCATTGCGCGAGACAAGGCCGGCCAGAAAGAGCGTGTCGCCCGACTTGATACCGTAGCTGTACGGATTGGGCGACTTCATCCAGTCCGACGGATGGATGACGACTCGTTCGCCGCCGTTTGGAATCGCCACCATCGACATCTCGACCAGCGCGGTCGGGCGGACGAGATCCGCGGCGATTGTCGTCCTCACCGGCGGATCCTTTGGCCAATTTGTGCGGTACACCTCGTTCATGGCGGCAAAGTCGTTCGCATTCTTCAGATACACGTGGACCGAGGCGACGTTGGCCATGCTGGAGCCGGCCTTCTGCAGCGTCTCGTTGATGTCGTCGAGCACACGCTTGGTCTGCGCCTTGATGTCTCCCTCCTGCGCAAGCGTTCCGGCGACGTAGATCAAGCCGTCGGCTTTGACAGCGGCGCTGAAGGGAAGAGAGCCGCTGGCCGGAAACACCTGGCGTCCCTGGCCGCCGGTGCTCGCGCTGAGTCCGGCAATGACAAACAGCAATCCATAGAAGACACGTCGCACGTCACACCTCCATGGGCCATGCGAATCTCGAGAGTGCCGATTGTAGATTGATTTGGGATTGAGCGATTGGCGATTTTTGATTCGACTGCCGATTTCCACAATCGACGATCGACGCGGTAAAATCCCCATCTGCAATCACATCTGCCGTCTGAGATCCGCAATTACATGCTTCCGAAGATTCGACGACGCAAATCAAAACTCCATGGGTGGGGCGTCTTCGCTGTCGAACCCATCAACAAGAACAAGCGGATCATCGATTACGCTGGCGAGCTCATCTCCAACAAACAGAGCGAGGGGCGCGAGGACCGCTACCTGCGCAAGGGGTGTATCTGGGTGTTCCGCGTAAACCGCAACTGGAGCCGTGACGCCAATGTCAACGGCAACATCGCGCGCTTCATCAACCACTCGTGCAAGCCGAATTGCTGGGTCGAGGTGGTCGACAAGACCATCTGGATCCGCGCCGCGCGCAACATCAAGCCCGGCGAAGAGCTCACCTACGACTACAACACCGAGGGCGATAAAACGATCCCGTGTCGCTGTCGCCCTGGATGCAAGACGCGCCTGTGATCATTGCTCGTGTTATCTGGATCGCGGTCTTCGCCTTCAGCGCGTCGGTCCTGATTGCAGCGATCGGTGAACGTTCACAACCTGAAGCGCGGGTCGGCGGACCCGCGGCGATTCAGAACGGGCTCAGGCGTCCGCCGGTACAAGACCGCGTTATGGGACCTTCGCTGTCTCAAGCGAGTGAGAACGTTCTTCGCATCGGCGCGACAACGGGCGAAGGGCGCACGCGAATTGAATCGATCCAGCTCGAGGACTACGTCGCACGCGTCATCGCGGGCGAAGGGCAGCCGCGCGCTCCGGATGCCGCACAGGAGGCGCTTGCGATTGCCGTTCGCACCTTCGCGCTGGCGAATCTCCACCGGCATCGACGTGAAGGATTCGACTTGTGTGACACGACACATTGCCAGGTGCTCGGTTCCGCCACGGCCGCCGCGGCGCGCGCAGCGCAGGCAACGGCGGGTCGTGTGCTCGTCTATCACAGCCAACCGGCGGCGATCTTTTACTCCGCGTGGTGCGGCGGCCGGTCAGAGTTGGCCTCGGACGTGTGGCCAGGCGCAATCGACTACGCCTTCGAGCCGTCCCAGACCGACGATGCGTGCGACGATGAGCCAGGGTGGAGCGCTGAGATCTCGATGCGAACTATCGAGAGCGCGTTGCGAGTGGCTGGATTGAAAGGGACTCGCCTTCGCGAGCTTCGCGTGCTGTCGCGGAATTCATCGGGACGCGTGTCCGAACTGCGCGCCGACGGGTTTTCGCCGTCGGAAATCTCCGGCGACGATTTTCGCCTCGCGATTGCACGCATCGTTGGACCGCGTCAGCTCAAGAGCACGCTGTTCCAGTTGCAGCGCGCCCCGGCAGGGTATCTCTTCACCGGGCGGGGGTTCGGACACGGCGTGGGGCTCTGCGTCATCGGCGCCGGACGTCGTGCGGCGAAAGGCGCGACCGCCGATCAGATACTCGGGTTCTACTATCCCGGGTTGCAGATCGAAACCTACTCGAGCCTGTCGACAGCAGTGGCGGCACGGTCGCCCGCGCCGGCGGCGCCACGCCCAACACCGTCGGCGCCGCGCGTGACCGACGTGCTCCTCACGCTGAGCGGTCCTGACGAAAGCGAACGCGGCACTGTGCTCCAGCTCGTTCGCCGCGCACGTGACCAGCTTGCGAGCGCAATCGATGTGACGGCGCCGCGTGAGATAAACGTGACGGTGCACCCAAGCGTCGAGAGCTTTGCACGCGCGACGGGGCAGCCGTGGTGGGTGTCCGGCGCGTCCGACGACAACTCGATCGATCTCGTGCCGGTGTCGCTGCTGCGCCAGCGAGGACAGCTCGAACGTGCGATCCGGCTCGAAGTCGCGCATGTGCTGCTCGACGGTCGGCTCAGCACTCGTCCGATTTGGGTTCGCGAAGGCGCCGCGTCGTACTTTGCAGGTCCATCGGGCGCGGAGCGTCCTGCGAAAACGATCTGTCCCTCCGACGGTGAGTTTCTGAGGCCGCTCTCTGCCGGTGCGCACCGCGACGCGTTCGCGCGGGCGGATGCTTGCTTCCGGCGGCAGATTTCTTCGGGGCGACGCTGGCAGGACGTGAAGTGAGCCGCAGATGTCCGCAGATGGGCCGCAGATGTCCGCAGATGTCCGCAGATGGGCCGCAGATCTCCGCAGATAGGCCGCAGATGTCCGCAGATGTCCGCAGATAGCCGCAGATAGAGTCGCAGATGAGCGCAGATGAAACGCAGCTACCCGACGAGATGTCGCGTGTCCTGTCGCTGCTCTCGCATGAGATGCGCGGTCCTCTCGGAGTGATACGCGGATATCTTCGCTTCATCGAACAATCCGACGAGCCGCTGTCGGAGCGGACGGAAAACGCCATTGCCGCCGCTTTGCGCGCCAGCGCTCGCCTCGCAGACTTGCTCGACGAGGCGAGCTTGGTGGCGCACCTGCGTCTCGGCGACGTGCCGATTGACCGGGCACGCATGGCGCTCGCGGCGCTCGTCGAATCTGGCGTAACACGGGCATCACTGCCGAAAGACACAGTCGCGTTCGACGCTGCGTCGCTGCCCGACGTATGCGTGGAGGTTGATCACGAGCGGATGTCGGCGGCAGTCGCGACCCTCATCGAGGTGACGGCTCGATCGCAAAGTGATCGGGCCGTTGTGCGGATCGAAGGTGAACAGCTTGTGATCGGAGACGAGCCCACGGTTCGATTGCGGATCATCGCGCCCGTCGCACACGACTTGGCGATATCAGAGATGGAGCTGAACGTCGTGCGCGGCGGATTCGGGCTGGCTGTTCTGCTGGCGGCGATGGTCGTCACGGCACATTGGGGCAGCGTGCGCGAGCTCTATGCCGGCGATCGCCGAATCGGAGTCCTCCTGGCATTGCCGATCATGTAGCGTCGGCCGCCATGCTCGTCTCAATCATTATCCCCGCACGTCCGGGCGAGCCGCATTGCCCGTCTCGTCGCGCAGCTCGTTCCGCGACGAGGTCGAAGTGATCGTCGCGTTCAAGGGACCGTTGGATGCCGATGCGAGCAAGGTCCGGGACGCTCGTCCCGACATCCGGTGGCTTCACGGCACTCGCGCCCGCGGCTTTCAATTGAATCAGGGCGCTGCGTGTGCGAGTGGCCGGTGGCTGTGGTTCGTCCACGCCGACAGCGTGCTGCCGTTGGACTGGTACGCCGCGTTTCGCGAAGTCGACGCGATCGATCGAGTGGTCGGCGGCAGCTTCGCGTTTCGTCTGGACTCGGCCGCATGGCAGGCGAGGGTCCTCGAGCGCGGCGTCCGCTGGCGTGTCCGTTGGCTGGGTTTGCCGTATGGCGATCAGGGCCTCTTCGTGCGCCGCTCCGTGTTCGACGAAATGGGCGGGTTTGCCGACCTTCCGCTCATGGAAGATGTCGATTTCGTTCGGCGACTGAAGCCCTACGGCGTCCTTCGGCATCTAACGGTTGGATTGACCACGTCGGCGCGCAGATGGGAGCGGGAGGGCTGGTGGACGCGCAGCGCGCGAAACCTGCTGTTGTTGGGTCTTTACGAGCTTGGCGCGCCGCCCGGCTGGCTCGCCAGGCGCTATTATCGTACGTAGCGGTTGCCGTCGCACGTAGGGTTGGACCTTTAAGAGGTCCGCGACGTGGGCTGGAATCCTACGTAGCCGCATCCGTACGCAACGCGGACGTTGGCCCAACGCGGCAGCCGCCCGGGGGCTTGAACCCGCGAAAGGCTTTGCACATGCTCATCAAGAAGTCTCCTGATATCCGCGAATCCGAAGTGACACCGCGCGATGTCTACGTACGCCGGCGCGAGTTTCTCAAGGTCGCCGGCAGCACCGCGCTGGCTGTGACCGCGGCCGGCGCCATTGGCGGCGTCCTGACCGGTTCAACCGATGCGGACGCGCAGAATCCCAATGCGCAGAAGCTGACGAACTTGAAAAAGAGCCCGTTCAGCACGAACGAGAAGCTGAACTCGTACAAGGACGCGACGACCTACAACAACTTCTACGAGTTCGGTCTCGACAAGGGCGATCCCGCGCGATATGCGGGTTCGCTTCGACCGCGGCCATGGTCCGTTGTTGTCGAAGGGCAGTGCGCGAAACCCGGTACGTACAACGTCGAAGACATCATGAAGTGGTTCCCGCTCGAGGAGCGCATCTATCGTTTGCGCTGTGTCGAAGCATGGTCGATGGTGATTCCCTGGATCGGCTTTCCGCTGAGCGACTTCATCAAGCGTTTCGAGCCGTCGTCGAAAGCGACATACGTGAAGTTCACGACGCTGCTCGATATGAAACAGATGCCGGGACAAACCGAGCCGGTGCTGCGATGGCCGTACGTCGAAGGCTTGCGGATGGACGAGGCGATGCACCCACTTGCGCTTCTCGCGGTCGGTCTGTACGGCGAGGTCCTGCCCAACCAGAACGGCGCGCCTATTCGGCTGATCGTTCCGTGGAAGTACGGCTTCAAGGGCATCAAATCCATCGTTCGTGTGAGCTTCGTCGAGCAGCAGCCGCTCAATACGTGGCAGCAGACGATACCCAGGGAGTACGGGTTCTTCGCAAACGTCAATCCGGACGTCGATCATCCGCGCTGGACGCAGAAAACGGAACGCAGGCTCGGTGAGTTGTTCCGCAGAAAGACGTTGCCGTTCAATGGCTACGCCGATCAGGTGGCCTCGCTCTACAGCGGAATGGACCTGCGCAAGTTCTACTGATGACACACAACGAATGGGCACGGCGGGTCGTGAAACCCGCTGTGTTCCTCGCCTGTCTCATCCCGTTCGCCCAACTCGTCTACGGCGCGTTCTTGGGCGATCTCGGCGCCAACCCTGTCGAGACGATCACGAACACGACCGGTATCTGGACGCTGCGGCTCGTCGTCACGACGGTTGCCATTACTCCGGCGCGCTGGTTGACGAAGTGGAACGTTCTCATCCGGTTTCGCCGGATGCTCGGCCTGTTTGCGTTCTTTTACGGATCGATGCACTTCCTCACGTACTTCGTCCTCGATCAGTCGCTGCAGTTTGGCGGCCTGTGGGAAGACGTGATGAAGCGGCCGTACATCACGATGGGATTCACCGCGTTCGTGCTGCTGATTCCGCTTGCCCTCACGTCGACGCAGGCTTCGATTCGATGGCTTGGCGGACGCCGGTGGAACCTGCTCCATCGACTGGTGTACATCACAGCGATGTGCGCCGTGGTCCACTACTGGTGGAAGGTGAAAGTGGACACCACGTATCCGATGTACTACGCGCTGACCGTCGCGACGCTTCTCGGCGTGCGCGTCTGGCGTGCGGTCGCAAAACGCCAGACGATCGCAGCGTCGCGTCACCCCGCGCAGGTTGTAAGTAGCGCGGGCCTTCACGCGCGCGATCTGCCCTGATCGAATTTTTATCTGCGGCTTATCTGCGTTCATCTGCGGCTTATCTGCGTTCATCTGCGGCCCGTCTCCGGCACGGTCAGAAGCGCGACGCTCGAATCCACGTATCCGATCGCGACCAACTGGCCGCCAGATCCGCGTCCACCTCCTTGGTCGGCTTGCCCTGCGCCTTCAGCGCCTGCTGAAGACCGAGCAACGACCAGCCGTTGTGCGGATGTTGTTTCAGGTCCTCGCGATACACGCGCTCGGCGTCCCCGTACTGCGTCGACTCCAGGAGCGCCGCGCCAAGCCAGTGACGG
>WNGA01004792.1_pt1 | contig 28973 bp, 25 predicted proteins | sample 5400061 | NCBI WGS metagenome assembly WNGA01 (sample SAMN13153366, study PRJNA577476) | soil metagenome | isolation source: 100 cm soil or saprolite under grassland replicate 2 | place: USA:California | collected 2016-06-15
TCAACTGTAGTCAGCGCAGTAGGCCACAATGTTGCGCGAGATATGGAACAGGGGCTCGCGCTGCGTTACTGAAATGATATTCTCAATCAACAAGCCCTGAGAAGGAGAAGCGGACGGAAAGCCATGAACAAAGAAGTGAATAAACCCAAAGAACTATCCACCAATCCTCCAAAGTTTCTGACTGTCGAGGAGGTGGCTGCCATGCTGCGCATAAAGGCACGCACAGTTTATGAAATGGTTTCACAGAATCGCATTCCGTTTCGCAAGGCCGGGCGTCGCACGGTCTTCCTTCTGGAAGAAATCCTTGACTGGACGACTCCACGGCAGTGAATCAATGGCCCGCCGTTCACCCACCACTTTCACATCTCTCGACCATCACTGAAGTCTCGCGGTAATATCCGACCGCTTCAGACCCGTGGCTGCAACTCGGGAAGGGAGCAATATGTCCGTAAGAAAACGAGGAGGTCGTTGGCATTACGACTTCATGATTAAAACCAGGCGCTATCGGGGAGTGATCCCTGAAGCACGAACCAAGGCTCAGGCGGAACGGGCCGAGATTCAGATTCGCCAGGACGCGTATGAAAAGAAATACGAGAAGGTTGCGGCGCCCTCTTTTGAGTCTTTTGTCAAAGAGGAATACCTGCCGTGGTCGAAGCTCAACAAGCGATCCTGGAGGTCCGATGTCGGCCATGTCGATGTGCTCATCCACGAGTTCGGCGAGATGGACCTCGATGAAATCACACCGATTCAGATCGAGAAGTTTAAACGCGAGCGCCGGGCGTCCAAAACGCGGCGGGGGAAAGATCGCACGCCGGCGTCGGTCAATCGCGAACTGGAGGTGCTTTCCCGCATCTTCACACTCGCCATTGAACAGGACGTGGTCGAGGTCAATCCATGCCGCAAAGTTAAAAAGCTGCTGATGGACAATGTGCGGACTCGCTACCTGTCGGTGGAGGAAGAAGAAAAGTTGATGCTGGGGCTTGTGGGAAGGCTTGCGCATCTTCGGCCCATCATCATTGTGGCGATTGACACCGGACTGAGAAGGCGGGAACTACTGAGCCTTGAGAAGGAACAGGTTGATTTCAACCTCGATGTGATCAACGTGAAGAGAACCAAGAGCGGAAAAGGGAGGACAGTGCCGATGACGCCGAGAGTTCGAGAGACGCTCAAGCTTCTCTGTGAAGACGGCGACAGCAAATACGTCTTCCCAAATGCCGAGACCGGCAAAGCGATCACTGATGTGAAGCATTCATTCACTTCAGCGGTCAGCGACGCCGGCATCACGGATTTCACTTTTCACGACTTGCGACACACGTTCGGAACGCGCCTCGCGGCGTCCGGCGCAGATGTGGTTAAGATCCGCGAGCTGATGGGCCACGCCTCGATCACGACCACGATGCGCTATATGCATGCGAGCGATTCCGGCAAACGCGACGCCATCGCGAGAATGGCTGAGCGCTATGCGCAAAATGATTGTCACAAGATTGTCACAAATGAAAAACGGCAGGCGCCTGACCTGCCGTAAACTGTTGATTTTATTATGCGCCCGGCACGACTCGAACGTGCGACCTTTTGGTTCGTAGCCAAACGCTCTATCCAACTGAGCTACGGGCGCTTTTAAAGAGTGGGCATTTTGCCATCTGCCCCGTAGGCTGTCAACCGAGGTTCATGAATGGGACTTATAAGTCTTATAAGACTTATAAGTCCCATTCATGTTTATTCAGTCAAGGAGGACAAACTTATGTACCGCCGTTTGATCTTTCGCACGTAATTGATCGTCTCGGGGTATGGTGGAACCGCGTAACCGTATTTTTTGACCGCGCCTTCACCCGCGTTGTAACCGGCCAGCGCCAGATTGACGTCGCCGTCGAAGAGGTCGAGTAGAAAGCGTAAGTATTGCGCCGCGGCGTGGATGTTCTGCTCCGGATCGAATATGTTTCTCACGCCGAATCTCGCCGCGGTCGCGGGCATCAATTGCATCAACCCCCGCGCGCCTTTCGGCGACACCGCCTGGCTGTTGAAGGCCGATTCCTGATGCATTACCGAGTAAAGCAGCAACGGCTCGACCCCGTTGCGCGTCGCCGCCGCGACTATGATCTCGTCGATCCTCGCGTTGCCGGTGCTTTGGCCCTTGAGCCTTTTGTTCACCGAATTCCTGAAGCCGCGCCCTGAAATCGGGGCCGACGCGATCGCGGTAGCGCTCGCGCCGGCGTCCATTAGATCGACCACTTTTACGGGCGTCGCTTCAATCGCCGGAGCATCGATCGTCGCCGGCGCCGCCGGATAGTAGAGTGGGGCCACGGGTACGGCGATCTCCGCCGTCATCAGCGCCAGGGTAGTGGCGGCCCTGCCCAGGCTTTGCAGCGCCGCGATTCCTGTTCTATTTAGTCCCTGAGACTCTGCGGCTCTTTGATTGCCGGGTTGTGTGGTTTGAGCGTTTACTGTGGCGTTAAGTAGAACTACGAATAAGAACAAGTGAGAGTATTTTTTCATCCCTTTGACTCGTTTCATCCCTTTTGATCGTAAGATTGATTTGCGCAGTTGACCCGGAACGCGCGACCAAACGCGAAGCCGCTGAAGTGAGTTTTACGCTCACTTAAATCGGATTCGATCGTGTCTTCGGTCGTGTTATTACGCGGCCAGGCGACGTAGCCGCCTGATTTATGACGGAGGGTCAATGCTCGCCCGGCCTGCGGCCGGCGATGAGATTGACGCCGGACGGAATGTCTCCAGAAATACGGTTCACCTCATTGTGATTTTGATAATGAGCGAGCCGTAAAGAAACATACCGCCCACACGCGGCGTCTGAGATGTCTGTTTTGCCCTATAGACTGTCTAGGTGAGTAGTTTTTGTGATTAAATAATTCAGTGTCTGTTTCCCAGCAACCACGTCAACAGGTTATCCAACATCGTCGGATTGATCGGCAGGTCGCCGTGAGTGTCGCAGCCGAAGAGCGTGTAGGAGGGCGCCTGTTTCATCATTTGCATGATCCCGGCGTCAGGCTGCTCAAGATCGAAGCTGAGTCCGAACAGGCTCTGCCGTGTAACCCTGCCGTCGCCGGGGACGAACAGTTTATTGAAGGCTTCTTTGCGCAACTCGCGTGGAATGTGTCGCGGATAGAAGAGCGTTTGCGTCTCGCCTTTGACGTCGACGATCAGCCCCCCGGCGACTGTAGGCTCGCAATCGCCGCCCATCAAATGCAACCGCAGCGTTTCTGGCGGGGAGCCGGCGGCGTCCAGGGCTTCCTGGAAATCGGCGGCGCGCTTCAGGACCGCCCGTAGATAGGCCGCGCGGAGGGCGAGAGTCTTTGCCGCTGCGGGGCGGCCCTCACTCTCGCCGAACTTCATGATCGATGATTTCAATTCCCGGTTCGCAATCTCGGGGTCGAAGGCCGCAGACCAGTGGTAGCGCTCCCAGGTCTCGACGTCGTAAAGATCGATTTTGACCGGGTCGAGCTTAGCGTCATAAAACCGGGCCGACTCCCTGCGCGGCAGAATCTGATAGACCGACGGCGCCGTGAATATCGTCACGCGCCCGAGACTTTTGAAGGGGTTAATGCTGGGTTTGTTCGCTTCGGTGATCGAGTATCCGTAAATCAACGAGCGCAGCGCGTCCATCGAACCTGCGTTCGGCGTCGCGAATAGGACCAGACTTCTGACGCTTTGCGCCCCGCGCCAATCGGGGCGCGGCTGCCGGTCGCCCAGGACGTCCACATCGCCGTACATCGCAAAATAGCGCGCGACGAGGCCGCCCATCGAGTGGGCGATGATGTCGAAGCGTAGATCGGGCCTGTTCGTCCGCCGTTTTATCTCCGCGATCTTCTCGGCCAGCTTGCGCGCCGATTCGACGTTGTCGCGCCGCCAGTCGTATGCGAAGAGGTAATAGGTGTCGCGGTCGCCGTCGGGCGGGGGCGCGTCAATGTCGCCGCGCCGGTAACCGCCCTGGTTTTCCAGAGCCTTGAGCAACGCCCCATACACGCCGATTTCCGGCATGAATTTGATGAGCTGGGCCGATTCAATGACCCTCGACGCGACAATGTCGTCGCGGTTTTCGGAAAGCGTCGTAGACGTGATCGGCAGCGCCAGGGCCACTTTGTCTTCCGGAAAAAGATTGGGCCACAACTTCTCTCCGGTCGTTCGATTGACCAGTTCGGAACCCGTCACGCCGGGGATGATGATGATCGGAGGCTTGCCCGTCTGTTTGGCGACAATGGGCGCTGGAAAGATCGCCGGCAAATTCGGCCTGCTCGCTTTGAGCAGACATGCGTTTGTCGCTATGAGCGTGAGCAGCAAAAGGAGTGGCGCCGCGGGTCGCGCAAGTTTTCTCCGCCGCAGAGGCGCGGAGAGCGCGGAGATTTCGCAGAGAAGAGGGGAGAAAAAAGAGCCCTTCGGCAATCTCTCTGCGCTCCCTCGGCGTTCTCCGCGCCTCTGCGGTGGAGGCGCCATTGCGTTTAGTGATTCGAGTTTTCTGTTCAAAGCTTTCGTAGAACGATTGTTCGCGGAATCCCTTGTAGGTCGTCGAGCAACTTGGGCACGCCCCAAACCCGGCGATCGATCATGTTCGATATCATTTCCGACTGCGTGTAACCCATCTCGCAAATCAGATGGCCGCCGGGCCTTAAACGCGAGGGCGCATCCCTCAATAACCTGCGGTAAAAGTTCAATCCGTCATTCGAATCGGTGAGCGCCGTGCGCGGCTCCCAATCGCGCACTTCGCGTTGCAGCGAAGACATCTCCTTTTCGGAGACGTAAGGCGGATTGGAGAGAATGAAGTCCGCGAATTCTTCTTCAGCGAACGCGTCGAGCAGATCCGACGCGATGAAATCGACCCGGTCTCCGAGTCCGTGGCGCGCGGCGTTGCGGCGGGCCACGCGCAGCGCGGCCTCTGAGACGTCGCTCGCGATCACGCGCGCTTCGGCCAGTTCCCTCGCCAGCGCCACCGCAATGCAGCCCGAACCGGCGCCGACGTCGACGATCACCGGGCGGGCGACCCCGTCTAGCTGAACGACGCGAATGGCCTCTTCGACGATCAGTTCGGTCTCAGGTCGAGGGATCAGGACGTCGGGCGTCACTTCGAAGTCGAGGCCGAAAAATTCCTGACGGCCGGTGATGTATTGCAGCGGCTCGCCCGCGGCGCGCCGATCGACCATCGTCCGGAACGCCGACAGAATACCCTCGGATAACTGTTGATTGAAATTGATGATCAGATAGGTCCGGTCTTTGCCGAGGGCTTCGGCGAGCAGCGTCTGCGCGTCGAGCAGGTCGTTGGGCACGGACGCGGCGCGCAAACGTTCGCCGGCCTCTTTGAGCGCCTCGGCGATAGTCGCGCCATTTTTCCCGCCATTTTCTCCAGAGGATCGCATCGGTTAAATCGGGACAACCCGGAGTGGGACAGACTTTAGTCTGTCCGTGGCGCGCGTCATGGGCGGACAGACTAAAGTCTGTCCCACGATTAAACGGTCGCCGCCTGCTACTCGGTCTCATCTGTCAGCTTTTCGGCCTGGAAGTGAGTCACCACCGAGTCAATAAGTCCGTCGATCCCGCCTTCCATAATCTGATCGAGTTGATGGATCGTCAGGCCGATGCGGTGATCGGTGACGCGGTTCTCTTTGAAATTGTAGGTGCGAATCTTCTCAGAGCGGTCGCCGCTGCCGACCTGCGACCGGCGCTCGGCCGAAATGGCGTCCTGCCGCTTCTGGCGTTCGATTTCGAGCAACCGCGAGCGCAAGATACGCATGGCCTTTTCGCGGTTCTTAATCTGCGATTTTTCGTCCTGCATCGAGACCACGGTGTTCGTTGGCAGGTGGGTGATGCGCACGGCGGAGTAGGTCGTGTTGACCGATTGGCCTCCGGGCCCCGAGGAGCAGAACGTGTCGATGCGGATGTCTTTAGGATCGATCTTCACGTCGACCTCTTCGGCTTCGGGAAGGATGGCCACCGTGACCGCCGAGGTGTGGATGCGCCCGCTGGCCTCGGTCTGCGGCACGCGCTGCACGCGGTGCACGCCCGACTCGTGTTTCAGACGCGAATAGACCTTGTCGCCCTCGATGATCGCTTCGGCCTTTTGAATGCCGCCGAGCCCGGTCTCGGAAGAGTCTGTGACCTGAAACTTCCATCCATGTTTCTCGGCGTAGCGCGCGTACATTCGCAAGATCTCCGCCGCGAACAGGCACGCCTCTTCGCCGCCCGTCCCGGCGCGGACCTCGAAGATCACGTTCTTTTCATCGTTCGGGTCTTTGGGCAGCAGCAGGACCTTCAATTCGTTCTCGACGCCGGCGCGCCGCTCTTCGAGTTCGGGCAATTCGGCGCCGGCCATCTCGCGCATCTCTTCGTCTTCGGCGTCGCGCATCAGTTCCTTCGCGCCGGCGATGTCGCGGTCGAGCTTCCGCAGCTCGCGGAACTTCTCGACCACCGGCTCGAGCTCGCGGCTCTGCTTGGCGACCTTGGCGTAGCGCGCCTGGTCGCCGATCACGGCAGGGTCGGTCATCTGCTGCGTCAGCTCTTCGTAGGTTCTTTCGATGGCTTCGAGTTTCTCAAACATATTCCGGTTCGAGTTTCAGCGACTCTTTCAGCGCGTAGATCGCCACTTCCAATTGATCGTCCGTCGGTTCGCGCGTCGTCAGATTCTGCAGCCAGATGCCGGGCAGCGTCATCAGTTTGAAGATCGCGCCGGATTCCTTCTTGCCCGCGGCGCGGATGATCTCGTACGAAATGCCGGCGATCAGCGGGATCAACGCAATTCGCGTCAACAGGTTCAACGACAGCAAGTCGAACTTGACCACCGAGAACAACCCGATCGAGACCAACATCACGACCATCAGAAAGCTGGTGCCGCAGCGCGGGTGCTGGCGCGGGTGACGGCGCGCGTTGGATACGGTCAAATCCTCGCCGGCCTCCCAGGCGAAGACTGTCTTATGTTCCGCCCCGTGATATTCGAAGACGCGCTTGATGTCGCCGAGGCGAGAGAAGCTGAAGATCATCGTGATGAAAAAGATCATCCTGATCACGCCGTCGACCAGGTTGAACGCGACCGACGGGCGCACGGGCTTCATATAAGCCTGCAACCACATCCATATTTCATAATACCAAGGCGCGCCCGACGCCGCAGCCCGGTCTATGAAGACCCGTGGCGCGTCGCCCCAGCCGAAGTAGATGAAAAGAAAATTTGTCAGCAACAACGGCAGCGCGATGAATAGCAGAATATTGAAGACCAGCGCGAACGCTATCGAACCGGTTGCGGTCGCCGTCACGCTCGACGGCTCGGATTTCGACTGCTTCTCGACAACCTCCGGTCTCACTACCGGCCTCGGAGATTCGACGGCATGAGTGGTCGTCATCAACGCGCCGGACGCCGCCGCCGCTTGAAGGGCGGCCTGCGGCTTCGCCTCTTCGCCCATCTGGTCTTCAAACGCGACCGCCGCGGAGAAGTTGAGCGCCTTGACGCCCAGCATCATCGAATGGATCAGAACGGCGCTCCCGCGCAGCACGGGCGTTTTAAGGATCGGGTATTTATCCGCGAGCTTTGACAGCCGCTCTGATTTTGAAACTATGCTCCCGTCCTGCCGCCGCACGGCGACGGCGTAGGAATTCGGCGAGCGCATCATCACGCCTTCGATCACGGCCTGCCCGCCGACGATGATCTCTTTTTCCTGGCTCATCCCGCTCCTCGGAAAATTCCCAAGAGCGTTATGAACGGGACTTATAAGACTTATAGGACTTATAGGACTCACTGAGTCCTATAAGTCCTATAAGTCTTATAAGTCCCGTTCATAACGCTCTTGGGAAGATTTTCATTGCGTCCGCAATCAGGCGGAAGCCTTCTCGTTCTTTTTGGCGTATCTCTTCTGGAATCGCTCGACGCGGCCCGCCGTGTCAACCAGCTTCTGTTTGCCGGTGAAGAACGGGTGGCAGTTCGAGCAGATTTCCACGTGAATGTCTTTCTGCGTCGAACGAGTCGTCCACGAATGACCGCAGGCGCAAACGACCCGGCATTCGCCATATTTAGGATGAATTCCTTCTTTCACTCTCTTTTCTCCTTTTTTCTTAATCTGGATAAGTCCAGTCATTGCTTACAGCCATGACCCCTGTCACAACCGGCGCAAAGCGCCCGATTGACGGTAAAGCGCAAAAGTATCCGATCAATTCTTATTGTGTCAAGGTAGGCGCGTTTGGGGGGGTGTACGTTAGCTTTTTGCGGCTTGGTAGAAATGACCCTGGGTACGCGTCGCTTCCAGCGCGCAGTCTCGGCGAAAGATGTATTGATCGGAATCAAGCGCCCCAGAAGTCGCCTCGCTTGCGTTGAGTGATTATTGTTTGCAACCGTGCGCATCCGGCCTCAGGCGCGCTGCGAGCCTCCATTGGGTCTTCCGCCCACTACTTCGCGCTGGAAGCGACGCGTACCCAGGGCGCACGCAAAACTTTGACGCACACCCGCGTTTGGAACTCTGGTTACCCAGGATGAGATTCAAATTTCTCACTACTTGGCCGGCCGGAGCGCTATGGAAATGGCGTCTTCCACAGCCCTTACATCGGAGCCGATCACTTGCTTGACCATTGTTCCATTCGAATGAAAAACGAATGTCTGTGGAATGGTGATGGCAGAATCGCCCTTATTGAAATAGTAATAGAGCGAGATCGGGGTGAAAGCCATCTCGTAGTCGATCGAATGTTCGTTGACAAAATCTTTGACCGCTTTGATGTTTTTTTCTTTGTAGTCTTCGTAGGTCAACCCGATGACGATCAGCCCGTCCTTGCTATGTTCTTTAGCGAGGTCGACAAGGTGTGGAATCTCCTGGCGACAAGGACCACACCAGGTCGCCCAGATATTCAGGACGACCGGCTTGCCCTGCCCGAGCAGCGTATTGAGCTCGACGCGTTTGCCGTCCAGTGTTCTGACTTTGATATTCTTGGCGCGGAGGCCATCCAGTGACGGGGATAATGATGATATTGGCGTCATTCGCTGCGCGAATGTGAAGGCGCTCAGTGGAATTGTGATGACGAACGCTATTAGCGTTGTTTTCAGACCTATGGCCCAGTCTTTCCTCATACGGGTTTTGCCTTTCGTTGAAATAAAAATTTGTTGGGTCCGTCTGGGGGCTAAAAGCAGCTAAAGTTTGCGCTGACAAATGTGTTTATCTGTGATTAAATACGCATGCGAAAAATCGCCGATGGTAAGTTACCATCGAAAGCAGATCAATCCGGCGTCAGACTTGGCAAATAGATCAAAATTGAAACTGCGATAGGCAAATCAACAAAATCTATCGCGATAAAATGGTGGCGTATTTGTCATCATTTTATGGAACGGTTTACAGGAGCCTCCGAGGGCAGACATTGATCTGCCCCTCCCATAGGACGTAGGTGTTCGATTTCAGGTTTCAGTTCCTATGGCGATTTGCAATTGCGTGTACGGTGTGGGGCGATTTGTTTAATCGCCTTGTCTGTGGCGTTGTCAGACCAGGAGTCCAATCAGGAAGAGGCGCGAGTAAACAACTCGCGCCACCGCTCAGGTACACGCAATTGCAAACCGATCTAAGTCGCATAGCGCGGATGAATTTTTGCCCAACTACTAATTATTTAATTGACACCGCGCGCATGTTTGAGTATCCTCAGCGCGAATTCTTTAATAGCTCACAAATGAGGCTCGTCGCCGCGATCGATTCGACAAAGGAATCGCTTGTGGCGGTTTGGGCCGAAAGGAGAAGACAGATGGCTCGCAGGAAATCGCCAACGCTGACCGAAGTCGAGCTTGAGCTGATGGACGTGCTCTGGGACAAAGGGCAGGCGACGGTTTCTGAAATCGTCGAATCGCTGCCCGACTCGCGACTGGCGTACAGCTCGGTTCTGACAATGATGCGGATATTGGAGCAGAAGGGATACGTCGAGCACGAGAAGGAGGGGCGCGCATTCGTTTATCGCCCGCTGGTCAACCGCCAGCAGGCGCAAAAGAGCGTAATCGGCTATCTGCTCAAACGATTTTTCAACAATTCTCCCGAATTGCTCGTAGTTAATCTTCTCGAACACGAGGACGTCACTCCGGCTGAAGTTAGACGTCTCAAGAAGATGATCGAAGACACAAATTGACACCCTCCATCTAAGCCTAACGGCTGTATATGGAGATTCTTGGGCTGCACCCGTGTCGGATGCATATTTCCACAAGCGTTAATTTCCCTATGTCCCAGGGTAGGAGATTTAAGAGAATTTCTGTTTTTTCACGGCGCCGCCCGCCGTTACATTTGTTTGCAATTGTCAGCATGCTTGGTTATCGCTTTCGCTAACTGCAACTCTATCTTTGGCGTTCAAACTTTTACCCGGCAGACTTCCTGCCGGAACGACCAAATTTGAGTTTCAAAGAACTGGGTGCAGTATAGCAGGGATGCGAGGCCGCAGGAGGACGAAATGAGTTCAATGATCGAGAATTTCGACTCACTGGCGCGTCTGCTGCTCGAAGCGCTGCTCAACACTCTGTGGCAGGGAACGCTCATCGCCGTACTGGTCTGGCTGCTGTTGCGGCTCGTCAAGCGGGTGAGCGCGACGACGCGTCACGCCGTCTGGCTCGTCACGCTGCTGACCATAGGGACGCTGCCGCTGCTCGCCGTCGTCGCGAAGCGGAACGACACGACGACAGACCCTGCCACCCCGGTAAAGCGGGAGCCGTCGAGGCCCGCCGTCCGGACCGCGGCGCCAACGCCCTCGCCCGAGGCCGACCGACCATCCGATCCGTTTTCGTTCGACAGCGCTGTCGCGCGACTAGACGTCCAGGCGAATCAGGGAAAACGCGGTACGGCGCAGGGAGCGGCGGCGATCCGGCAAATCGGCCGCGAATTCAATTCGCCGCCGCAAGTTCAGGAGGCGAATTCGGCGCGGCGACAGTCCGGCGACGGGGCCAAGGCCCCCACTGTTGAAGAGCCATTGACGGCGTTCGTGGCCGCCGCGACGGCTTCTCCCGAGGTGGAAAGCCGGACTCTCTGGCGGCGCGTGAAAGCCTTCGTCTCGAACGTTCTCAGCGGGCAGGCGCCGCTGGCGCTGGTCGGCCTGTGGATCGCCATTTGCGCGCTGATGTCGTGGCGGGTGGCGCGCAGTTACAGGGCTGTCTTTCGTCTGCGCGGACGCCTGGAACCGGCGCCGTCCGAACAGCGCTGGCATGTCGAGCGGCTGGCCTCTCTGTTCGGGATCAAGAGGCCGGTGCGGGCTTTCACGTCCGGGCAGGTCGCGATGCCGATGACGATAGGCTCTTTGAAGCCGCTGGTCATCCTGCCGACCGACCTGGCGGACGACCTGTCGCAATCCGAGTTTGAAAGCGTCGTCGCGCACGAGCTTGCCCACGTCAAACGCTGGGACTATCTGACCAATATGCTGCAGCGCGGCGTGCAGGCCTATCTCTTTTTTCATCCGGCGGTCTGGTTCATCTGCAAACAACTGACGATCGAGCGCGAGTTGGCCTGTGACGATTGGGCCGTCAAAACCTGCGAACCTCGCCGTTACGCAAGCTGTCTCACGAAACTCGTCGAAGCCTTGAACGAATCGAAACCCCACATGGCTGAGCGGGTCGCGGCCACGGGCATTGGCGGGATCGTCTTCGGAAAACACGTGATTTCAAGGAGGGTAGAAATGATTCTCAATCGTGATCGCAACGCCACGACCGCCGTGTCGAAGCCGGCGCTACTTTACGCCATCGGCCTCGCAGTCATGTTCGTCGCCGTGTGCAGTTTGATTTCGCCGGTCATCGCCGTGCCGCTCGGACAAAATCCCGCGAAGCAGGGGAAGAAAGAGAACAAGGCCGGCGCGCCGGCGAAGTCTCAGGAATTTCCCCCGCTGCCGCCGGTCCCCGCGTTGCCGCCGGACGTGATGGACGTGGTCGAGCCGCCGGACATTCCGGACGTTCCTGACATTCCTGAAGCTCCCAGCGCGCCTCTTCCGCCGGTCGCGGCTCTCGCGCCTGACGCGGATCTGGCCCCATTACCGGACGTCGTAATCGGCGGGGTTCCCGGCGGCGTGGTTGGCGGAGTTCCCGGCGGTGTGATCGCCCTGCCTGTCCTCCCCGGCCAAGGCCCGCGCGCCTCGGCCTCGACTCCGGCCCCGTCGGCCCCTGAGCCGCCGTCGCTGCCCGCCGTCGCCTGGGCGGCATTGGCGCAGGGCATTGGCGCAGGAAGACAGGCGCAGGAAGACAAGAACAGGCAGCCTACGATTCCCGAGACCGAGCTACTCAACCTGCTGGTCGACATCGTCAAACGCGACTCCGATCCGAACGTGCGCGAAGAGGCTCTGCAAGGCATCTGTCGCCTGCGCTCGGACGCCTCGATCAACGCGCTGATCCAGCTCTACGACGGGACCAGTGACGCGAAGGTCAAAGGCGAGATCATTCCCTACCTGCTGCGCCGTGAAGGACGTGACAGCAAAGTAGACAACAGCAAAGCCGTCGCCAAGCTAATCGCCATCGCCAAGTCGGAACAGAACGAGGACCTGCGCAACAAAGCGGTCCGCTACCTCGGCAACGTCAAAGGCGATGACGGGGCTAACGCGCTGATCCAGATTTACGACGGCCTGCAGGACCAAAAGATGAAGCAATACGTCATCCGCTCGCTGGCCCAAAACGGGAGCCGCAAAGCCGTCGATAAACTGATCCAGATCGCCAAGAACGATTCCGACCCGGTCGTGCGCCAATTCGCCATCCGCAACCTTTACAACGTGGACAACCAGCGCTACCTCGAACTCATTGAAAAGGATCGGAAGCGCATAGGCAGGGTGGACGGACAATTCTTCACTCCCATGCCTAACCTTATGCCTGTCCCCATACCTCGCGTCTTCAAATACAACCTCCTGGGCGAACCTTTCGAGTTCGACGCGAAGAAGTGGGAAGAGTGGCAAAAGGACTGGCAGAAGAATTGGGAAGAGCAGAGCGAAAAGCTGCGCGAGATGATCGAGAAGATGCGCATTGACGGCTTCGAAAAGCTGAAGATCGAAGACCTTCAGAACAGACTGCGCATCGAAATCCCCAGGATCGAAATACAGATCAAAGACCTGGAGGACAAGATCAGGATTGGCTACGGATTCGACCGCATCGCCCCGGTCGAAGGCCAGTTGCAAGCGCAACTGGCGGCCGTCGAAGCGCAACTCGCCGCATTGCGCGCGCGGTACTCCGACACCGACCCGAAGACGTCGGAGATGCGCAATCTCAGGAACGCCCTGGAGAGACAGCTCAACAGCGTCCGTTCGATGCGCGGCGCCAAAACCCGACCTGGCCCCATTCGCGGCAGGAGCGTGGCCCCGAGCGCAACTTCGGGCGTTACGCCGAAGGTCAATGCGACGACTGCGGTCAGCGCCACTTCTTTCTGAAACGACGAAAGTGGGTAGTGGACAGTGGGCAGTGGGCAGTGAATAGGTCAAAACTGCCCACTGCCCACTATCCACTACCCACTATTTTTGGAGGAGGGAATCATGCGAAAAGTCTCAATGATCATCGCGCTGTCGCTGGCGTTCGCCGTGACCTTCGCCCAGGATCAACGCAACTACACCAGGGCGGACTTCATCAACGTCGAAGGATCGAACCTCAACGACAAGATCGATCGGGCGGTCAAACAATTCAAAGCCGCGAAGCAGGGCGACACGGTCTGGCTCGCTTATCACTTCCCGGCGCGTGAAGACGCGCGCGTGGGGATGTTCTCCGGGACCGTCTACCGTGACAGCGACGGGATCAGACTCGAACGAGGTGAAGACACTACTCAGATCGCCGTATTTCTGCTCACCGAAGCGAGCGGCTCCCAGCCGAAATTCATCAGGATCAAGACGCTAAACCTGAGCGAGCCGTTCGTCTTCGAAAACCGCCCGGTTTATTGGCTCGGCAATATCGACGCGAATCAGAGCATCGCGGCGCTCGAAAGCGCCATGCGGGCCGACGCGCAGAGCCGCGAACTGGCGCGCGGGGCGATGCGGGCCATTGCGGTTCACGACACCCCCCGCTCGATCTCTTTCCTCAAAGAGGTCGCCGCGAAAGATTCGGACGTCGAGATTCAGCGGTCCGCCGTCTCGAACCTTGCGCGCGTCAAGACTCAGGAAGGACTCAACGCGCTGATCGAACTGTACGACGGCGCCACGAACGACGCGTTAAAGGAAGAGATCATCGGCGGAATCGCGCGCAACGAGAGTCGCAAGGCCATCGATAAATTGCAGGCGATCGCCAAAAACGACGCCGACCCGAAGATGCGCCAGCGCGCGATTCGGCGGCTTTCGACGGCTAGAGGATCAGGCATCTGGATAAATTGAGAGGGAAGGACGTAAAGAAGGACTGGGCGCCTGGGCGCCTGGGCGACGGGGCGACATTTCATCTTCGCCCCGTCGCCCAGGCGCCCAGTCCTTTTGTTCCTCCTGACCTCTATCTTTTGCGCTTCGAATAACGCCCCAGCGTGTTGGGATAGACCTTCACCGCCGCCGGCCCAGCCTTCTTGCCGGTCAACACATCTTCGGCCCTCACCTCCGCGCCATAAGCCGATTCCATATCGCTATCGTCGAGCGTTATGACGGCGCCCTTGAGTTCGAGTCCGGCGAACAGGCCCTTGCTGCGCGAATAAGAGAGGATTTGCTCGTCCAGTTTCAGATCTGTCGAAGCCCCGGCCTGGCGTCCGACCGGTCCCGCCGCGACTGACGCGTCTCCACCCAGCTCGAACTTGCTTTTGACCAGACTCTTCATCCCATCGTGGTTCATAAAGAGCAAGACGAAATCGGTGGCCTGCGCGCCTATCTGCAACCCGAAGCTGCCGCCCTTCAGGTCGAAGTAGGCCGGATCGCTCCATCCGTCTGCGACGCGGCAACTGGCCACTCCGCGTCCGCCGCGCCCGCCAAAGATGAAACCTGCTTTGAGCACCTGCGGAAAGACGGCTACGCATTGGGCCTTGTCCAGCACGCTTGCAGGAATCGCATTATCAGGAGCGGCCATGATCTCCTGAAAGACTTTTGAGGCTTTTGACGCCTGTTTTGCCGCATCTTCCGGGTCTTTTGCATAGAGGGCCGGGCTGACGGCCAGCGAAAGACACGATACGGCGACGAAGCTGCGAATAAATTTAAGTGGCATATCTCCTCCTCCGAAAAAGCGCATGGAGCCCGGAATTTAGGCTGCAAGAGTTCGGCAGCCTGAAGGCCGGACTCCATGCGCTCCTCTGGATCAGTTGGTAAGTTTGAATGGCGTCTAGCCGCCAATCACGTGGGAAAATCATCGCGAAAATTCTCGCAGAAGCGCGGCGGCAAGTAAATGGAACGAAATTTAATGGAAAGGAGTTAGTCGCGGCGCCGTAGAGAATGACGGCGGCGCAAAAAATTCGGCGGCTTAGTAATAAGTCGAGGGGTTCAGCCACTTATCTTTACGGAGTTCAATCTGGAGGTTCGTACGTCGTAAGATTTTGCGTCGCTCAGCCGGGAAGGATTACCGGGACCGGATACTGGGAACCAACCTCAGCGCCGTTCACTCTATGCCCGCCCGATGGCCGTTTCCGACCGGGCCTCTGGCGGGAGAGTGGCGGACGTGGGCGGTCCCTGCCAATGGCTTTACGAAGCGCCAACCAACACGAATCTGTCGGATACGAACTTCACCCCACAGTTCTTCCAGCAGACGAATAACCCCGGGCAGTGGGTTGGCGCGCTCACACTACGTGTGCCGATCAAGAATGAACAATGATCGCCAATGAAGAGAATCCGGCGCTGATTCAAGAGGACACTCCGGAAGAAGAAGCGTTGTTGGAAAGGTCAAGCGCCCCGACTGTGCGTGATTTGCGCGCGACGGCCAAAGACCTGCTCACTATCATTGAGGCGGAGCCGGACTCGACTCCGCCGAATGACGGGCTTCAGCAAGAGGAAGTCTGAAAAAAATCGGATTGTTGCGCCTCCCCCAACGGATCGCCGTCGAAGCTGAAATCAGCCAGCAGCGCGACGGCGATCGTCTTACCTTCATCATCGGCTGCGTCTCTGTGGGCCGGCATCTCAACAGCCCTGCGCCTAAAGTTGGCAAAGCATGGGCGCTATTGTAAGATGCCTGACTGAATCACGACTCATTTTTACGGTCATACGACACATCAATCGCTATTCAATTCCTTCATCGCGCAATCGGTATTTGCGCCGGGAGAAGAGACCATGGCTCAAACTCAACAGGCCGCCGAACAATTATTGGTTCAGCCGCTGACTGTTTTGTCCGAAGAGGAGAGGCTGTTCCGGGCGAGCGTCCGCGAATTCGCGGAGGCCGAGATCAAACCTTACGTCCGCGAGATGGACGAGAAGCAGAAGATCCGCCCCGAGATCATACAAAAATGTTTCGAACTCGGGCTGATGGGCATAGAGCCGGGCGAAGAGTACGGCGGCTCGGGAGGGTCGTTCTTCATGGCCTGTCTGGCCATCGAAGAACTCGCCCGCGTCGACCCTTCGATCAGCGTCTGCGTTGACGTGAATAACACGCTGACGATCAACGCCTTCTTGAATTACGGCACGGAAGCTCAGAAGAAGAAATACATCACGCGGCTGGCGACCGACACGGTCGGCGCTTACTGTTTGAGCGAGGCCGGTTCCGGCTCCGACGCGTTCGCGATGCAAACCAGGGCCGAAGACAAAGGCGATCATTATCTGATCAACGGCCGCAAGCTGTGGATCACGAACGGCAATGAGGCCGGCCTCTTCATCGTCTTCGCCAACGCCGATCCGAGCAAAGGCTATAAGGGTGTCACTGCTTTCATCGTCGAAAGGGATTTCCCCGGATTCTCGGTGGGCAAGAAGGAAGACAAGCTGGGCATCCGCGCCTCATCGACTTGCGAATTGCTCTTCGACAATTGCCGCGCGCCCAAAGAGAACGTGCTGGGCGAATTCGGAAAAGGATACAAGATCGCCATCGAGACGTTGAACGAAGGGCGCATCGGCATCGGCGCGCAGATGATCGGGCTGGCGCAGGGCGCCTATGAGGCGGCGCTGGCCTACACCAAGGAGCGGAAACAGTTCGGCCAGACAATCAGCGAATTCCAGGGCGTGCAGTTTCAGATAGCCGAGATGGCTACGAAGATCGAGGCCGCGCGGCTGATGGTTTACAACGCCGCACGGTTGAAAGACGCCAAACTTCCCTTCATCCAACAGGCGGCCATGGCCAAACTCTTCGCCTCGGAAGTCGCCGAAGAAGTCTCATCGCTGGCCGTCAACCTCTACGGCGGCTACGGCTACGTGAAAGATTACCCGGTCGAAAAATTCTTCCGCGACTCGAAGATCGGCCAGATTTACGAAGGCACCTCCAACATGCAGAAACAGACCATCGCCAAGATGCTGCTGGCTGAGTAATTGAGACGAAAGGACTGCAGAGAGGGAGAGACCGCAGCGATAGAGGGACAAAGAAGAGAGTGTTTACTCGGCGCCCCGCCGCGGTAGCGGCGATTGAATTTAGCCGTGGGTTTCAACCCACGGCGCTGCAGGATTTTTTCCCCGTCGCGTCAGCGACGATTGAATTCAGCCGTCGCTCGCGCGACGCGGGAATATTTGCCGACTATCCCGTGGGTTGAAACCCACGGCTAAATTCATGGCGCCGCTACCGCGGCGGGTGATTGGCAATTACGAAGAAGTCACCTACCCACCACTAAACGCGAACTGCGTTGTAGTGGGGGCTTGCAGTTCCAAGTTTCGTATTCACGCCCGGAAGAACCTTCTTCCGAGAACGGACTGCTTCGGGCCGGGTGACGATCGAGTGGCGAACTTCAGATCACTATTGATCACGGCCCATCAGGAGTCAGGAACAGAGATCGGAAAATGCAATTGCAAACTTTCCAGACGCCTAAATTCCCTCTGCACACCCTTGCGGATGGTCTTGCCTGTCTCCGATTGCGAGCGTCCAGAAACTGTTCTCTCCCGATGGGAGTGCCTTTGGACACTGAAACAGTATACGACAAGAGACCACCGTATGTTCGTCGAAAGGCCAGGCCATTCAACTTACATACGGTCTCAAATTCCTCTCCACCCAATCCGCCCAAGATGGCGGCTTTGGATGGAGTATCCTTTGAGGGAAGAAGATGAAGAGAAAAAAGAGGGAGAGACTCAACTGAATCTCTCCCTCTTTCTTTCTCTGAGGTCCCACCGTCTGCTTTAAGCGGTGGCGGGATTGCTGCCCGTGATCGGGGGCAGGATCGGTTTCAGTACCGGCTCCTTGTCCGCGGGCTTGCCGGTCTCGGGTTCGGTTCTCGGCGACGGGCCGTCTTCGTCAAGCGGCAGGCCGGCGACGATGCGGCGAATCTGAACCGAATCGAGCGTTTCGCGGACGAGCAGTTCCTGAGCCAGACGGTCCAGGGCGTCGCGGTGCTCGATGATGATCTGGCGCGCGCGTTCGTATTGCTCCATCACGATGCGTATGACTTCCTGATCGATCTTGATCGCGGTTTCTTCGCTGTAATCCTGATGCTGAGCGATTTCGCGGCCCAGGAAGATCTGCTCTTCCTTCTTGCCGAAAGTCAGCGGGCCGAGATTCGACATGCCGAACTCGCAGACCATCTTACGCGCGAGGTCGGTCGCGCGCTCGATGTCGTTCGACGCGCCGGTCGTGATCTTGCCCAGGAATATGTCTTCGGCCAAACGTCCGCCCATCAGGATCGCGATCGAGCCTTCGATATAATCGCGGCTGTGGGTGTAGCGGTCGCCTTCGGGCAACTGCTGGGTCAAGCCCAGCGCCATTCCGCGCGGGATGATCGTGACCTTATGAACCGGGTCGGCGTTGGGGACTTTCAACCCAACGATAGTGTGTCCGGCCTCATGATAAGCCGTCGTCTTCTTCTCATCTTCGGACATCACGGCCGATTTGCGCTCCGACCCCATCAATACCTTGTCTTTGGCCCACTCGAAATCGTACATCGCGACGACTTTCTTGTTGTAGCGGGCGGCGTTGAGCGCTGCCTCGTTCACCAGGTTGGCCAGGTCGGCGCCGGTGAATCCGGGCGTGCCGCGGGCGATGACCGAAATGTCGACGTCTTCGCCGAGCGGAATCTTGCGCGTGTGAACGGCCAGGATGCCTTCGCGCCCCTTCACGTCCGGGCGGTTGACGATCACGCGACGGTCGAAGCGTCCCGGGCGGAGCAGCGCCGGGTCGAGCACGTCGGGCCGGTTGGTCGAGGCGATCAGGATCACGCCGTCGTTCGATTCGAAACCGTCCATCTCGACCAGCAACTGGTTGAGCGTCTGTTCGCGCTCGTCGTGTCCGCCGCCGAGCCCCGCGCCGCGGTGGCGTCCGACGGCGTCGATCTCGTCAATGAAAATGATGCAAGGCGCGTTCTTCTTGCCTTGCTCGAACAGGTCGCGCACGCGGCTGGCGCCCACGCCCACGAACATCTCGACGAAATCGGAGCCTGAAATCGAAAAGAAGGGGACATTCGCTTCGCCGGCGATGGCGCGAGCGAGCAACGTCTTGCCCGTGCCCGGAGGGCCCATCATCAAAACGCCTTTAGGGATGCGCCCGCCGAGTTTCTGGAATTTCTGCGGTTCTTTCAGGAATTCAATGATCTCCTGCAGCTCTTCTTTGGCCTCTTCGACGCCGGCGACGTCTTTAAACGTCACGCGCTTCTGTTGATTCGACAGGAGTTTCGCCCGGCTCTTGCCGAATGAGAGCGCCTTGTTGCCGCCCGATTGCATCTGGCGAATCATGAATATCCAGAACGCGATGATCAGGATGAAGGGCGCGTAAAAGGCCACCATCTGCAGCACCATTCCGCTGCTCGATGAGTTCTTAAAATCTACCTTTACTTTGTGAGTATCCATCTCCTTCACCAGATCGCTGGCCACTTCATCATTCGCCAGATCGGTGGTGAAGGTTCCGCCGGAATATTTGCCTGTGACCTTCTCTTTTTCGATCGTAGCCTGCGCCACTTGGCCATTTCTGACATTAGTTAACAGGTCAGTGTAAGATAATTGTGTTGGTTGGTTGGTTGTAGGATTATGGAAGTATCGGTAAAGCAGAATCGCGCCTCCGATAATCACCACCCAAAAGACCACTTGTCTGATTGTTGAGTTCAATACCATTTACCTCCGTTAAAGACCTCAGCGCCATTCTAGCCCATTTCCCCGAATTTCGCTCGGCATTTTTCCTTATCTTGTTTATCTAATCAAGAAGACGGAAGACCATATCCTGGAGTTTCACATCATTATGAGAACCATGAGAACCGCTGCCGGCGCCGCCTACTGAGGTTCAGCGACGATTAAGGCGCAGTTCGGATCTTCGGCGCCCGGCGCAAACTCGCGCGCCACCGGCAACCCGGGCGCCCAGACGATGCGATCATCCGCCGTCACTAAAATAGGATATCGATCGCGTTGCGTTAAGGGGATTTTGCGCCTGATCATCAGCGCCTTGAGCTTGACTGCGCGCCGCGAGTTTGCGGGGGTGTAAGCGGCGCCTGGGAAACGCGTTCGTAAACGCAGTCCGTCTAATTCTTCGCATTCACGTAGCGCCGCCGCAAACCGTTTCCGGCTTCCATCATCGTCAAGATTCAAACTCGCACGCGTCATTCCGCGCTTAAGCATGAATGTGAACCCTCCGAAATTTCGCGGCTCGTTCTCCTTCAGTTCGACAGGTTCGAGCGGTTTTTCAATCGCTCTAATGTGAATGAATCTCAAACAATCGAACTCGCGCGCAACGACGCCGCCTTCCGGCAATTCGACGCGTCGCCCGCTGGGGCCGTCGATGAGTCTTTCGACCGCCTCGATGTGAGAGGCGCTAACGCGACGCAAATCTCCGCGTTCGTCGCGTAACCATAATCGCAACACCCGACGCCTGATCGCGTCGGGCGCTTCCCGTAAGACCCTGACGTTAAGGCCCGATTCCCCGCGCGATCCGGCCAAATATTCGGACGCCGCGCCGCGCAGATAATCCTCATCCCTGGCGCCAGATTCGGACGTGCGGGCGAGCGACTCTTTGACGCGCGGGTTGAATGTTTCCAACATCGGCAGGAGTTCCAGGCGAACGCGGTTGCGAGTAAAATCGGCAAGAAAGTTCGAACTGTCGCTGCGGAACGCGAGTTCGTAACGTTCGCAATGCGCAATCACTTCGGCGCGCTTGATTCCGAGCATAGGGCGAATGAGTTTCACGTCGTCGCTCAAAGCGACGACGTGATGAACTCCGCGCAGCCCTTCCGCGCCGCTGCCGCGAATCAAACGCATCAGAATCGTCTCGGCCTGGTCGTCCAGCGTGTGCGCGGTGAAGACGATCTTCGCCCCGCGCGCCTCGGCGACCCTCAACAGAAATTCATAGCGCAGCCTCCGCGCCACGGCCTCCAGATTTTGTTTCTCCTCCTTGGCGCGTTCAGCGACGGCGATCCTTTCCGTGAAGACCGAGAGATTCAACCGGTTGGCCAAATCGCGCACGAAGGCTTCGTCTTCATCCGATTCTTCGCCGCGCAATTGATGATTGAGGTGAGCAACGATGATTGAGCCGGGCCACCCCTCGCTTCGCTGAAATCGGGCCAGGGCGTCGAGCAAGGCTACCGAGTCGGCTCCGCCGGAGACGGCCGCTATGATAGAGTCCTGCGCGCCGACCCCGAGCCGCCGCAAAGCCGCCCGTAATTTTTTCTCGAGCTTTGTCATCGGTTGAAATTTTTGTGGAACAGACTAAAGTCTGTTCCATCTCACGAACAAACTAAAGTCTGTTCCACTTCTTCCGAGGAGGAAACCTGTTTGACCACAAAAACACAAAGAAGAGCGCAAAAGCCACAAATATTCTTCAGGTTTTCCCCTCTCCAGTCGCTATGTGACCTTTGCGTTCTTCTTTGTGTTTTTGTGGTCAACCAGGTTCCCTCTCACGCTCAGTCAATCGCCGCGCCGCCCCCCCATGCGCTTCAGGCATCGACGCGAAATCTTCCCAGACAAACCCCGGCGCGCAAAACCAGAGAGCCGGCCCGCTGGCGCCCGCGTATTGATTCGCGCGTCGAATTCGACTCGCTCGCGCGCATTTACTATCAGGGGCGATTCTACGCGCTGCCGCATCTGATGTTCGTCATTGATCGCGCCGCGAAGGAGGGCGCGGGGGATCGGGTCTATTACGTCAATTCGAAGCGCTACTCGTTCCACGGCGAATTCGCGAACGCGAATTATCTCACGCTCGAACGCGGCCGCGAATTCTTCCGACGCAACTATCTTGAAGCCAATCGCCGCTTCATTCTCGGCACGATAGCCTGGCAGACCAAAGTCGGCAAATTCACTTTTGAATTCTGGGAGGGCGATCTGGCGACGGCGGAGATCGTGAGGGAGACCTATCGGACTCTCAGCAAGAGCTTCTTCGCGCCGCTCTGTTTCAAGCCGAACTCGGCCCGTCAGGAAGAGGTCTCGGAGAAAATCGCCGGCGACGTTCCCCGACTTCAGCCGTCGGAGATCAACACGCCGGGAGATTACCTGGCGTTGAACGCGGCGACGGCCGTTGGAGTGTTGCGGATCGTCGATCGGATGACCGACGAGACGATCATTGACCGCAACGAGATCGTCATCTTCCGCGAGCCGCCGATCTCGCTGACGCCGCTTCAGGGCGTGATCACGACGACTTTTTCGACGCCGCTCGCGCACGCCAACCTGCTCGCCAAAGGCTGGGGCGCGCCGAACGCTTATATCAAAGACGCCGACCGTCTGTTCGAGCCGCTCAAAGGCAGGTTCGTTTATTTCGAGACGCGCGAAGACGGTTACACGCTCCGGCCCGCCGAGACGAACGAAACATTGGAAGCGGGGCGGCGTCTGGCCAAACGCTCCGACCTGCTCACGCCCGAAGCCGATCTCGAATTCAAACAACTGACCGAGCTGAAAGACCAGCGCAAACGCGACGCTAGGCGCTTCGGCGCGAAGTCGGCCAACCTGGGCGAAATTATTCACGCCGCCCGCGCCGGCATAGTTCGAAACATCATCGTGCCGGCGGGGTTTGCGGTTCCGTTCTTTCACTACACGCGATTCATCGAAGAGAACAATCTGGAAGAAACGATCGTCGAGATGCTCGGCAATGACCGTTTCAACCACGACCCTGTTTATCGCAAACAGCGGCTAGCCGAATTGCGCGCGAAGATCCAAAACGGCAGGATGAACGAAGAGTTCATCCGCGCCGTAATCGCCAGGCGTCATGAACTACTCGGCGACAAAGGCGTCTTCGTTCGCAGTTCTACCAATTCGGAAGACCTGCCCAATTTCAGCGGGGCGGGTTTGTATACCACCGTGCCGAACGTGCGCGATGACAACGCGCTCGCGGAAGCGATCAAAACCGTCTGGGCCTCGTTGTGGAATTACGAGGCTTACGAGGCGCGAGAGAGCTTCGGCATCAATCATTCGGCGGTCTACCCGGCAGTGTTGATCCAGGAAGGTATCAACGCCGAGGCGGCGGGCGTCCTGATCACGACCAATCCGTTCGACAGAGAAGACCGCCGCTCGGTATACATCAACGCCAAACGCGGGCTCGGCATTCGAGTCGTCGAGGGACGGCGCGTCCCAGAGCAGTTGATCTTCAACCCGCGAACGGGAGCGGCCCGCGTCCTGACGCGATCGGGAGAGGACACGATGCTGACTTTCGACGAGCGCGGCGGCGTGCGGGAGATCAAGATCGATATGGAGCGCAGAGTGTTGACCGACGCGGTCGTGAGGCGATTGGCCCGCGCCGCGCTGCAAATCGAAAGCGCCTTCGGCGGACGCGATCAGGACATAGAATGGATCACAATCGGCAATCAGATTTACATCGTACAGTCGCGCCCCTACGTAGAAAAATAGACGGAGGGACGGAGAGCGGGGGAGCGGGAGAGCGGGAGAGCGAGCGAGTGAGAGGCGGAAAGACGAAGAGGCGCTATTTCACTCCCTCTCCCTCGCTCTCCCGCTCCCTCGCTCTCCCGCTCGCTCTTTCCCTCTGCCTCGCGGGCTGTTCGCGCCCTGTCACTGAAGCGGAGAAGAAGGCGGCTGTTGATGAATTCTTCACTCAGGCGAGATCGTGCTGGCCGAACGACGGCGAAAGCTCGGCGCCATTGGCCGTCGAATCAGTCGTGAGCGATAAAAACGCGACGCGCGTTCGGCTGATCGCTTACGCGCGCGACGAGGCGGTGGATTTTTATCTGCCTGTTTACCGCATGAGCGCCGGGCGGTGGTTGATCAACGAAAAAGGGCGAGTTTACCTGCTCGATGAGCAATGCCGCGAGTTCAAGTTGAACGACGCGAATCCGTCGCCAGGCTCTCTTTCCGATTTTTTGGGAGGAGAGAAGATTCCGCCGGACGGGCGAATACGATTGAAACCGGGGCAGGCGTTTGAAGCGACGCTGGTATTTCCGCCGTTGCCGGATCGGGCGCGGGTCGGCGCGCTGGTTTACGACGGGCGCGTCTTGCCTTTTGCGCTGGACTAACTGTCGTCTTCTAAACGCTGTGGCTGGAGCAATGAGATGTGGCGCGAGTAAACAACTCGCGCCACATCTTCACACCGAAAAACTTTCACCCCAGCGCTTACTTCATCACGGACGGAACATGGGGAATCACTTCAATCGGTTCTATCAAAAATTACCGTCGCGGAATACCGGCGCCGATGAACAACTGCATCTGCTGAACGAAGCAGAGATCAGGCGCCTGCGCCAAAGGCAGCGCATGGTAATGGCGATTGCGGCCCTGCTTTCGGTCGTCGGCTTCCTGACCTATTACCTGCCGGTTTATCGTTTCCCGCGCCTCTTTCCGTCAATAGATCTGGCGATCCCGCTGACAGGCGCCGCGGTCAGGCTGCCGTGGGCCGAACTTCTCTGGTGCGTGTCGCTCACGTCAATTGAACTCTACCTGCTGACGCTGTCGAACATCTTCGGGGCGCACGAGATCGCCGTCGCCACGGGCTTCATCACCGGCGTTACGAAACCCGAAAGGGCCGATGCGATCCTTCAGATCGGCCTGGAAAAGAAGACCATGGAAGTCAGCCGATACGGCATTGATCCGTTTCAGGGCGCCGATAAGCGGCTACTCTTTCTTTTCAACGCCGTCCTGAGACTCAAAGGCTGGTTTGCAAATCAGGTCATACGGTTTCTGGTCCGCCTGCTGTTGGGCCGCTACGCGGTGCGCGCCGTGCTGGATTTCGCCGGAATGCCGATCTATATGGCGATCAACGCCTATTCGGTTCACGCCGTGATGCGCGAGGCGCGCGTGATCATTATGGGCCAGACGCTGATCAATCTTCTGATCGCCCGCCTTCCGCGACGCGAATTATCGGCGGCGGAGAAGGAATTGCTCTACGATACGCTGCAATACGTCGCCGTCTGCAAACGCGACTTTCATCAAAACCACTACGCGCTGACGAAGGCTTTGCTCGAATTCTTTCACGTCCCGGCTGAGAAATATCATTGCTTGCCGGACGATTACGCCGAGAGGCTTAAACAAGCGCCCGCCGCCCCGACAGCGCTCTGCCAGTTGATAATCCTCCTGGGCTTCATTCTCGACGGGCGCGTCTCCTGGCGTGAACGGCTGAGGCTTCGACAGATGAACCGGCTCGGCATCCTGAAAGAAAGCCATGCGGATTTGAAACGCTATGCCCGCGATTTCTTGAACGGCGCCGGCGTGGACTCGTGGAGCGATGCGTATCTCAAATTTGCTTCTGGCGACCGGGTGGAATAAATCAGGGCCGTTCTACTGCTGAGTTTTTCTCTTACTTCAAGACAGTTTTACCGTCAGGCAATATGACAGCCCCGACGCAACCGCCTCGATGGTGGTCGCACTCCCAGGAGGTAAAATCGTTAGGCTTCCATTTGAGAAGAGCGTAGTGATCTTCAAAACGCCGTAGCGCCATTCTCCCGTCGGGCAGGACAAACCAATACGCCTCGATATACTTTCTCCCAACCAACAGCAAACAGACATCCTTCTGCGCCGCCGCAACCTCATTCACTAACGACTGCTTTTGCTCCATTTCTTTGCGGCGTTCATCATTTTCATATTACTTGAATCCTGCGCATAAATCGGGAGACGCCTGGGTACGCAACGCTTCCAGCGTGCAGGCGTGGATTGTAGCCCCTTGGGAAGCCCGGAGCGCCTGGAGTCGATTCGTATGCTTGCAATTGATAAACAAATAATTCAAGCAAGGCCTGTTCCTGAGCATTTGATTTCAATCAATGCGCCTCCTGCCGAGACTGCACGCTGGAAGCGATGCGTACCCAGGCTTGCGCCAATCAACGCTTTGATTGCAAAGTTTTTTTATTTGCACACCCTTCATATCTGCTTTTTCACGATCTTATCCACCGAGGTTTGCGCGATCGGATGATAACCCGGCCGGGCTTTAGCGTAGATTTTCTGCGCCCGCTCTTTGCCTGCCGGCGTCTTCACCAACTCTTCGTACAATGGCTTGATCAATTTTTGCCTGCCGATCGAGGTCAGATACTCCTCGAGGCGCGGATAGGCCGTCTCGTAGTTGTTGCGTATCGAAATCAGCAACCACTGATGCGCGATCTCGGCGTTGCCGATCTTCGTCAGGCCGAAAGCCTGATCCAGTTCTTTCAATTGATTCGCGGTCAACTGTTGCGGCAGGAACCGCAGGAAGTGGAGCCATTCCTGCGTAGACCATTGCTTCGTCCGGAGCTTCGCCGCCGGAGTCTTTCCGTCCAGCCACTCTTTGGCTTGCGCTTCCACTTTGGCGAAGGCGTCCGATTGCGGCTTCGGCGCGCTAGCGGGCAACCCGGGTTTGAATATCCATTCCTCCAGCGGGATTTTCGCCGCCAACTGCGGGTTCGGATCGAGGAGATTCTTTTTCAGATGCGCGATGAAATCGTCGGTCGTGATGCTTTGAAAAGCGAACCGCTCGAAATAGCCTTTCAGGAATTGATCGAAGCGTTCGCGCCCGAAGGTCTCTTCCAGGAGCCGCAAAAAGAGCGCGCCTTTCTCGTAAGGCACGAGCGTGAAGCCGTCGTCGGGATCGCGTCCGGCGAGATCGACATGCAGAATCTCGTCGGCGTCCGGCAGATCATCCATCTCCTTTTTCAGACTCTGAAGCCCCAGCGCCGCCTCCATCTCTTCGCGCTCGCGCCCGTAGATCGCCTCGATGACGCGGCGCTCCAGGTAGGTCGTAAAACCTTCGTTGAGCCAGAAGTCGCGCCAGGTCGCGTTGGTCACCAGGTTGCCCGACCACGAGTGGGACAACTCGTGCGCGATCAGCGAGACCAGGCTCTTGTCTCCGGCCAGGACGGTCGGCGTGGCGAAAGTCAATCGCGGGTTCTCCATCCCGCCGATCGGGAAGCTCGGCGGCAAGACCAGAATATCGTAGCGATCCCAGCGGTACGGCCCGTAGAGCTTTTCGGTCGCGACAACCATCTTTTCCGTGTCTTCAAATTCGCGCGCCGCTTTATCCAGCATCGCGGGTTCGGTATAAACACCGGTGCGATTGCCGAGCGGTTTGAACGCGATGTCGCCCGCCGCGAGCGCCATCAGGTATGGCGGAATCGGCTGCGGCATGTTGAAGGAATAACCGCTCTGATCCCCGCCGATCAGGTCGTTGAATGACGCCTCTCCGGCGCTCATCACGGCGCGCAACCCTTTAGGCGTTCGAATCCTGGCCGAATAAGTCACGCGCACGCCCGGCGAATCCTGCAGCGGAATCCAACTGCGCGCGTGAATCGCTTGCGATTGAGTGAAAACGTAAGGATGCTTTTTGCCCGCGGTCTGCGCCGGTTCCAGCCACTGCACGCCCGAGGCGTTCGGACTTGTTTCGTATTCGATGTAGACTTTCGTCGCTCGCGGAGGCAGTTGAATGGCGAGCGGCGCGCCCAAAATCTTGTCAGCCGCGCCGAGCGTGAACTGCGCCGGCGCGAAGCTGATCCCGTCATTCGACGTTTCCGCCTTGATGATCTTCAGGTCTTGCGTGTCCAGTTTGAGCGAATCGGCGTCTGGCTTTATGCGCTCAATCGTCAATGTTGACGAGCCTTTCAAAACTTTGCGATCGAACAGGACGTCGAGGTTGAGGTCAACGTGGCGGACGCGGACCTGTTCGGGGTTCGAATATGAATGCGCGTCGCGCGCGTTATCCGTTTTTGCGGCCGCATCGGCGGATCGCAAATCTTTCGCGCCGTCAGTTGATGAATTCCGACAAGCCATAACAAACAACCCAAGCAGGATGGTGAAACAGATTAGGGATCGTGTGACTTTCATTTTGCTCCTCCGAAAACGCGCCATGTAGTAGCGACTTCAGTCGTTACTACGTGGCTATGTTCGGATGAGATTGTCAAAGCGGTTCCCGGCTGTCAATCGGTTGAGCTATTATTCGAGTATGAATTTCAACCAGGCTGTCGAGATGATCGCAAAATCGAATCGCATAGTCGGCTTTACGGGCGCCGGCATTTCTACCGAATCCGGCATCCCCGACTTCCGCAGTCCCAACGGCATTTGGGCCAACAACCGGATCATCGAATATCAGGAATTCGTTTCGAGCCGCGCGGGCCGCGTCGAATACTGGCGGCAGAAGGTGGCGATGTGGCCCGAAATGCGCGACGCTCAGCCGAACGCGGGCCACCTGGCTTTCGCCGAACTCGAACGCCGGGGAACATTGCGCGCGATGATCACGCAAAACATCGACGGGTTGCACCAACGCGCAGGCTGTATGAATGTGATCGAACTGCACGGCACGACCGTCGAAGCGGTCTGCCTGACTTGCGGAGATCGCATCTCGATGGACGAAGCCCTGCGCCGAGTCGAAGCGGGCGATCCGGCGCCGGAATGCGATCACTGCGGCGGATTGCTGAAACCGGCGACCGTCTCTTTCGGCCAGGCGATGCCCGCGCGAGAGATGGAATTGGCCGTGGAAGCCTGCCACGACTGCGACGTGTTCCTGGCCGTCGGGTCGTCACTGGTCGTCTATCCGGCGGCGGCGCTGCCCGAACTGGCGAAGCGGAACGGCGCGGCCTTGATCATCATCAACCGCACGCCAACGCCGATGGACGGAATCGCTGATCTGCTAATCAATGACGAGATTGGAAAAACGCTGCCGATGCTGATTGGTCAGGTTCAAGTCTGACCTGTTCCTT
>WNGA01003096.1_pt1 | contig 28970 bp, 19 predicted proteins | sample 5400061 | NCBI WGS metagenome assembly WNGA01 (sample SAMN13153366, study PRJNA577476) | soil metagenome | isolation source: 100 cm soil or saprolite under grassland replicate 2 | place: USA:California | collected 2016-06-15
TTTTGCTTGATCCATGCCACCCAACTTCATTAATGCGACTCGTCTGGCTTCCTCGGGCGACATACCGGCGCGTATGTTGTCGTCGATATGCATTTGCAGATGGCTCTCGATCTCGGCGGCGAAATCGCGTTCGCGAGCAGCTTTTTGAAACAACCCTTTAAATCTAGCTAACCAAGCGCGAAGTTGTCTCATGCCTTGTCCTCCGTCGGCGTCAGGAACTTAGCGAGTATTGCGGTCGTGCGGTCCCAGTCCTCGGTTTCTTTGGCGAGTTGTCTGCGGCCCGTACGTGTGAGTTTGTAGAACTTGGCTTTCCGATTGTTTTCAGAGACGCCCCATTCGGAGACAATCCATCCCTCCTGTTCCAGCTTTAGCAACGAAGGATAGAGGGTTCCATAATTCAGCGAGAGCTGATCTCCACTCGTTTGTTCGATGCGCCGGGCAATTCCATATCCATGAAGCGGTCCAAGCGTTTCAATGGTCTTCAGGATCATTAACGCCAGTGTCCCCTGCCGGATCTCAGTTTTATTTCCCATACGTGTGTGTCTCCTATGGCGTGGCCAGAGGAATATAATCCGTTTTGTATTGGAAAGCAATAGGAGATGTTGTAGGGGCGGCCCTCCGTGGCCGCCGCTCGTAGCAATTCACATCCACTTCAATTTGTTGGGCGGCGCCGCAGTTAGATTCGGTCCGGGAATCGGAGCGCGAGGCGGAGCACTGGTCGAAGCCTGCGAATGTCCAAGCACGCCCAAGTGGCCTAATAATGCTGCCGGAATGGACGACATGCTGGGCATGCCCGGCAAGCGTATACCAGACGGACCGAGATCGACAGGGCGCGGTAAGGTGGAATGGCAACCATCAGAGAATGTTAAGATTATCTTTGAGCAACATCCTTATCATCCGAACGCTCCCTCGTGGCATAAGGGACCACACTACCATTTGGATACGCCGGGATGTCGGCATGTTCGCTACCTGCCTGGCGATCCGTTACCGTAGGTCCTGTGTTCCTCCAGGAGGTCTAATAAAGAGATGGAAGAAGTAAGAACGATTCAGTTTGTCGATGCCGAAACTAAAGAAAGCGCGGTCGCCGTAGTACGGGTGGCCATGGGCATTGTTGGATTCTGTCTGTCACTCGAGGAAGACGGCGATATTGAAGTTTTCCTTGGGGTAGATGATTGCCGCACTCTGGTTGCGGCAATCAACGAGGCTTTGGTGCTTGCTTCATCAACTTGATGGCATTAACCCTGCCTAACGGTAGTTGGCAATCCGTAGATCCCGATCAGGAGGGCTTCCATGCTGGCATATACCACGACAAGATCATCATCGACTGAAGGACGAAGTATCGGAGAGTTGTAACGATTTGTTTAGGATCCTTAGTTAACAAGCAGATGACCGATCCCGCGCGTCAAATCAGATTGAAGAAGGTTTCCGGAGCAAACCCGCCATTTTTGGAGAGATATAGTGTCTGACAAAGAGTGCTTTTTTTGTTGCGTCTGCCGAACATCGGGATGAGGACGACGCGTTTTTGGAAGTAGTCGCGCGGAATGACCAGTTCTGGCCAGAGTTAAGAACGTCAGAATCATGGATCCAACTCCTCCCAGAGGACCATCGCTCTTACACCACGCTGCAACCACCCTCGGACCTTCGTAACAGTCAGCGTGTGCTTCACCGAGCTGCGAACCTCGACTCCAACTGCGTAAGGCCACCGGGTTCCATATCGTGTTTCCGAAATGCACACAGAGGTGTTGAACCTCGTGCCTTTCCGCCCGACGCTTTGAGGTTCGGTTTAGAAGACCGATGCCGGGAACGCGGGCCAGAGTTTGGAGGCGACGGTGAGTTTCGAACTCACACACTGCTGTTTACGGGACAGCTGCTCTGCCAGTTGGAGCTACATCGCCTTCGGATTTGTGGTCGGGGCGTGAGGCCGACACGCCTCTGCGAACTCCACGCTCCCGCACAGTCACCGTTCTGCGGGGATGAGTCACGCCCCGATAAATCAAAGGATGATGTATGAATTATGAAGGATGAAAAGAGCGGCTTTACTTCATCCTTCATCCTTCCGCCTTCATCCATTTTTTTTGGTGCCCAAGGAAGGACTCAAACCTTCAACCTCTGGTTTGTAGGACCAGCGCTCCCTCAATTGAGCTACTCGGGCAGGAAATCAAGGGATGAATTTTGAAGGATGAACAGAGCGGCTCTACTTCATCCTTCATCCTTCCGCCTTCATCTTTGCATTTGGCAATCGGCAATTAAATCAGAAGCGGCTCTTTCGTTCGCGATGCACCTTCTCCATGACGCCACGATCATCGTGTACATCCATGAAGAGGTACTTGCGCCACTCAGCGCGCGCCTCGGCGTAATGGCAAAGCACTACGCGCTCTAGTTTCACGCGCAGCGCCGACTGCGAAGTCAGCAGCGGCATTCGAGCTTCCGCCGGCGTGCGATTGCTTTTGCGATTATTACAAGGCACACAAGCCGTCACTATGTTCACCGGCGAGTTATCACCACCACGCGAACGCGGCTGAATGTGATCGAGTGTTAGCTCGACCACGCCTTTCTTCTCGGCGCAGTACTGGCAGCGAAACTTGTCGCGCATGTAAATTCGCAAGCGCTTCATGCCCGATGTCTCGCGGCGTCGACGAACGTTGATGTAAGTGCGCCGGCGAATAACCGAAGGCACTGGGAATTCATCGTGTGCCGAACGAAGCACGCGATCTCCGTCCCATTCCTCGACGAAGACGGTGTTCTTAAACGTCATGATGATTGCGCGTGCGACACTGACGGTGCCGAGCGGTTCGTAAGTTTGGTTGAGTAGCAAAACTCTGCCATTAAGTGCCATCTCTCGGCACCTCCTTTCGATAGATTTGTAGGGATGTCGCTCCGTGGACACCCCTGGTAGCATGATCGTTCCACTTTGATTGAAGACGTTTGCTCCATCCGCAGAGGGCGCCCACGGAGAGGGCGCCCACGGAGTGGCGCCCCTACAATGTTTGTGAATGAGTTGAATTTGGAGCGCGCGGTGAGACTCGAACTCACGATACCGGATTTGCAATCCGGCGCCTTAACCGCTTGGCGACGCGCGCAAATTGGACCGGAAGGAGAGATTCGAACTCTCGAATCGAGTTTGGAAGACTCGCATGTTTCCAGCTACATCACTTCCGCAGATCATTTCCAATTGCCCATTACCGATTGCAATTGCGATTTACTCCTTATGATTTTGTACTTAGTTCTTTGTCTTGAAATTGGACGTGAGGTTAGACCTCAATCAAAAATCGGCAATTGGCAATCGGCAATATGTTGGAACTCCTGGAAGGACTCGAACCTGCAACCTCGACGTTCGAAGCGTCGCAGTCTTCCAGTTGAGCTACAGGAGCGTAAGCATTGTCGATTTCCTATTGCCAATTGCCAATTTGACTCGGTTTTGTCTAGTTCCTAAGACTAGCGCCTCCTCCCGATTGGGCTACGCCGGCAAAGGCAAGGATGAAGGCGGAAGGATGAAGGATGAAAAGAGTTGCCTGAACCTCATCCTTCATCCTTCATCCTTCATCCTTCATCCCTCATCCCTCATCCCTCATCCTTCATCCTTGGTCTTGGCGGAAGGGACAGGAATTGAACCTGCAAGCGACGAATGCGCGGTAGTTTTCGGGACTACTGCCTTACCAGTTAGGCTACCCTTCCTGAAATTTTGATATGTGATTGTTGTTAGATTGGCAGGGACGCTCGGATTTGAACCGAGAATCTCGATTCTGGAGACCGATGGTTTGCCAGTTAGCCTACATCCCTAAAAGATTCTTGGTGCATGTGGTAGGACTCGCAGCTACGAAGTCACTCCGGACGCCTGATTTACAGTCAGGTGCTTTTGCTGCTCAGCCACACATGCGAAGTGGAATTCAGATTTCAACTCTTACGCGCAAGATTTCAAATCTGAGATCCATCTATGATAAAAAATAGATGAAGGCAGAGAGAACAATGCCGCGAACACACTTCGAGGCACACTTCTCCTGAGGATGGCGACGCTCGACACGCTCGCAAAGCAACGGCGTCGTCATCCGTTGAAGGCTCCCTGCCTTCATCTCTCGCAAGCCTCCCAGGGAAGCTGCCCGCTCCTTCAATTCTCGCGATTTTTACTTTGAGATTTGGGAGCGGGAGTCCGCTCCCGCTGATTAATGCCTGATATGACGGCTATCTATGGACGTCTCTTGTCCGAGTCTGCCGCTAAAGGTATTGACGGATGACAAGCTCAGACGTAATGCGTACACGACGCCATACGTGGCGGCCGACGGCTGCCATTTAGCTACGTGTTCTTTGTATGTCCTGCTCGTCATCATTGAAGTTTCTTCCTCACCGTGCGCGACCATGTCGTCGCGCGAATTGTCTTGTATAAGACAGGAACACTGACCCTGTCAAGTACTTTCTGCAAAAAAGCAATGAAGGAGAGATTGCTCCTTCACTTCGATAACTCTTACGCTATGTAGGTTGCCCACAGAATAATTTACATCATGAAGGGACTTTCAAATGACTGCCAAGAGGTTCTTCCGCAAACTATATTGCGGGAGCGTGTGATGAGACGGTTCAAGTCAGCAGGACACACGCAACGTTTTCTTCGGTCTTCGGACTCATTACGTCACACTTCCGCGTTGGTAGACATCGGTACAGAGCTCGTGGCTATCGGCAAGTGATAAAGTCGAGATTCGCATTATGGGATGAGGCCATTTGCCTCTAGGCGATCGTAAATTCACCAGTTGACGAAAGTTGGATTCGTCTTGTGTCAGCCCTAGTTGTGCTTCTCTTGAGTTAAGTTGACAATGCCCATAACAACGTTGCGGCCTCACAGGCTGACCTGGCGATTGCCTCCGAACTCTACCCAGGTGCCGAACCCTCTCCCCACAGCTTTCTGATAGACCAGGTATGCCGAAGCTATGTCCTCTACTGCCAAGCCCAGCGATTTGAAGAGCGTGATTTCATCTTCGCTTTGTCGTCCTATTATTTGACCAGACAAGATCTCCCCGATTTCACCTTGAATGTGATGATCGCCGATTATTCCTTCGTTCCTGGGGATCAAGTAATCACCGGCTTCGTTAACTGTCGACTCTCGCCGGTCAACAAAGAGGCGTGACTTAGCCATGGCTTCGTTGTCGAGCTCACGGGTCAGCGGAATACTCGACCCGACGGCGTTGATATGTACGCCTGATGCGAGCCACTTACCCATCAGTATCGGCTCACGCGCAGAGGTAGTCGTGCAAACAATGTCGGCACCCTTCACAGCATCTTGTGCATTGCTGGTTTGCGCCACGGAGACGTCTTGCTTATCAGAGATATTTCGCGCGAAGGCTTTCACGTGATCGGGATTGGGACTCCATACGCGAACCCGATTAATGTGTCGCGCTGCCATCATCGCATTCACATGCGCGTGCGCCTGCACGCCTGAGCCGAGAATGGCCAACTCCACTGCATCTTCGCGGGCCAGCAATCTGGTTGCAACGCCGCTGACGGCAGCTGTACGGATTGCGGTAATGGCACTGGCATCAACCATTGCCAGTAGAGTCCCATGCTCTGCCTCGAAAACCAGCACCGCTCCCTGATGCGAATCATGCTCACTCCCCTTATTGTTGTGAAAAACGCTGACTACTTTCAGACCCATCGCGTTGAGACTCTCAAGGTAGCCAGGCATTATTCCCAGCAGTCCCTGCTTTTCCGGAAGATGAAGAACCTGACGCAACGGGTTGAGCGCTTTTCCGTCAGAGAGCGCTGCGAGTGCTTCTGCCATTGTCTCCATGCACTCGCCAATGGGGAGCAACTGATGGACTTCTGCTTGGTTAATAATCAATATTTTCATCATCAATTCTTATGGAGATGCTCGCATTGGTGCAACGACCCTTAAGTTCGCAGTCGCAGGAAACTCAACGTTATTTGTTCTCCACCCGGGCCTGGGGCTTTGCGGTTGTTTCCCGGATGAAGTTGCTGACATCCTGCTTCAATTGCTGCCGCGCACCTTGACTTTCGTACATCATGTGTCCCCCCTCGTAGCATTTCGTCGTGATATTGCGTTTCACGGCAGGTTCCAGCTGATCAACCAAATAGGAATTCAGCGAACAACTGTTTAGCGAGTCGTAGAATCCGGCCGCGACCAAGGCTCTCATCGATGAATCAAGACCGATAGCACGACTTAGCCAGGGCTGGCTTCCACCAGGAGGAGCGTCAGTACTTGGCGGAGCTCCAGCAGCGGGCGGTGGTCCCTGGTTGTAATTCCACCGGTTACCAACTGAGAACGGCCGCCCACCACTGTTCGGCAGGAAGCCGTCCTCGATTCCTTGATAAGGAAGGTCAGTCTTGAACTGCAAGGTTGTACGCAGGTACTTAAGGACCGCGAGGTTGCGACCGGGCCGCGGACTGTTTTCACGCGTGGCTGTGAGCCGAGTATCGAAACGTGCCAGAACTTCTTTTCGGTCTCGTAAGAGTTGTTCGGCAAACTGTTGCCTGGCGACAATCAGCGTTTTCGGATCAACGAGCGACACATCGAGACCGGTAAAGCGTGCAAGCTGAGCCCGAATCGCTTGTCGCTCCGCGTCACTAAGCTTATTGTCGCGATTTGCCAGCGCCGGTCCATAGACTGTTTGGGCCCAGACCTCAGATTGCTTTCGCGTGGTTGAAAGATCCTTCTGAAGTTCCGGAGACAGCTTCTTGTGGAAGAAAGCCGCCGCCGTTCGCGTTGGTACAAACAGCGCAGTTCGCATGTCGTCTGACACTACCGAACCTGCCCCGACACCTCCCGAGATCAGAATTACACCAGCTACTTTCATGTTGCGTTGAGCTAGTGCTTCCGCGACACCTGCGGCTCGCCAAACGCCGTAGCTTTCACCCGTAAGAAAGAGTGGCGCATCCCAGTCGTCGAAACGAGTGAGAAAGACCCGGACAAACTCGGCGACTGAAGCAATGTCACCCAGAGTGCTGTAGAACTCTGCTCCATATTCGACGCGAGTCGGTCGGCTAAAACCAGTGCCAATTGGATCCACAAAGACCAAGTCGGCCTGATCAAGCCAGGTCATCTGGTTGTCCTCGAGTTCGCATTCGCATTCGGGCGGGCCGGTGGGATCGTCGTTTGACTTGAGTCGCTTTGGTCCAAACGCAAAGAGATGAAGCAGCGAAGAATTAGCTCCTGGACCACCATTCCAAAGGAACATCAAAGGCCGCTTCGGTTCAGAGGAAAGACGATCGAGTTTGTATGAGATGAAGAACATGTTGCCATGGACCTCACCCGTCTCGTTATTTAGTATCGGCAAGCGTCCTGCCTGCGCGGTGTACTTCAGAATCCGTTGGCCCACCCTGACTTGATTGCGAGTGGAGACGATTTCGTTATCCGCTTCGGCTGATTCCAACATCGGCGGTTGCGCAACGAATGCCACTCGGGAGGTTGTGAGCAAGGCGGCGACAAGCACGATGCCAACAGAGAACAGTTTGTTGATGATTTTCATTTTGATCTGTTATGAACAACTTAAGAACTTGCCATGCCGGGGTTGCGCAAAGAGGAAGGCTACTGCTAACTCTGTAACTCGCACTCTCTCTGTTGTGGACACTTCATGCCAGCGCTCCCAGAAGTCGATCGATGTCCTGCATGTCGTTGTAAACCGAAGGCGATACTCTGATGAAGTGTCCACCCAGTCTGACGTTGATGTTTGCCTTTTTCAGTTTATCCAATACCGGCTTCCGTTCTTTAACGCTGAAAGTGATCAGGGCTGACTTCGTTCCCGCGGGTGTAACCGGGTCAAAGCCCAATCGAGGCATCTCTTTTCGCAAACGCTCGAGTAGTGGTTGTCTGTGTGCTTCGATGGCTTCGACACCTAACTGGCGAATGTAAGGTAACGAGACGCTGAGAGCTGCCATTGGTCCATATGCATTACTGCCTACTTCGAAATGCGCGCTTGCATCGGTTCCTAATTCCCATGTGAACGGGACCTTCGCCGGAGGGTCGCTCGGGAGGAAGTGTGTATCGATGCTCCCCGAATGGTAACCGATCTGCGAGCGACGAATTTTGGGCAGTAAGTCTTCGCGTGCGTATAAAAAGCCCAGTCCGAAATCCCCCATCAACCACTTGAAGCTGGAGCATGAAGCAAAGTCAACTCCGCTGGCCTTTACATCAATCGGAGTCGTTCCGGCCGCTTGAACAATATCCGCGTAAACATGAGCACCATGTGCGTGCGCCAGTTCGCAAACAGCTTTCAAGTCATGCTGAAAGCCGTTGTACATTGCTACCAACGATACCTCGATGAGCTTTGTCTTCTTGTCTACCAGACGCTCTAGATCGCGCATCTCAATGCGTCCCTCGCGCGGTATGGCGATTCGAAGATCGAGACCTTGATCGCGTTGCAGCGCTTGCAGGTGCAGGATCATTCCATCGAAGTGAAGCCCGTCGGTAACTACGTTGCCACCTGAACCTGGAATTCCGAGCGAATTGAACACGAGGTTCTCGCCCGTGCTCGTGTTTGGAACAAAACTGATCTCCGACGGCTTTGCATTGATCAGACCAGCAAAATGCGATTTGACTTCCCTGCCCAAAGCGTCATGGCCTGGATCATCAATCCGGCCAGGGTGCGATCGCGAAGTTGCTTCCTTCTGCACTGCCTCAGCTGCGGCAACGGGCATCGGATGTGTGTAAGCCCCATTGATATAGGTGAGGCCTTCGGGAATTGCGAAATCGCTCTTTCTCGGAAAGCTATTCTCAAATGACCCGGACCTGAGCTTTGTCGATGAACCAATGTTCAGTTTGGCTTGTACGGGTGAAAACGCTGATGCTACAGCAAGTCCGCCAATTCCAGTCAAAACCTCGCGTCGATTGAGCTGCATATTTGTTTCCTTAATCCCTGGTCGGTTGACCAGCATTCGAGCCAGTCGACACCGCGTCTTGCATAAATCTAATTACGTCACGCTTGAACTCGAGCTGTGCCGATTGATCTGTGTAGAGAGCGTGACCGCCACCGTAACCACGTGCCGTAACATTACTTGGTATTTCAGTATCGAGATGGTCTGCCAAATAGGTGTTTGCGCTGTAGCTGCATACAAGATCGTAATAGCCGCACGTAACCAGCACGCGGAGTTTGGGATTTGCGATCAGGGCCCGCCGCAAAGGTTGCTCCGGCGGTCGTGCTGGTCCGGCCGGTGCACCAGTTGTACTTTGAGCCGGTGCGGCAGCGCGGCTCCACTTCACCGACATCCAATCACCACGAAACGAGTTTGGAGGTGGATAGCCTCCGCCAAATGGTCCCTGATATTTCTGATCACTCTTGTACTTCAGTTCATTTCGGAAATAACGAAGTACCCCGATGTCGTTAATGATGTTTTTGAGACTGGGATCTTTGGTGGGATCATAGAGGTGCTCGTTCGGATTGAGTGGACCTACAAGTCTTGAGTCGTACCGTCCAACCACAAGCTTGCGATCACCGAGCAGTTGCTTAGTGAATGATTCCATCAGAATCGTTAACGTCTTAGCATCTATGTCCTTTGGGTTAAGCCCTGAAAAGCGCGCTAACTGGGACAGAATCGTAACTCGCTCTGCATCGGTCAGAGAATCTCGCCGTGTGAGTGCGGGCATGTAAGTCGAGAGCGCAAAGCTTTCCGCCTGCTGTAGTGCTGATTGCAAATCAGATTGGAGCGCAGGCTCCAGTCTCTTGTTGGCAAATGCAGCGGCCGCGAAACTGGGCAAGGCCAGCGCCGTTCGTTGCTCAGTGCTCAGTTGGCCCAACGGAAGAGTCAGCCCCATGAGGATTACACCGTTGACGGTGATACTGCGTCGTTGGAGAACGTCAGCAACCCCGACTGCACGCGTAACCCCGAAGCTCTCACCCGCGAGAAAGAGAGGTGCATCCCAGGCTTCAAACCGATTGCGATAGACACGAATAAACTCGGCAACCGACTCGGCATCGCCGAGATTCTGGTAAAACTCAGGCCCGTACTCCACCTTCGTCGGACGGCTGTAGCCAGTCCCGATCGGATCAACGAAAACAAGATCAGTTTGCTCGAGCCATGTGCCCTGGTTGTCGACCGCACTGCCATCCGGTTGAAGACGTCTTGGACCAAAGCCCAGCAAGTGCACAAGTGACGAACTTGAGCCGGGCCCACCGTTCCAAAGAAACGTCAACGGCCGCGGTCGTGCGCCGGGCAACGGACCGAGGGTGTAGGCAATGAAGAACATGTTCGCGTGGACTTCCCCGGTTTGGTTGTCGAGGATAGGCAGCCGACCGGCACATGCTGAGTACTTCAAGACTCGCCCGCCTACCGTGACTTGATGCTGTGTAGTGACGATTCGATCCTCGAGGTCTTGTCCAATAACGGCACTAACCGTTACCAGATAAAGGCAAACTACAACAATCGCCAATTCGAAAGAGCTGCTTCGTTTGAGATTCATAGTTGCTCTGTTCTCATTCATACCGTGGCTTTAGCCCGAAGATCATTTCGGCAGAACGATCGGTGAAATCCCTTGTCGAGCCAGTAGCTGATTGTACGCTTCGAGATCAGTGCCAAGCAGCTTCGCCAGTTGAGTTTTGTAACCATCAAATTCCTTGGAGAGTTCGACGTAGAGCCCTCTCTGTCCTTCAGTCATCGCAGGCATAACCTGATTGATAGACACGTGAAGGAAATTGAAATAGCTTGAGAAACGACTTGGCTCAACTACTGCTCGCTGGCCGCCGCTCGGATTTCTCTGAATCAACACATCCTCGATCTGCTGAAGCTTACCTGCCAGTTCTTTGCCTGAGTTGGTTACGTTTTCAGTTCCGGGCCGCTTCAAGACGTTATCAATCTGCTCGCCGACTTTGCGAATTACCATCACATCGTTATTCAACTCAGTCACTTGGCGCTCAATAGCCGCTAACATTTCGTCTTGTAGAGCAAATTCTTCGACCGGTATTTTCCAACGCGGATCGGGACGAATCTCTAACGGAACCGACACGACTTTGTCTTGACCGGTTAGACGGACTGTGTATGTACCCGGCATGGCGATCCGACCGCCCATCCTGAACAGCCCTGGCGCACCCCGTACTTGCTCTACCGAGTCATAGCGCAAGTCCCAGACAAAACGATTCATTCCCACTTTGACTTTGAGAGAGGATTGACGAGAGCTTTGGTCTGTCTGACTCGAATAGCGTCGGATTATCTCTCCCGAGCTATTCAGAATCTCAATCTTCAATGGTCTTTCATTCTGTACGAAGAAATTTAGAAAGGCACCGGACGGTGGATTCGCACCGGCAATTGATTCGTCGTCAAGTCCACCACCGCTCCCGCCAACATTTGTTCGAAAGGCGACTCTTGGTTGAAACAAATATGTTTCCTGGTTGGCAAAGTTCTCGGCGGCCTGCTGCATTGGGGATACATCATCGAGTACCCAGAGCGCACGACCCAGGGTCGATATCACGATATCCGTGTCATGCACCTGCAAGTCCGTTATCGGCGTCGCAGGCAGGTTGTATTGCAATGATTGCCAGTGTTTTCCATCATCAAGTGAGATAAAAATACCAGTCTCGGTGCCCGCATATAACAGACCTTTACGTTTTGGATCTTCGCGTACCACTCGGGTCCAACTCTCGACCGAGATGCCATCAACAATGCGCGTCCACGTTTGACCGAAATCAGTTGTCTTGAAAATCTGCGGCCGGTAGTCGTTGAACTTGTACCGTGACGCTGCGACATAAGCAGTGGCTGGATCGTGTGGCGAGACCTCAATCTCATTGATCAACGCATCGCTCAGCCCTGGCAAACTGAACTTTTGCCAGGTTGCACCGCTGTTGCGAGTCAGCGCAATCACACCATCGTCGCTACCAGTCCACAACACTCTTTTGTCGTGCGGGGATTCAGCAACATAGGTAATCGTGTTGTAGATCTCACCCTCGGGCCAAAATGGTCCGCCACCAACGCCTTGAGTTTCGGTCCTTGGTTGAGTGAGATCCGGACTCACTTCCCGCCAATTTATTCCCCGGTCTTCGCTCCGTAACAACATCTGTGCGGCGTGATAGATGACGCGACTATCATGTTGCGAAACAAGAATCGGGGCGTTGTAGTTGAATCGGTATTTACGCTCGCGCAGTGCAAGGCCAAATCCAATCTTTGGATACGCCATGATGTCGTGTGCGTATCTCAGCTTTTGATCAAACTCGGTAATTTGGCCTCCCCAACTGCCGGCGTAAATCAACGAGGGATCACGTTTGTCAAAAGCTACAAAGCCGCTTTCCCCTCCTCCCACTGGAAACCAATCCTTCTGATTAATTGCTCCGTGCTCCGTTGCGCTCGGAATACCGACCGTCGTCCAGTCCTGTTGTCCGCCGTAGACCCAATAAGGAAATCGATCGTCAACGTTGACGCGGTAGAACTGCCCAGTCGCCTGGTTCTGTTGCGTGGACCAGGTGCTCCCCCCGTCGTAAGAAATGGTTGCTCCACCATCGTTACCGATGATCAACGTTTTGGGATTTCCCGGATTGATCCAGATGTCGTGGTGATCACCGTGAGGAACATTGACGCGAGTGAGGTTCTTGCCACCATCTAGCGATTTGTATGTCTGAGAATTCAGAACCCAGACTACATCGGGGTTCTTTGGCTCGCCCTCGAGACGCATGTAGTACCACGGCCGCGACATCAAGTCCCAGGAACCATTAACCAACGTCCAAGACCTTGCCGCATCGTCCGATCTATAGAGACCGCCTTTTGGATCACACTCGACCAACGCGTAGAGTCGATTGTGATCAGCTGAAATCATGATTCCGATGCGGCCGATCACTTCCGGTAAGCCCTCACTAGTCTTCTGCCACGTGTCTCCACCGTCGCTGCTCTTGTAGATTGCACTGGCAGGTCCACCACTCCTTAGGTACCAAGGCTTTCGTTGGTGATTCCACATCCCGGCATATAGTACCCGCGGATTTGCTGAATCCATCGCAAGGTCCGACGGTCCGGTCAGATCGTTGACAAACAGGATCTTCTTCCAGTTTTTGCCGCCGTCCTGCGAGCGATAAATTCCGCGGTCATTGGATGGAACATAAGGTGTTCCCTGCGCGGCGACAAAGACCAGATCTGGATTTGCGGGGTCAACTCGGATGCGAGAGATCACTCGCGTTGACCTAAGGCCAAGGTGCGTCCACGTCTTTCCGGCATCAGTGGACTTGTAAACGCCATCGCCGTGAGAGAGCGTGGTACCACGAATCGCGTGCTCTCCCATTCCGACATAAATCACATTTGCGTTGGACGGCGCCACGGCGATTGCGCCTACGGAGGATGTATTTAGAAACCCATCCGTCACATTCGTCCAGGTCGTTCCGCCGTTCGTTGTCTTGTAAACGCCTCCACCGACACCACCGAAATAATAGGTCTGTGGATCTGATGCCACTCCAACAACCGCCACCACGCGTCCACCGCGAAATGGTCCAATATTGCGCCAGGTCATTACCTGGTCGAACGACATCCATGGATTGTTAACTGGAGCGGATTGCGAACACACCGCAGAGACACATCCACAAATCACTACAAAAGTCACCAGCAGGCATGCGAGTTCTTGCCGGAACCACTGTAGTTGTACTTGGGGAAAAAGCGAACTCACGTGATGTGTACTCCTTATTGTCTACTGAACCGACGGCGTCGGTCTCTTCGCCGGTGTTGTCGTGCGAATGAATTCGCCCACGTCGTTATGCATCTGCGTCAACACCGATTTCTCCGTGTACATCGAATGTCCGCCCGCATAATCTTCCTGTAGCACGTTGCGGCGTAATACCGGATCCAGACCCATATGACTGAATGCATAATCGGATGCGAAGTACGGGGTCACCAGATCGTAATAGCCGTGGGCAACAAAGACGCGCAACGTTGGGTTACGACGCATCGCATCAAACAGGTCAGGAGCAACATTGCTTGGCCCTCGTGGCGTAGCGAAATCCCATCGCTGTCCGGTCCAATACCAACCTGTTGCCGCCATACTCGGCAGAATCAACGTGTAGGCCATATCAAAACCTGGGATTGGGGTCGTCTGCGTGAAGTCCATTGCTTGTCCAAACAGCATTACGCCGTTCAACAGAATTCCGTAACTGGGAAGTTGCTTCGCCATTTCGGCTGCGCGAATTGTCCCGTAACTTTCTCCTGCTACAAACTTCGGCGAGTTCCAACGCTTGTTCGCTGTTAGCCAAGTGCTCAGGAAGTCGCACATCGATCGCCCGTCTTCGATTACGCCGTAAAAATCTTCAGGCTTTCCGCCCGGAAGTAATCGACTGTATCCGGTGCCTATAGGATCAATGAACACGAGGTCGCTCACGTCAAGGAGCGTGTATGGATTGTCCACCAGCGTATAGGGGGCAGCTCCCGTGGGCTTCGCATCGGAGGGGAGAGCCGCTCGACGAGGACTAAAAGCCGCCATGTGCAACCATACGGAAGATGAACCCGGACCACCGTTGAAAATGAAAGTGACGGGGCGAGTGCCCGCTTCCTTCTCGCCAGTCTTGGTATATGAAATAGAGACCAAACTCGCTGCCGGGCGGCCGGAAGGATCCTCAAGGATTGTTTCCGCGACGCTGGCTATATATTCAACAGCTACGCCATTGAATATTCCGCGATGTTGCGTAATGAACGAACGAAGCTTTGCGCGAGTGGGAGCCTTGTCGCCCGTGGGTGGTGGGGCAGGAGCCTGAGCAAAAAGCAAAGCAGTACATTGCGAAGCGAAGCAGATGAAAGATAGAAACGCGACCCAATGACTGCCTCGCTTCGATGCGTTGCCGGCTGATTGGTTGCTTCGTCTGTGCACTGTTTGACCGCAGGACCTGACGAGTTGCGTTGAAACCCGCAGCTCAGAAGTTCAACTTTAGACTGAACTGAATTATCCGCGGTCCAACGCTGGTTGAAGTTATCCGGCCAAATGTCGCGTTAGTAACGCTCGTATCAGGATCTGAGAACTGCGGAGTATTAAGAGCATTGAAAAACTCGGTGCGGAACTCCACGTTCGCGCTTTCGGTGGGCCATCCAGTAATTGTGTGCTTCACCAGGGCGATGTCAAAGTTTCTCTGATCGGGGCCGCGAACAATTCCTACACCGCTATTACCGAAGTCAGTGGCCCGCGCATCGCTACCAATGATGGTCCACAACGCGGCGTTCGAGGGGCTCAACGGGGCGTTCAAATTTGAACGGTTAATACAATTGGAGTTGAAAAAGTTCGTCAGCCTGCTGGCAACCGAGCCCGAAGTTGCCACGGCGTCGGACATACAGCCTGGCGCAAGTGGAGCGCGATCCCCAGTAATGCCGAAAGCGTTATTGGCATTGTTCCCGGTTAGTGTAAGCGGATGGCCTGCCTGAAACGTCGTTACGCCAGTCAGGCTCCAGTTTCCAAACAATACGCGTTTCACTCCGTGAGAGTTTTTCATCCACGGCAACTCGTAGACATAACTAACAACTAGTCTGTGTGGCCGGCTGAAGTTGGCTGGTCCATACCGAGCACGATCGTCATTCTGGTTGCCAACCCCGGCGACAGCCGATGAATTCGAGTCGACGTTTGCTCCCTCCGAGTCAAGTGTCTTTGACCACGTGTAGGAAACTAGAAATTGAGTTCCGTTGGTAAAGCGTCTGGTTAAACTCGCCTCAAGTCCGTTGTATCGCATCCGACCTTTACTCTGAACCTGCTGCAATCCCGAGGCGGTCCAACCTTGAAACGGAACGCGCGATGAAATATTAGCGACCGTATTCGTGGTGACTCCTCGAATCGGATTACTCACGGTAGTCAGCAATGCCTGGTTGACAGAGACGAGCCGCAGCAGATCAGTGCCGCGCGTTCCTACATATCCAAGCTCCAGCAAGTAGTTTTTCGCAAGCTGCGTCTGAACACTAAGACTGTATTGCTCGACCGTCCCAGGCCGGACGTTCGGGTCAACCGCGTTTACCGTAAAAGCGGAGCTTGGTGTATAAGGGAAAAACTTTGGGAACGAACTTTCGTTTTGAATTGGAGCCGGAAAGGGATTCGCAAAGGTCGCTGCTGCATTAGGTGGCCCCACTGAAATTCTCAGCTGCCCAAACGGTTGCGAAGTTGTGTTCTGTGTTTGCACCTGACCAGTGATTCTCGAGTAGTAAACACCATAACCACCATGCAGAACGAATCGCGATGAATGTGGCAACACCTGAAGTGCAAATCCGAAACGCGGGCCAAACGCATGACGCCCAAGTCCATTCATGATGGTGTCGTTTCGAGTTTGGGTAACTCCTGCCGGCACCGTACCGGGAAAATTCCCGGCCACGACAATCCCAGCAAGCGTTCCCGCCGTTGGAGGTATTGGATTGAGCAATGTGGGATCCACATTGCTGAAGCGACCAAGATCCTCCGTAATCGCGGGAAGGTAGTCATAACGCAGCCCAAGATTCAAGGTGAATTGAGATGTAACGCGATAGTCGTCCTGTGCATAGCCGGTGGCTTCCCACAGACGTACGTTCCGATCGAACTGACCGGTCAGATCAACCGCGCCGAAGATGTTGCTAAAGATTCCGGTGCCGCTTTGTGGTCCGCTTAAGCCGAGTAAGAAGTCTGCGAAGCTTTGAATGATCAGCTGGCCCGGTTGTTTGAATTTGCTGAAGTCTCGTTTGAATCGGGTCGCACCACCGCCGAAGCGGAAGCTGTGATTGCCACGATTCCAAGAAACGTCGTCAGTAATCAGGTAAGAATCCTGAATGCGTTGTCCTACTGGAGATACCGCGAGGTTGTAAGAACCTGCAATACCGATGATCGGCAAAGCATCGTTTTGTGATGACGACGTAACGCCTATAGACGAAAACGTGAATGGCGTTTCCTGTACCGTCGTACTGCGCAGACGATTGAAACCGACGCGTACCTGATTCAACAATCGAGGGCTTACAACGTAGGTATGTGCGAGTGAAGCGGAGATGAAGTAGTTCTCGGACGAATTGGGCAAGCCCGGAACGTTTCCCGCGGGAAACGCAACCGTCTGATCGCTTGAGGCCAGGAAGAACCGCTCGTTGAACGTACTCTTCGAGTTCGGGATCCAGTCCAGATTGATCATGTACTGGTCTTCATCGAACCTCGAGGGCACGCTAAACGTGGAAGAACCGCGGGTGGAAAGCGACCCGGTGGAACTCACCACCTGGGGAGTCGGAATTAGGTAACTGCCATCAGCTAACTTCAACTGCAGGAGTTTCAAGGCAACAGGATTGATATTCGATCCGTCCTGCGCCACGGCCGGGCCAACACCACCAAACTGATTTTGAAAGACACCACGACGGTCAGCAGGCGTGCTACCTGGGCCATAAAAGACACTCGCTATTCCCTGCGGGCTACGGTCGTTAGTCAGCGGAGGACCAAGCGCGGTCCGCAAACTCGAAACGCCATTTACCTGACGCGTACCCTGATATGAACCAAAGAAGAGCAGCTTTCCCTTAACGATTGGACCACCGATTGAGCCTCCGAATTGGTTTTGATTAAGGACTGGCTTCTTCTGACCATTGAGATTCGTAAAGAAGTTGTTTGCATTCAGAGAACGATTGCGGAAAAACTCGAAAGCCGTTCCGTGAAATTGATTTGCCCCACCCCGAGTCACAACATTGACATTCGCTCCGGCGTTACGACCAAAGGCGGCATCGTATTGCCCGGTCTGAACTTTGAATTCCTGGATAGTATCGGGATTTGGAATCGGAACGCCTCCGCTAGTCGTCCCTTGCTGGAAAACATCATTTACTCCGAGCCCATTCATCTGAAAGTTGTTGTCGTATGAGCGATCACCATGCGCATAGAATCCTACGCCAGTTCCCCCGAGTCCTCCGCTGCCCCGCCCCAAATCACTGGCATTCGTGACTTGTGCTGTCACACCTGGTGACAGGCCAATTATCTGAGTGTAGTTCCTTGAGACTAGAGGCAGATTAACGATAGCGTTCTGATTGACAACCCGCCCACGGGTGCTCGATTCTGTTTGCACGAGGTCTTCAGTTGCCTGCACCTGCACAGACTCAGTCATTGCGCCAACTTCAAGCTGAACATTGAGTCTGGCAATTTCGGTTACAACAACTGAGATACCGGAAACTGTGGCGGTCTTGAATCCGCTGTTGCTGAATTCAACGCGGTAGCGCCCTGGGTTCAACAATGGGATTCGGTAGGAACCGTCAGCGTCTGATACCGCGGAACGGGCTTCTGCCGTCGCTTCATTTGTCGCGGTAACTTTCGCGCCAGCAACAACGGCACCGTTTTGGTCCGTTACGGTTCCGCTCAAGGCACCCGTAGATGCGGTCTGAGCCGGACACAGATTGCTCATCGCAGCCAGCGTCACAAATAGCGCTAAATTAGCAAGCACGGTCTTCAAAACTCTCATCGCCTTCTCCTTTTATCGCCGGGCGAGTGCCGGCCGGTTGATGGTGAAAGAAAGAACGACTCGTAACCTGAGTTCCTGGCCGTGAATCCGGCGGTGAGGTAATTGACAGAATACCCGCGGTGGATTTGCTTCTAATAACCGCACCGTTTTGCTAGACTTTCTCCAAAAAAGATGCGGGCTTCTGACCTGTCCGGGTTATCTTCGCATCTTTATAGGCGCAGCATTTTCGAAAAGTCCTTAAGGGACGCTAATTTTTCCTAAAATTCCTATGTTGGACAAGGTCGAACAAGTCGGCCACTTCTATGAATTCGACTCGTTCCGTCTTGACGTTATCAAGCGGTTGTTGAGTCGAGATGGTACGAGTGTGCCCCTGACGCCAAAGGCGTTTGACCTTATTCTCGCGCTCGTTGAACACCGAGGCGCACTCCTTGAAAAGGGAGAGATAATGAGATTGTTATGGCCTAATATGGCCGTAGAAGAAAACAATCTCACTGTGATCGTTTCATCGCTGAGGAAAGTACTGGGTGAAAGCCCCGTAGAACACAGGTACATCGTCACCATTCCGAAGCGAGGTTACTGTTTCGTCGCGCAGGTTAACGAAGTATGGGGAACTAGAGATGGCGTTGATCATGCCAAAGGAGTTCCAGCAAATGGAAGCAAGCGCGAAGTAACGGAGGATTGGAGACAACCAGTTCATCACGCCAAGTCGATCGCCGTCATGCCGTTCAGGACAATGAGCGCCGGACAAAACGAAGACTATCTGGGACTGGGAATGTCGGATGCTTTGATTACCAAACTCGGCAGCATCAGGCAGATCATCGTTCGCTCAACCAGTACCGTACTCAGCCAAACGGGAGGACGACCAGACCCGCTGCTTGTTGGTCGAAAGCTGGGAGTGGATCTGTTGCTCGAAGGGTGGGTGCAACGAGCTGACAAGCGGATTCGAGTGACTATTCAACTCGTAGATGTTCGCGATGGCTCATCATTGTGGTCTGAAAAGTTCGACGCGTTGTTCACAGATATTTTCGATGTGCAGGATACGATCTCGGAGCAGGTTACACGGGCTTTGATGTTGAAGCTCAGTGGCGAAGAGCGAAAGCAGTTGACCAAACGGCACACGGAGAATAGTGAAGCGTATCGCCTGTATCTTAAAGGCCGCTACTTTTGGAACAAGCGCATGGTTGAAGGATTGACAAAGGCGGGAGAGTACTTTCGTTTGGCCACCGAGCTCGATCCCGATTATGCCTTGGCCTATGTTGGCATAGCTGATTGCTACAACATGCTCAGCTTCTTCAGCGGTTTTTCACCCAAGGATTTCTACCCCAAGGCCCGAGAGGCGGTTGCGAAGGCATTGGAACTGGACGATACGCTCGCTGAAGCTCATGCCTCGCTGGCGTTGGTTGAAATGATGTCGGATTGGGACTGGGTCAGGGCAGAGCAGGGATTCCAAAGGGCTATCAACCTCAACCCCACTTATAGTCCAGCCCGTCAGTGGTATGCAAAACTCCTAACCGCACTGGGCCGCCATGAAGAGGCCTTGACGGAAATCAAAATGGCACAGGATCTTGATCCACTTTCTCTAATCGTTGGCGCCATTGTTGGGTACGTCCATTACTACGCTCGCCAATATGATCGGGCGATCTACCACAGTCAAAAGAATCTTGAATTGGATCCTCACTTTGCCCTCACTTATTGGGATCTCGGTTGGTCTTACCAACAAAAAGGAATGTATCCCGAAGCCGTTGCGACGTTTCAAAAAGCCGTCTCCCTCTCTGGCGGCACCAAAATGGTCTCAGAACTCGGGTATACCTACGCATTATCTGGTAGGAATGACGAAGCGGAGAAGGAACTTAAGAAATTGCTTCGACTGTCAAAAAGGCAATATGTGTCACCCTATGAAATAGCCCTGATTTACGTCGGGCTTGGCGAAAAAGATAGTGCACTTACCTGGCTCGAAAGAGCCGCTGAGGATCGTGCCTGGGAATCCATCTGTCTACAGGTTGAGCCGAAATTCGATCGGTTTCGATCCGATTCGCGTTTCACCGAGTTAGTCCGACGCATTGGCCTTGCCCCCTAATGAAGAGCGTTTACAGATGATCGATCATCATAGGGCAATACCGCACGACCCAAACATTCGTCAAAAGTGAGCATTTAATCCGCCGACGTACATTAGGATTGACCTTCTGGCGAGCGTATATAGATTAAAAGGTCACGCAAGAACCGATCATGAAGTTGCCAGCCAGCACACCCTAAGCGATCTATTTTAAGACTTGAACTCAAGTGAATTATGACGCCCTCGTCAAGCGCTGCGATGTATCGGTTGAAATCCTTAGGGAAATCCGCTGCGTTTTCACTCAACGAGGAGTCATTGATGGAACATGTACCCATTTGCGATCGCATTTAGAACTTTAGGGTTCGGGATGTCTCCAGATTTGTTTTCTACGCTCGGTTGGTCACCGAACAACTTCTTTACGCCTCCCAAGTTTTACGCTCCGTTCCTGAAGTTCTAGATCTTGTCTTTGGATCTTCCCTGCTGAATTCTGTTTGTCCCTACCACTGGCGCAAGCGGGCGGAGATCATTTAAGATGACGGGCGTTTACAGCATCCTGCTTCAAATGAAACGGGGAAGTCCAGATCGCCCGCTGGTCCCGCAAGATGTTCTTAAGAAACTGCCGTTCCAACGAGGGTGTGGGTGAAGGTGACGCCTGCGGCGTAGGGGTCGGTGTCGGCGTGGATTGCGCGTAACCTCTCGACGCTCCAGCAAGAATGGTGACAAGAAGTATGGCGCAACACGATACGCTTCGCATTGCTGCGAATCTGGATCCCTTAGCTTCACTGAATGAGTCGCTTGCGCCTTTAAGAGTAATGCACATTATTTTTCTTCCCCACTAGAACTCAAAATCAATCGAGAAGCGAACTTGGCGGGAAGCCCCAAAGGATGTCGGCACGCCGAACGACGATAATGGATTTACGCCTGAACCATAGAACGAGTTGAGACCCAGAACGTTCGGGTGATTGAAAAGGTTAAAGGCTTCTACCACAAGATCGAGTCGTCGCCGGTCGCCCATCGGAAAGTACTTAACTACGCGCAGATCAAAGTTGATGAGGCGCGGAGTTCGCAGAGCATTCCGTGCAAAGCGTAATGGTCGCGAGGCAAGCGGGAATGCGCGGCTATGCTCTTCGTCAGCGCCAGTCAATGGATTGACGGGTCGCCCGCTGCTGAGGGTCACGATCGGCGCGATCTCGACGTGGCCCAGGATCTTACCGATGAGGATGTCTCGTTGGCTTCCGGCTCCCTTCTCTTCTTCTTCACCAAAGGGAAGATCAAATAACCCGTTGACGACAAACCTGTGTCTGACATCCTGCCGTGAAAGGGCGCGCTCTGACCGCAAGTCGAATGGATTCTGTGGCTGCTCGTCGAAATCGGAAGCGTCGTCTCTTGTTTTCGATAGGGTGTAAGAAGCTAGCAGCTCAACCTCGTTACTCATTCGTTTGTTGAGCGCCAGCGTTAGGCCGTTGTAGGTGGAGGTAGCCGACTCTTCGAGCTGATAAATCGCATCGAAACGCGGATCAATCCTTCCCGGTCCAAAAACGGGACGACCAAGTTGTTGCGGAGTTGGAGTGATGAAGCCGACCGCCGCCGCATTCGCTGTGGTCAACGTAACAGGCGCAAGCAGATTGATGTTGCGTGTACGCGGCAGATGAAGGCCACGTGTGAAGAGATAGTCTGCGCGGAACGTAATGTTTTCGCTTATCAGGTGCTCGACACCCGCATTTGCTTGCGCGCTGTACGGCGTGACAAACTGCGGGTCGGCGCGAAAGATCGACGGAGCGACGCCAGCCACTGGCGCGCGAGAGCGACCACCACAGCTTGCCGCGAACACGGTGGCGGTATCTGTATCGGTAGCGACCTGCTCGAATGCCAGCACCCCATTCTTCTGGATTGCGCGGTTGAGGAAGGCGAGAGGTAGGCGGTCATAGAAAACACCAAAGCCGGTGCGCACGACCCATTCTTTGGAGGGACTCCACGCAAGCCCAAGTCGCGGACTGAAGTTATTCGAGTCGCTGCGGAATGATGATGGTAATGTTTCGTAATCGTAGCGACCGCCAAGATTCAGTGTTGATTGAGGCGTTACGCGCCACTGATTTTGTAGAAAGGCCCCGAAGTTCGTTACGCCAAATTGCGTAGCGGGCGAGCCAAATGCCTGGCGCCACATTGCTGGGCGTCCCGCCGCAAAGTCATCGAGTGTGCGAAAAACGTATAGAGCGCCGAACCCATCGCGGAATTCACTATTCAGCGCAACGTGATTGACAGTCACGCCGCCTTTCCATTCGCCACGCGAATGTGACAGAGAAATATTATCGACGAACTGCTCGCGAGTTTCACGGCGCGTTGAGTCAGCGTCAAAGGGTCTGCCAAAACGAGCGATGCCAACGATCTCTACTTGTGGGCCGATCGCATCTTCTGCACGCGTAAGGGCGCGGCGTGCGCTTGCCTGAAATCGCACGTCGTTGACCAATGTTGACGACAAGACGGAGATGGCAGATGCACTAAACTGATAGTCTTTTGTGTACGTGCTCCCACGCGCGGATCTATCGCTGAGAACATCCGTGTTGAAGCCGTCGCCGCGCTCTCGCGAATTCGTGAAGGCGAAGCGAAAGTTAAGTGTGTGAAGTTCGGATGCAATGTACGTGAGCTTGGCCGCAGCTTCGGTTTCGTCCGCTCCAATCCGGAATCTTCCCGGCGTGAGTGAGCGTACCGAAATGCGCGGCGCAAAGCCCGACGCAAGCAATGAGTTGATGCGCGTGCGCGCGCTTCGATTTATTTCCGATTCATCTTCAGCGGAAAGGTGCTCTTGTTCAGCCGCAACGTAGAAGAAGAGCTTATCGCGTTGCAGGGGACCACCAAGAGCAACGCCTGGCTGCACGCGGTGGAAACGGAGGCGACTCGCTGGCGGCGGATCGGAGTAAGGTTCGCGAGCATTGAACCTCTCATTTTGGAAGAAGGCGAAAGCGTCGCCGTGGAATTGATTCTGTCCGACTCTGGTGACTACGTTTATGGCTCCGCCTGCGGCACCGCCGAACTCAGCCGACTGACCGTTGTTTACGATCTGAAACTCCCGCACGATCTCCGGTGAGAGGGCAATACGAGCCGCGCCGGTCGTCTCATCTGTATTGTCCAAACCGTCAATAGAGATTGAGTTGCTGCGAGGGCGCAGCCCGCCAAAGGTGAATCCACTGTCAGCCAACGGCGCGCCGGATGTTGCGCTGCTGCCTCCGCTGTTTGGCTGATTGGATGGAGCGACGCCCGGTGCCAACAACGTGAACTGAAGATAGTTGCGGCTATTAACTGGCAACTCCTCAATGCGTTCTGGGTCAATTGAAGTAGTTACGGCAGTCTGCGTCGCATCCAGAGCAAGCGGACTACCCGTGACGGTGACCTGGGCATTTACGTCTCCGGCAGTCAATGAAATGTCCAAGGCGGTCGAGCGACCCAACGCGAGCGTTACCTTAGGATTGAAGTACGGCGCAAAACCACTCGCTTGCGCTTTGACTTCATAGTCGCCTACAGCGAGCGCAGTAGCGCGATAGCTACCATCCGCTCCACTTGTAACACTTCTGGTTTGATTGGTTGTCAAATTACGTAGCGCAATTGTGGCTCCTGGGACACCCGCTCCTGCCGCATCTCGGACGGTGCCTGTTAGAGTGCCCGTCGTCGCTGAATCTTGAGCTCTCACGTGATAAGGCACGAAGAATAGCGAAAGCACGAACACTACGAGTATCAGGTAATTAGAAAAAGACTTCACAACTGTTAATTCTTGCTCTCGGTCCGAACTATTTCACAATTTTGATCTGCTTCGGATCGGTCAGCTCCAGTTGAGCCTTTCCGTGATAGTCGACGAACTTCCCTGAGACAACGATCTCCTTTCCGTCCAGCGTTTTTACGTCTGGGAATTTCGGAAAGTCTGCGTTCCTGAGCACGGCCGTGATCGCGGTGCGGTAATTTGGATCAAAGTCGAAGACGATCAAATCGCCGTCACGCTCCTCGAAGAATTTGCTGACCGTCCCTTTGAACGATCCTTTCCTTCCCAACCAGCTTTAGTGTGCCGGCCAGGTCGTACGCATCGAGAGCATTCTTGTAAACGGCATCGTCCTTGTCCACTGTGCCGAACTTCGCTGTCTTTGAGGCCACTACGTGTTGCAGCGGCTTCATCGGGTCTCGGTCCTGAAGCGCATTGGCGCTTCGATTTGCCTTCACGATATCGAGACTCCAAATACCGAAAGCGCTTACTATGATTGCCACTAAAATTACCGCAAGCCTGGTGATTCTCATTTCCTCATCTCTCCTCCTGAAGTTTTCGTTGGCCGATTGCAGACTAAAATTGCTGCGAAGCGCATAGGGATCTTCTCAAGTAAAGTCCAGCAAGGACTGAGATAGGCCGACGAAGATCGGCTACCCACTTCCACCCAAAGTGGAATCGCATGTTATATCTTGCGAACCTTGCTTGAACCTTTCGCGAACATTACATCCGTGAAAGGTTCGTTAATTTAGAATAGAAATTAGTGAGGCTCGACGAATGTTGGCAGATAAAGAGTGAAGAGAGAGCCGACGCCTGGTTCGCTGTGGAGTTCAATACGCCCATTGTGCGCTAGGACAACTGGTTTCGATCTCTAATCCCTTCTTTCGATCTCGCGTCTGTAAATAGGTGGGCTGCTCTCTGTTGCGGGAGTTGCCATCAAGCACAGCGAGGTCGAAGTCTTTCCAGTGCTCCGAAGCGTTCAGAAAGATCATTGTGTTTTGCGGTCCGACGAGTCGAACAAACAAAGGATCTTCTCGGGGCGATCTACCCTCAAGACCGACTTCATTCTTCAGTGCCTCTATGCCGCCTACATGATATTGCGCCGCATATTCACTGAGTTTTTGATGGGTTTCTTCCCGGTCTTTTCGACGCACGGCTGAAGAGAGCAAAAAGTAAGCAAGCACAAAGAGTCAACAACCGCTGCATCGTAGTGCTGCGTTGAGGCGAGGTGAAGACCGTCCTCACCATTAGCGGAATGGTCTGTCGCGAACCCTGCCTGCTTAAGACCATTGACGATGAAGGATGCGATCTTGTCGTCGTCTTCGATGACCAGTACTCTCACACAGAATTCCTCACTCGAGAATGACATGCATGTTGCCGAGGTCAAGTCTCAGCGACGTTATAAGTATTCTGGAGATTGCAGAAAGTCAACTGCGCACCCAGCCCGGCTGAATCTGAGCCGAACGTAGGTGGCGTCTCTCATTAGCAGCTCCTACGACAAGTGGTAGGAGAAACTAATCTGACACCATTGTATCCGCGCCCCTCTTCCTATTTTCCAGGAGCTTCTCATCATGATGTCAGATAAATTGCGCGTACTAGCGTTCCGGTTGACCATGGGCCGAATATCAACTTACCCCACCGCAAAGCATTGAATTCAGATCACAAAATGGTTTCGCGCTTCGATTAAGGACACGAACCGCCCCTCATTGCACCGGGATCAGATCGCACGTTCTTAGGTTATTCCTTGGGTACCGCTCATAATCGCCGCGCCTGGTCAACTAAGGTAGACCTCGACTCGCGGAAAGACCGCTAAGGAGAGCCCATTGTACTTAGAATTATTTGCTACCACGTCAGCAGGATTATTTGCCGGTGCAGCCACATACATAAACTTGGTGGAACATCCAGCTAGACTGCAATGCGGAACGCTTATTGCGCTGAAAGAGTTTGCGCCCAGCTACAAGAGAGCGACCGTCATGCAAGCATCCCTAGCAGCCTTCAGTTTCTTAACTGCGATTGGCGCGTGGTTGACGGGTTCCAAGGTGTGGTGGATGATCGGTGGCTTACTCATATTGTCCGTCGTGCCATTTACACTAATGGCAATATTGCCGACCAACAAACAATTGCTGGATCCAAGCGTGGAAATGAACCTGGACCTTGCGGGAGAATTATTAAACCGTTGGGGAAAATTGCACGCAATTAGAAGCATTCTAAGTCTGACGTCATTTTTGATCTTTGTGGTTATCCCGCTACAACGCTGACTTTAGTCGTCTCATGAAAAAAAGAGGTTGTTGCCGCTCGTTATGTCTCCGAATTTGCCGCACCGTTTTCTTTCGCCCTATCCAATGGCACTACCTGCACGGTGGCGTCGCGCACCTCACGCAAGAACCGGTTGATAACTGAGCCGTGCAGTAAAATGTCCCAGCGTGATCGCGCTGACTGCCCGAAGATAACGTGCGTGATGCCTTCACGGCGGGCGAAGGCTATCAACTCGTCGGCGACACTGCGTCCTTTAAGTTTGAAAACCTTAGCGCCTAACTCTTCCGCGAAGCGAATGTTCTCGACCAGGTGAGCATGGTCCTCAGGCTTAATGCGTCCCAGTTCTTCTCGTGGAGTCTCCACGTACACTGCATACCAGTCGCCGGCCAACCGGCCGGCAATGCGGGCACCCAGCCGTAAAAGCTTCTTAGCGCTGCCACGAGAGGCAATGCACGTCATCACTTTTTCGGGAATGCAGGCTTGCTCTAACCCTTCGCGCTGGCGATAGTCGTGGGCCTTTGCAGCCTGGTCCGCAGCCACTTGTCTGAGCGCGAGTTCACGCAGCGCCGTGAGATTTCCCTTGCGGAAAAAGTTGTTCAGCGCCTGCTGAATCTTCTCGACGCCATAGATCTTGCCCTGCCGCAGGCGCGTGCGCAGCGTTTCAACCGAAACGTCAATGTCGATCACTTCATCGGCGCGTTTCAGAAAAGTGTCGGGTATGGTCTCTCTTACTTTGACGCCGGTGATACGTGCGACTGCATCATTCAGCGACTCGATGTGCTGGATGTTTACGGCCGTTATTACAGAAATGCCCACCTCTAATAATTCCAGGACGTCTTGGTAACGCTTCTCGTTCTTTGAGCCGGGCACATCGGTGTGGGCCAACTCGTCGACAATGGCCACTGCCGGACGCCGCGCGATCACAGCGTCAACATCAATCTCTTCAAATGTCGCGCCGCGATACTCGATTCGCTTGAGGGGCACACGTTCTAGGCCGTCCACGAGCGCTTCGGTGTCGACACGATCATGCGGTTCGATCAAGGCCAGAATGACATCAATTCCCTGTCGTTTGAGTTCGTGAGCTTCTTCCAGCATCCGATAAGTCTTGCCCACGCCCGCAGCAGCGCCGATATAGACGTGCAAACGTGCTTGTCCCACCGCCTTGAGTTTGGCGAGCAGGGATTCAGGAGATCGTCTGCGAATAACTTCTTGCACAGGTCTACTTCTCACGATCAAAATCTGCAATGTTGTTTTGGCCGACGATTGGTCACAGCTAGATGTTAGTGAGGTTGGAATAAAAAAGGGGTTAAAGGTTCATTAAAAGTTCGTAAAAACTTGCAGACAGGACGTGATGGGAAAAAGGAAGCAACACAATCGACCAAGAGTATTCTTCTTTAGAATATCTTGGGTGGCTCCTTGTTGGTCGAATTGAGAGGTGCCGAGCTCAGAGCACGTTATAGGAAAGCTTTTCCACAAAAGCTTCAATTGTGTTTGCTGGGATGAAGTTCCCCAATGAGGTTGGGGTCGATGCTAACGGATTTCAGGCGCCCGGAATAAACCGATAGCCAACCCAGGGATCGGTCAAGATGTAGCGAGGTTTTGCTGGATCAGGCTCAATCTTTTTACGCAGATGACGGATGCACACTCTGAGATACTCGGTCTGCTCGGTGTAGTCCCCGCCCCAGGTATTTGCCAGCAATGCGCGATGGGTTAAGACCTTTCCAGAATGGCGAATGAAGTAGACCAGTAGATCGAATTCTTTTGGCGATAGGTGAATATCCCTTCCGGCGACGTGCACTTGGCGAGTATCAAGGTCAATACGGAAGTCTCCTTCCTGGATTACTGTTCCTTCCTGGCTCACTTCAGGTGATCTGCGCAAGGCCGCTCTGACTCGGGCCACCAACTCTCCCATACCAAAGGGTTTGGTCACATAATCATCGGCGCCTGCATCAAGCGCTTCTATTTTGGTAGCCTCATCGCCTTTGACTGAAAGCACAATTATGGGAACGCTTGAAATCGCCCTTAGTTGCCCACAAAGTTTTAAGCCATTCATGTTGGGCATTGAGAGATCGCTGACGACCAGGTCGGGCGGCCACGCCTGAAAGAGTTCCAAAGCGGCTTCGCCCTCACCGGCGACCCTCACTTCATAGCCATGCGTCGCTAAGCCGCTGCGCAAGACCAAAGTGATCTCCTGTTCGTCGTCAACGACGAGTATCCGTTTTTTACTCTCCATTGCTGTTGGGATTTTCCGCGATACTAATATTAGCGGTTGCCAGGAGTCTCGACTCTCCGTTCTCGCCCGGAGCCTGTTCATCATCACCCACCGGCACTGTAAAGACTACTCTTGTTCCATGTCCGTCAAGCCCATCCTCAACCCATATCTTCCCGCCGTGCGCTTCGACGATTCCTCTTGCTATTGCCAGTCCCATTCCAAATCCAAACTCATTTTGGCCGTCCGTACCGTTATCAGTGGCGCGAAAGAATCTTTCGAACACTTTTTCGTGCAGGTGTAACGGAATCCCGGGTCCCTCGTCTTCCACTGCGATCTCCACGATTTCATCATGGACCCGATGAGCTTTGACGACAATGGTTGTTTCAG
>WNGA01005000.1_pt1 | contig 28970 bp, 37 predicted proteins | sample 5400061 | NCBI WGS metagenome assembly WNGA01 (sample SAMN13153366, study PRJNA577476) | soil metagenome | isolation source: 100 cm soil or saprolite under grassland replicate 2 | place: USA:California | collected 2016-06-15
GAACTTCGTCTTGCGGGTCATGTGCTCTGTCCTCTTCCGCGTCTCCCGTGGGTCAGCGCGCGGGCTCTGGCCGACAGGTAGCACCAGTAGCCGATGAGCGCCACGGCCGCCACGCCGTAGGCCGCGAGAACATAGCTCCAGTTGTCGGGCATGGGGCTCACGCGTGCTCCTCTTCCAGGCTGGCGATCTCCAGCCGCCGTGAAAGGAAATAGGCGAAGAGCAGCGTGAAGCCGATCCAGTTCACCAGGAGCGCAAGCGCGATGGGAGTGGCGATCGGCGACGGCTCCGGGCCCAGAATGGTGGAAGGCTGGTGAAGGGCCCGCCACCATTTCACCGAGAAGTGAACGATGGGGATGTTGGCGGCGCCCACGATCCCCACCACCCCCGCGTAGCGCGCCCGCGCGTCGGGCTCGTCCACCATCGCGCGAAGGAGCAGGTAACCGACGTAGACCAGGAGCAGCACGGCTGTCGAGGTGAGCCTCGCGTCCCAGGTCCACCACACCCCCCACGTCGGCCGGCCCCAGATGGAGCCGGAGACGATGGTGACCGCGGTGAACACCACGCCGATCTCCGCCGCCGCCGCGGCCAGTCGATCCCAGCCGGCTCGCTGAGTGATGAGGTACGCCCCGCTGCCGATCAGCACGAGGCCGAAGGCCAGGTACGCAGTGAGGACCGAAGGCACGTGCAGGTACATGATGCGCTGCACATTGCCCTGGATCACCTCGCGGGGAGCATAGCCGAAGGCCGCGACGAGCCCAGCGAGCAAACCCAACACCGCCAGCCAGCCCAGCACCCGCGTCATCTTATCGAATAATCCCCGCTAGGCATCCAGTATGAACTCGAAAGTCAAGATCCCGATCATCACATACACCACATCGGCTCCGGCCAGGAGCTTGAGCCAGTGACTCACCTCGCCGAGCGGCTGGCCCAGAAGCGCGGCCTCGGTGGCGCTCACCGTTGCGAGCAGGACCGGCACCTGGGCGGGCAGCAACAGCACGGGGAAGAGCAGCTCGCGCGCCCGGAGCTGGGTCGTCATCGCGGCGAAGAGCGTCCCCATCGCGGCGAGCCCCGTCGTCCCGAGGAGCAGCACCACGGCCAGCCTCCCCATCGCCGGCCAGAGGTCCACGTCGTAGAAGAAACCGAACAGGGCCAACAGCACTATCTCCACCGCCACCATCAAGACGAAGTTGCCCAGGCACTTGCCGAGATAGATGGCGGACTTGTCGCCCGGCGTGAGCCGGAGCCCCTCCCAGCAGTCATTATCGCGCTCCGTGACGAAGCTCCGCCCGAGGCCGAGCAGGCCGGCCAGGATGAGCCCAAGCCAGAGGAGGCCGGGCAGCGCGGCTCTCAGCCGCTCCCGGTCGGGTCCCAGCGCGAACTGGAAGAGGAACAGCAGCAGGAGGGCGAAGAAGAGGAGCGCGTTCAGGCTCTCCTTGGAGCGCCGCTCGGTGAGCAGGTCCTTCCAGAGCACGATCCAGGTCCGGCGCGCATAGGCGGTCACGGTGACGCTCCATTTCCCTCGGTCAAGCTGTCGTAGAGCCGGCGGAGCTCCTCCCACGAAAGATCCCCGCACGGCCGATCCACGATTAGCCGTGCGCCGTGGAGAATCGCGACCCGGTCGGCGACGCCGAGGCCGCTGCCGAAGCTGTGGGTGGCCACGACCACGCCGCCGCCGCCGGCCTTGAAGGCCAGCAGGAACTCGCTGAGCCACTTCCGGCCGCGCTGATCCAGCTCGGTGAACGGCTCGTCCAGGAGGAGCAACCGCGCCGGCCCCAGCACCACGCGGGCCAAGGCCAGGCGCCGCTTCATCCCGGCGGAGAACGTTCTCACGCGGTCGTGCGCCGCCGCCGCCAGATCCACCTGCTGGAGCGCGCCGAACAACCGGGCCGGGCTGGCATCCTCGCCCACCATGACCGTCCAGAACCGCAGGTTCTCGAGAGCCGTCAGGTCCGCGTAGACATAGGAGCCATGCCCGACCATCCCGATGAGCGCCCGCGCCCTCTCGGGGTCGCGGATCGCGTCGACGCCGCCGACGGTGAGCATCCCCGAGGTCGGGCGCAGGAGCGTCGCCAGGATCCGCAGCAGCGTGGTCTTCCCACACCCGTTCGGCCCCAAGAGCGCCAGGCACTCGCCGGCGGCAACCTCCAGCGAGATGTCCTCGAGGACGACGACGGAGCCGTAGCGCTTCCGGAGGCCGCTTGCCGCAATCATCATCTCACAAAAAAGGGGAAGACGTTTGCCGTCTCCCCCCGGAACGCCCTCAACGCAGGAGTCAGGGCTGCGTCGCCATCGCGCGGAGCCGCGCGATCCGCTCCTGGACCGGTGGGTGGGTCGAGAACAGCGTGAGCAAGCCCGCGCCGCGAAGCGGGTTGACGATGAACAGGTGAGCGGTGGCCGGCGTCGCGTCCATGGGCGCCATCCGGGACGCCATCTCCAGTTTCTCGAGCGCCTTGGCCAGCCCCCACGGGCGCCCCACGAGCCGGGCGCCGCTGGCGTCAGCCTGAAACTCCCGCGCCCGCGAGATAGCGAGCTGAATGAGCATGGCGGCGATGGGAGCGAGGATGAACATGAGCAGCGCCCCGATGCCCCCGCCCCCCGAGCCCTCTTCATCGTCCCGGCGGCCGCCCCCGAAGATCGCCGCCCACTGCGCCATGTGAGCCAGGTAGGTGATGACCCCGGCCAGGGTGGCGGCGATGGTCATGGTCAGAGTGTCGCGGTTCTTGACATGCGACAGCTCGTGGGCAAGCACGCCTTCCAGCTCGTCGTCGTCGAGCATGCGCATGATGCCTTCGGTCACGGCCACGGCGGCATGCTCCGGGTTGCGACCCGTGGCGAACGCATTGGGCGTGTCGCTGGGGATCAGGTAGATTCGGGGCATGGGGACGCCGGCCTTGCTGGTCAGCCTGCGGACGATGCGATAGAGATCCGGGGCTTGCGCTTCTTCGATCGGCTGGGCTCCATACATGGCGAGCACGATGCGGTCCGAGAACCAGTAGCTCCCGAAGTTCATGGCGACAGCGAAGATGAAGGCGACCAACATCCCCTGCTGGCCCCCGACGGCATCGCCGATCAGGACCACCAGGCTGGTGAGCGCCGCCAGCAGGACCGCGGTCTTGAAGAGATTTCCCATCGTCGCGCCTCCCCGATTTGAATGCTAGCAGTCGCCCTCCGCGGCGTCAAGTAAGGCCGGCGCCGGGGGCTTTTAGGTTGACAAGGCCACCCCCCGCGCTTATAGTGACGTGATTTTAGAGGAAACCTCTTATATCGTATAAAGTTAGGCCGGAGAGGAGCCGAAGTTCAGTCGAAGCGAAGCGAGGTTTACCGGCATGATCATCCGGGTCGCCGAGATTCCCGAAGAAGGTCTCCAGATCGAGGGCTCCGACGTATTCCCGCATCCTTTCCAGGACGCGGCCTGGGCGCTCGACGGTCTGGCCTTGACAGTGGTGAAGGACGGCGAGGCGGTCTTCGTCAGGGGGAGGCTGGTGGCGCGAGTCCCGCAGCACTGCGGCCGGTGTCTCGAGCCCTATACGGTGACCGTCAAGCCGCAGGTGGACGCGCACTTCGTCCCCAACCCCCGCGGGCGCGGCGAGCAATTGGAGCTGGGCGCCGATGATCTGGAGACCGACGTCTACGACAATGGCGTCCTGGACCTCACCGCCTTGATCGAGACCGAGACGACGCTCCTGCTTCCCATGAAGCCTCTCTGCCGGGAGGACTGCCGCGGCCTCTGCCCGATCTGCGGTGGCAACCGGAACGTGACCGACTGCCACTGTGAGGTGCACGTCGCCGATCCGCGGTGGGCGCCTCTCAAGTCATGGGCCGAGCGCCTGTCGAAATAACCCCCTGAGCGGAATAGGAGCCAGCCGCACATGCCGCTGCCGAAACGACGTCATTCCAAGACCCGCGGCCGCAAGCGCCGGACGCACTACAAGATGGTGGCGCCGACGCGGTCCATCTGCCCCCAGTGCCGCGAGGTCAAGCCTCCTCACCAGGTCTGTCCCCACTGCGGGTTCTACAAGGGGCGAGAGGTCATCTCGGTCGAAGGGGAATAATCTCCTCCCGAGCGGCCGCGCATGAAGATCGCGGTGGATGCGATGGGAGGCGACTTCGGGCCCGCCGTGGTCGTCGAAGGGGCTGTCGCCGCCTGCCATGAGTTCGGGCTCGCCTCGGTGTTGGTCGGCGACAAGGCCGCCATCGACCGCGAGATCGGCCGGCTGCGGGCCCAGGACCTGCCACTGTCGGTGCGTCACGCCTCCCAGGTGGTGGGCATGGCCGAGTCGCCGTCCCAGGCGCTCCGGCGCAAGCGCGACTCCTCGCTGCGTGTGGCGGCCGAGCTGGTGAGAGAGAGCGAGTGCGACGCGCTCGTGTCGGCGGGAAACACCGGCGCCGCCATGGCCATCGGCATGTTCGTGCTGGGCGTGCTTCCAGGGGTGGACCGCCCGGCCATCGCCGCGGCCCTGCCGAGCCTCTCCGGCTACACGATCCTGATCGACGCGGGGGCCAACGTGGACCCCAAGCCCCGTCACCTCTTCCAGTTCGCCGTCATGGGGCACGTCTACGCGCGCGACATCATCGGCAAGGACCACCCGCGGGTGGGGCTCCTCTCGGTGGGTGAAGAAGAGGGAAAGGGCAATGAGCTGACCAAGGAAGCCTTCGAGCAGCTCCGGGGCTCCTCCCTCAACTTCATCGGCAATGTCGAGGGCCGGGACATCTACAATGGCCGCTGCGACGTGGTGGTCACCGACGGGTTCACCGGCAACGTGTGCCTGAAGATCTCGGAGAGCCTGGCCGAGATGCTGACGGCCATGATGCGCGAGGAGCTGGGCCGGGATGCGATCTCCATGGCGGGCGCCGCGCTCTCCAAGGGCGCGTTCGAGCGGATGAAGAAGCGCGTGGACTACACGGAGATGGGCGGCGCGCCGCTCCTCGGGATCAACGGGGCGTCCATCATCTGTCACGGCGCCTCGCCTGTCAAGGCCATCAAGAACGGCGTGCGGGTGGCTGCCGAGTGGGTGAAGAACGACGTGAACGAGCACATCAAGACCGCCCTCGAGGCCGAGGCGGTACTGGCCGAGGGGCGCGAGGGAGGCCGCGAATGACCCGTGCCCAGATTGTCGGTATCGGCGCGTACGCTCCGAAGCGGATCCTCACCAACCACGATCTGGAGAAGATGGTCGAGACCTCGGACGAATGGATCTTCCAGCGCACCGGGATCCGCGAGCGGCACATCGCGGACGAGGGCGAGGCCGCGTCGGATCTGGGGCTCAGGGCCGCCCAGCAGGCGCTCGACCGAGCGGGCGTTGAGCCGGAGGAGGTGGACTTCATCGTGGTGGGCACCACGACGGGCGACATGGCCTTCCCCACCACCGCGAACCTGCTCCAGCGCCAGCTCGGGTGCAAGAGCGTGGGTTCGGTGGACACCTACGCCGCCTGCTCCGGCTCCATCTACAGCCTCTCCATCGGCTCCCAGTACATCCAGACGGGCAAGTACCGCACCGTGCTCTGCGTCGGCTCGGAGTGTCTCTCGCGCATCACCGACTATACCGACCGCGGCACGTGCATCCTGCTCGCCGACGCGGCCGGCGCGGTGGTGCTACGCCCCGCCGAGGGCGAGTCGGGCATCCTGGATATCGATCTCTACTCCGACGGGCGCTACGGGGATCTCCTGATCCAGCCGGCGGGCGGCTCCCGCAGCCCGGCAACCCATGAGACGGTGGAGCGCCGGATGCACTATGCGAGGATGAAGGGCAACGAGGTGTTCAAGGTTGCGGTGCGCATGTTCGAGGAGTGCGCCCAGAAGATCCTCGAGCGCAACGGCTTCAAGCCCGACGACATCGACGTGTTCGTCCCCCATCAGGCCAACTTGCGGATCATCGAGGCCGCCGTGAAGCGCCTCAGGCTGCCCATGGAGCGCGTCATCGTCAACGTGGATCGGTACGGCAATACCGGGGCGGCGTCCGTGTACGTGGGGCTCGAGGAGGCCTGGGCCACCAAGCGGCTCAAGCCCGGCGACCTCGTGCTCCTGGCCGCCTTCGGGGGCGGCTTCACCTGGGGCGCCGCGCTCCTCCGGTGGTAGCGTTGCGCCTGAAGACCGCCTTTCTGTTCCCGGGCCAGGGCTCGCAAGAAGTGGGCATGGGGCGGGCCCTCGCCCTTGCCTCCGAGCGCGCGGCCGCCATCTGGCGCGAGGCCGACCTAGCGCTGGGCGTCTCGCTCTCCCGGCTCTGCTTCGAGGGCCCCGCTGATGAGCTCGCCCTCACCGTCAACACTCAGCCCGCGGTGCTCACCGCGAGCGTGGCCGCGGCGGCGGCGCTCGCCGAGCGGGGACTGACGCCCGATCTGGCGGCCGGGCACAGCCTGGGCGAGTACTCGGCGCTGGTCGTCACCGGAGCCCTGGCGTTCGCCGACGCCGCGAGGCTAGTGAGACAGCGCGGCTTTTTCATGCAGGAGGCGGTGCCCGTCGGAGTCGGCGCCATGGCGGCCCTGCTGGGCGTGGACCTGGCCGCGGCCGAGGAGGTTTGCGCCGAGTCGGCCCGCGGCGAAGTGGTGGCGGTGGCGAATATCAACGCGCCGGGCCAGATCGTGATCGCCGGCCACAAGGGGGCCGTCGAGCGCGCAGTGCGGGCCGCGGCGCAGCGGGGCGGGAGGAAGAGCGTCATCCTCCCGGTGAGCGCGCCCTTTCACTCGGCGCTGATGAAGCCGGCCGCCGACCGTCTGGCCGCCGAACTCACGCACGTCCACGTGGGCCCACCACGCATCCCCCTGGTGAGGAACGTCGACGCGGGGCTCACGACTACGGCGGATGAGGTGAAGCCGTTCCTCGTGCAGCAGGTCGCGAGCCCGGTGCGCTGGACCGAGTGCGTGGATCGGCTCCGACGTGAGGGCGCCGCGGTCTTCCTGGAGGTGGGGCCGGGGCGCGTCCTGACGGGGCTCCTCAGGAGGACGCTGGCCGATGTTCGATGCCACGCGGTGGAGGATCCGGCCTCCCTGGAGACGGCACTGGGGGCGGTGACCGCGGCGGGAGGAGCGGCATCGTGACCGACTCCAAACCTCTCGCCGGCCGGGTGGCGGTCGTGACCGGCGGCGGTCGCGGCATCGGCCTCGCCAGCGCCCGGCTGCTAGCAGAGGACGGGGCCTCCGTGGTAGTCTCGGGGCGCGATGCGGCCCGGCTGGAGGCCGCGACCCGGGAGCTGGAAGCCGTGGGCGCGACGGTCCTGGCGGTGACGTCCGACGCCGCCAAGCGCGAAGACGTCGATCGGCTGGTGGAAGCCGCGCGCGAGCGCTTCGGCCGCATCGACGTGCTGGTCAACAACGCCGGTATCACCCGAGACCAGCTCCTGGTTCGCATGAAGGACGATGACTGGGACCAGGTTCTGGACACGAACCTGCGGGGCCTCTTCCTCATGACGCGCGCGGTGGGCAAGGTGATGATGCGCCAGCGGGGCGGTCGCATCATCAATATCAGCTCGGCGGCGGGCGCCATGGGGAACGCCGGACAGGTGAACTACTCGGCCGCCAAGGCCGGCGTCCTCGGCCTCACCAAGGCGGCGGCCCGCGAGCTGGCCCACTGGAACATCCTGGTCAACGCGGTGGCGCCCGGGCTGATCGAGACCGACATGACCGCGTCGCTCGCCGCTGAGGCGCGTGAGGCCCTGCTCCAGCAGGTGCCGCTCAGGCGGATCGGCGCGGCGCGCGAGGTGGCGGAGGTCGTGCGCTTCCTCGCCGGCGACGGCGCGGCCTACATCACCGGGCAGACGATTCACGTCAACGGCGGGCTGTACATGTAGCAAACGGGCCCTCGGCGAGGGCGGGGGGCATGAGCAGAGTTCATCCGAGGTCAGGAGGGCTTCATGGCGAAAGCGGTCGAGGATCGGGTGAAGGAGATCATCTGCGAGCAGCTCGGGGTCGAAGAGGACGAGGTCACCCCGAACGCCAAGTTCATCGAGGACCTCGGGGCAGATTCCCTCGACACCGTCGAGCTGGTGATGGCGTTCGAGGAGGAGTTCGATCTCGAGATCCCGGATGAGGAGGCCGAGAAGATCGTCACCGTGGGAGACGCCATCAGCTACATCAAAGAGAACCAGTAGCCGGGGGCGGGCCAACCGAGTGGACAGGCCGAGGCGCGTCCTCATCACTGGAGTCGGGGCGGTCACGCCCATCGGGAACACGGCCGAGGAGTTCTGGGCGGCCCTGATCCAGGGGGTGTCGGGCATCGGTCCCATCACGTGCTTCGACGCCACGGGCTTTTCGACGCGCATCGCCGGCGAGGTCAAGGGCTTCGAGCCGCTCAAGTACATCGACAAGAAGGACGACAGGAAGTTCGACCCCTTCCTCAAGTACGCCATCGCCTGCGCCGCGATGGCGGTGGAGGACTCCGGCCTCGACCTGGAGCAGGTCGACAAGACGCGCTTCGGCGTCCTTGTGGGCTCCGGCATCGGCGGCATCACCACGCTCCTCGACACCCACGACGTCCTCAACGCCAAGGGGCCCGATCGTGTCTCGCCGTTCTTCATCCCGATGCTGATCATCAACATGGCCTCGGGCCTGATCTCCATGCGGTTCGGGGCGAAGGGGCCCAACTCCTCCGTGGTCACGGCGTGCGCGACGGGCAACCACGCCATCGGCGACGCCATGAAGATCATCCAGCGCGGAGATGCCGACGTCATGATCGCCGGCGGGGCCGAGGCCATCATCGTCCCGCTCACCATCGCCGGGTTTTGCCAGATGAAGGCCATGTCGACGCGGAACGACGAGCCCACGAAGGCGTCGCGGCCTTTCGACGCCGGCCGCGACGGGTTCGTCTGCGGCGAGGGGGGCGGCCTCCTCGTCCTGGAATCGCTCGAGCACGCCCGCCGGCGCGACGCGCGGATCTACGCGGAGCTGATCGGCTATGGGATGACCGGCGACGCGCACCACATGACAGCGCCCGATCCCGAGGGCGACGGCGCCGCGCGCGCCATGGCGGCCGCGCTCCGCGACGCGGGGACGCCCGCGTCGGCGGTGCACTATATCAATGCGCACGGGACCTCCACGCCGTACAACGACAAGTTCGAGACCCTGGCCATCAAGCGGGTGTTCGGAGACCATGCGCGGAAGCTCGCCGTGTCGTCCACGAAGTCGATGACGGGACACCTGCTTGGCGCAGCGGGCGGCGTCGAGGCCATCGCGACGGCGTTCGCGATCTACCACGGCATTCTGCCTCCGACGACCAACTACGAGACGCTCGATCCGGACTGCGACCTGGACTACGTGCCCAACCAGGCGCGCAAGCAGGACGTGGAGGTGGCGCTGAGCAACGCCTTCGGCTTCGGTGGGACCAACGCCACCCTGGCGTTCCAGAGGTACCTCCCGTAGTTGAGCGGCTCGACGGATCCGCAGCGGGCTCTCGGCGCCCAGCTCGGTCACGACTTCCAGGATCCCGGCCTCCTCCTCCAGGCGCTGACCCACCGCTCCTACGTCAACGAGCACCCCGACGAGCCCGACAACGAGGCTCTGGCGTTTCTCGGCGACGCGGTGCTCGCTCTCGTCGTCGCCGAGCACCTGTGGAGGACGTCGCCGCAGCATGCCGTCGGCATCCTCACGCCCCGCCGCGCCGAGGTCGTGTCGGGCGCCAGCCTGGCCCGCTGGGCGGACCGCCTGGGGCTGGGCGCCCATCTGCGTCTCGGCAAGGGCGAGCAGCAGACGGGCGGCCAGGCGAAGGAGTCGGTGCTCGCCACGGCGCTCGAGGCGCTGCTGGGCGTCGTGTACCTGGAAGGCGGCCTTTCGGCGGCGCGGCGCGCGATCGCGCGGCTCGCCATGTGGTAACCTCGAAGCATGCGCTTCTGGCCGTGGGTGCGCCGCGCGCGCTACACCGTGTCCGGTATCCCGCCCGATTCCTTGCTCCTCGCCGGGGACGCGCTGCGCCGCGGCATCGAGGAGTTCTTCGTGGTGAAGGAGCACCAGGCGCAGGGCCTGGCGCTGCGATGGGGCGGGGCGCTGCTCATCGAGCCGGCGCGCGCGCTGGAGATCATGGAGGCGCGGTTCAAGCCCTACGGGTTCACGCCCTTTCTCAAGCAAGAGCGGGGCTTGATCTGGATCGAGGCGGTGCCGCTGGCGGCCGTAGTCGCCAAGTCGCGCCCCGGCTTGAACCTCGCGCTGTTCCTGCTCACCGTGCTCTCGACGCTTGCGGCGGGCGGCTTGTGGGCCGGGTCCTTCCCGTTCGTCACCTTCGACCCCCTACGGCAGCCGATACGGTTGCTCGACGGGGCGCCGTTCGCCTTCACGCTGCTCGCCATCCTCGGGACGCACGAGTTTGGCCACTACTTCACCGCACGCCACTACGGTGCCTCGGTGAGCCTGCCCTACTTCATCCCCGCCCCGCCGCCGCTCCCCTTCGGGACCCTCGGCGCGGTGATCGTCATGCGGTCGCCGGCGCGTGACCGCAACTCGCTCTTCGACATCGCCGTGGCCGGACCTCTGGCCGGCCTCGTAGTGGCGGTGCCCCTGCTCTGGCTGGGCCTGTTCTGGTCGCGGGTGGGCCCGGTGCCACAACACGCCACGTCCTTCGGGGACTCGCTCCTGATGCGCTTGATCATCTACCTGGTGTTCGGGCGCATCCCCGACGGCATGGACGTCTTCATCCACCCGGTTGCGCTGGCGGGATGGGTCGGGCTGTTCGTGACGGCGCTCAATCTCTTCCCCGTGGGGCAACTCGACGGCGGGCGTATCGCGTACGCGCTGTTCGGGGCGCGGCACCGGCAGGTCTCCATCGCCACGTTCTTCGGCCTGCTGGCGCTCGGCGCCGTGTTCAAGTCGGCGAACTGGATCGTCTTCGCCGCGCTCGTTGCCCTGCTCATCGGCTTCCACCACGCCCCGCCCCTGGACGACCTGACACCGCTGTCGCGCCGGCGGTACGCGATGGGAGTGTTCTGTCTCGTCCTCCTGGTGCTGCTGATTCCCCCGGTCCCCATCCAGTAGATCCAGTAGGGACGGCTTGCCTCCCATCCCGTTCCCCGCTAAGATTGCGGGGCCTTCGGACCCGTGCGCATGTCGCCTGCTGGAGGCCTGGACGGGAGGACTTCGCGTGCCGGATGAACAGGTGGGGGCTCGGGGGCTCGAGGCGCTGATCCGCCGGGGCGAGGTGGACACCGTCCTCACGGTGTTCCCCGACAGTCTTGGGCGCCTGATGGGCAAGCGCGTGGTGGGACGCTACTTCCTCGATCACGTGCTGGAGGACGGGATCCACGCCTGCATCTATCTCCTCACGGTGGACATGGAGATGGAGCCGCTCCCGGGGTTCAAGCTCACCTCGTGGGAGCGCGGCTACGGCGACATGAAGCTGGTCCCCGACCTCGTCACCTGGCGCTTCGTCCCGTGGCTCCCCAGGACGGCGCTGGTCTTCTGTGACGTCTACACCGAGGAGGGCGAGCCCATCGAAGAGGCGCCGCGCTGGGTCCTCAGGCGCCAGATCGAGCGCGCCAGGAAGCAGGGCCTGCTGGTCAAGACTGGCTCGGAGCTGGAGCTGTATCTCTTCCGCGACTCCTTCGACGAAGCCCGGGCCAAGCGCTACCAGAGCCTCACCCCCGCCTCGAGCTACCTGGAGGACTACCATATCTTGCAAACCTCCAAGGAGGAGCCGCTGGTCCGGGCTATCCGGAATCACATGGAGGCGGCCCGAGTGCCCGTGGAGTTCTCCAAGGGCGAGTGGGGGCGCGGCCAGGAGGAGATCAATCTCCGCTATGCCGAGGCCCTGGAGATGGCGGACCGCCACGTGCTCTACAAGCACGGGGTCAAGGAGATCGCCTGGTCGCAGGGGTGCTCCGTGACCTTCATGGCGAAATACGACATGGGAGCGGCGGGCTCGTCCTTCCACCTCCACTCGTCCGCCTGGGATCAGCGTGGCAGGAAGAACCTCTTCGCCGCCCGGGGATCGCGCGAGGGCACGCCGCTCTTCCAGCAGTGGCTCGCCGGGCAGATGGTCATGGCGCGCGAGCTGGCGTATTTCTATGCGCCGACCATCAATGCCTACAAGCGATACCAGGCGAGTAGCTTCGCGCCGACGCGCATCGCGTGCGGCTGGGACAATCGCACCTGCGGCTTCCGGCTGTGCGGGGCGGGGCCGAGCTTCAGGGTGGAGAACCGCATCCCCGGCGCCGACGCCAACCCGTACCTCGCCTTCGCGGCCACCATCGCCGCCGGCCTGAACGGCATCGAGAAGAAGCTCAAGCCGCCCAAGCTGTACGAGGGCAACGCCTACGAGGACGCCACGCTCGCCCAGGTGCCGAAGACGCTACGCGAGGCGCTCGACGAGCTGGAACGCTCCCGGGTGGCGCGGGAGGCCTTTGGCGGGAAGGTGGTCGAGCACTACCTCCACCACGGCCGGCTCGAGCAGCGGGCTTTCGACCAGACCGTCACCGACTGGGAGCTGATCCGCCACTTCGAACGAATCTGACACATCCCTCCCGGCCCTCGCCCCGGAGCGGACGTCCGAACGCTCGCTCCCAACGGCGGAGAGGGCAGACGAGGGGAGGCGAACGGGAGCAAGTGCACATGGGGTCCAGACTCAAGAGCAAGGTCGCGCTGATCACCGGAGCGGGGATGGGCATGGGACGCGAGGCTTCCCTCCTCTTCGCCGCGGAGGGCGCCCGTGTCGTCGTCTGCGACATCAGCCGGGCAGCGGCCGAGGAGACGGTGTCGCTGGTCAAGCGAGCGGGCGGCGACGCGGCGGCCGCGATCGGGGACGTGGCAGCGGAGGAGGACGTCCGCCGGATGGTGGAGGAGGGAGTGCGGCGCTTCGGCGCGCTCCACATCCTCTATAACAATGCCGGGGTGCTGTGGAAGGACCGGGACCGCTCGGTGCTCGAGACGGACGGCGGCCAGTGGGACCGCGTCATGGCCATCAACTTGAAGTCGGTCTTCTGGGTGACGAAGTACGGCATCCCACACTTGCGCGCGGCCGGGGGCGGCTCCATCATCCTGGTGGGCTCGGTCTCGGCGCTGGCGGGCTTCACGCGGGCGCAGGACGCGTACACCGCGGCCAAGGGCGCGCTCATCTCGCTGAACAAGTCGATCGCCATCCAGTTCGCCAAGGACAATATCCGCTGCAACATCATCCATCCCGGCATCGTCGACACGCCGCTCCAGGCCCCCTACCTCACCGACCTACTGCGGGCGGAGTTCAAGACAGCGATCCCGCTGGGGCGCATCGGCCAGCCGCGCGAGATCGTCTACGCCGCGCTCTTCCTGGCCTCGGACGAGTCCTCGTTCATGACCGGCGCGGAGATGATCGTGGACGGCGGCTTCATGGCGCAGTGACGCGGGACGGGACGGCTCGAAGGAATCCCACGTCGGGCAGTGCGAGCCGCAGGACGCCGCAGGGGCTGGGGCCCCGCCGTCCGAGGCGAGCGAATCCGGGCAGGGCGAGCCGCAGGACGTCGCAGGGGCGGGGGCCCCGCGGTCCGAGGCGAGCGAATCCAAGGAGGCTCCAATGATGCGACGCATGCTCCGCGCGGTCGGTTTCACCTCGGCTCTCGTGCTCGCGGCAGGCCTGGCGGCCGGGCCGGCCCTGGCCCAGAAGCAGACCGTGGTCATCTACACCGCGATCGAGAACGAGCAGATCACCGAGTACAAGAAGGCGTACGAGAAGATCCTGCCCGGCGTGGAGGTCAGGATGAAGCGCCTGTCGACGGGCGATATCTCGGCTGTCTTCATGGCCGAGAAGGACAACATGCAGGCGGATCTGATCTGGGGCGTCGGCGCCACCAATATGCTGATCTTCAAGAACGCTGGCCTGCTGGAGCCCTACGCCCCCAAGGGCCTCGAGCGCGTCCAGCCGCTCTTCCGCGACAAGGCCAACCCGCCCGCCTGGGTCGGGATCGACATCTACATGTCGGCCTTCTGCTTCAACACGGAGATCGCGAAGAAGCACAATCTGCCCCCTCCTGCGTCCTGGGCCGATCTCACCAAGCCCGTCTACAAGGGCCATGTGGTCATGCCCAACCCCGCCTCCTCGGGCACGGGCTATCTCTCGGTGGCGTCCATCCTGCAGCGCATGGGCGAGGCCGAGGGGTGGAAGTACCTCGACGCGCTGAACCAGAACATCGCCGAGTACACCAAGTCGGGCTCGAAGCCCTGCAAGGATGCGGCGGCCGGCGAGCGCGCCATCGGCGTGTCGTTCGAGTACGTGGCGCTCGAGATGAAGAAGAAGGGTGCCCCTGTCGACATGGTCCTGCCCAAGGAGGGCTCGGGCTACGAGATCGAAGCCAATGCGCTGACCAGGAAGGGCGCCAAGAACCCGGCGGCCAAGCAGTTCCTCGACTGGGCCATCAGCGACGACTCCCTCGCCCTCGTGTCGAAGTTCTTCGCGGCGGTGAGCGTAGCCGGCTTCCCGGTCCCGGAGGGGCTGCCCAAGGACATCAGCAAGGTCGTCTTCCCCAACGACTTCGACTGGTCGGCAAAGAACCGCGATCGCATTCTGGCCGAGTGGCAGAAGCGTTACGCGAAGTGATCCTCGGCGCGCGTCGGCTGCCCTCGCCCCCCGTGGGGGTGGCCGGGCCGTGGCCGGAGAGGTGCTGGCCGGACGCCAAGCCGTGATGCTCCCCGAGGAGACTCCAACCGGACTGAGCCTGGAGGCGGCTCTCGCCCGGCTCGGCTATGCGGCCTTCCGGCCCGGTCAGCGGGAGGCGATCGAGACGCTGCTCGAGCGAGGCCGCCTCCTCCTCGTGGCGCCGACCGGCGGGGGCAAGAGCCTGACCTATCAGCTCCCCGCGACGCTCTTACCCGGAACCACCCTCGTGATCTCGCCGCTCGTGTCGCTGATGGCCGACCAGGTCCAGGCCCTCGAGGGGCGCGGTGTGGCGGCCACCTTTCTCGCCTCCACCCTGGACGGCGGGGAGATGCGGCGCCGCATGGCCCGCGCGGCGGCCGGGCGGCTGCGCCTCGTCTACGTGGCGCCGGAGCGGCTGACCTTCGCGGGATTTCGCGGGTTGCTGCGCGACGTCGATTGCCCGCTCGTGGCCGTGGACGAGGCCCACTGCATCAGCGAGTGGGGGCATGATTTCCGGCCGGAGTACCTCGAGATCGGCGGTGTCTTGGCCGAGCTCGCGGGCTCCCGGGTGCTCGCGTGCACCGCGACGGCGACGCCGGTGGTACGGGACGAGATCCTGGCGCGGCTCGGCCTCGGGCCCGACACGCCGCAGATCGTCCGCGGCTTCGCGCGGCCCAACCTTTCCCTGCGCGCTGCCGAGATCGGGAGCGGCCGCGAGCGAGAGCGCGCGGTGGACGCCGCGCTGGCCGAGGCCCTCGGCGGCCCGGGCGGGGGTCGCGGAACCGCCATCGTGTACGCGCCCACGCGCAAGCAGGCCGAGGAGGAGGGCCGGCGACTCGGGGCCCGCGGCTGGCGGGTCCGCGTCTATCACGCTGGCCTCGGCGGGCCGACGCGCGCGAAGGCTCAGCGGGATTTTGCCGAGGGCGGGGCCGAGGTCGTGGTGGCCACCAACGCCTTCGGTATGGGCATCGACCGGCCCGACGTGCGCGCGGTGATCCACCTGGGCCCGCCGGGCTCCATCGAGGCGTATTACCAGGAGGTGGGACGCGCCGGTCGCGACGGCGCCGATGCCCTCGGGCTCCTCCTCGTGAGCGCCCGCGACCTGCCGCTGCGGCGCGCCCTCCTCGAGCGCGGCGCCGACGGTGTAGCGCCGGAGCCGGCGGTGCTGGAGCACAAGTGGGGCCTGTTCCTCGAGCTGATCCGGTGGGTCGAGGGCGGGAGCTGCCGCCACGACGCGATCCTCCGCTACTTCGGCGACGAGGCGGAGACGCTCGACGGGTGCGGGCGTTGCGACGTGTGTCGCGCCCTCCGTCGGGACGGGGTGAGCGTGGACTCGGAGACGGCGAGCTTGATCGTGCGCAAGGCGCTCTCCGGCGTGGCGCGGGTCCACCGTCGCTTCGGGCTGCAGGCGGCTGTCAAGCTCGTCCACGGAGACGCGGATCCCCGGCTCGAGCGCGCCGGGCTCACGCGCGTCCCGACCTTCGGCAATCTCCGCGAGCACCCGACCGACTGGCTGCTCGCGCTGCTCCGCCGCTGCGTCACCGCGCGTTGGGTCGGCTTCACGGGCCGCGAGCGGCCGGTGGTCGTGCTGACCGAAGACGGTCGCGCGGTCATGAAGGGCGAGCGCCCCGCGCGCCTCCTCCTGCCGGGCTCGCCCGAAGCCCGCCCCCCCGACCACGTCGGGGCGCGGCGTCCACCGCCGGCCCCGGTCCCCGCCGCCCCGCGCGGGGCGGGCGCCGGGCCGCCCGGGGAGCTGGACGCCGCCGCAACCGCGCTCTTCGAGGCCCTCCGGCGCCACCGGCTCGATGTGGCGCGCGGGGAGGGCATCGCGCCCTTCATCGTGGCGAGCGATCGCACGCTCCGCGACATCGCGCTGCTGCGCCCGCGCAATCTCGACGAGCTCCAGCAGGCCCACGGGATCGGCCGACAGAAAGCAGAGCGGTATGGGCGCGGCTTCCTGCAAGTGGTGGCCACCGCGTCGGACGCCGAGCGGCGGAGTCGAGGCCCGTGATGGCCCCGGTGGCGCGCCCGCCGGCGGTGGCCCTCGACGGCATCGCCAAGAAGTTCGGCCAGTTCATCGCGCTCCGGAGCATCACGTTGTCCGTCGACCCGGGCGAGTTCGTCTGCTTCCTCGGCCCGAGTGGCTGCGGCAAGACCACGCTGCTCCGGATCATCGCCGGGCTGGAGCGCCAGAACCTGGGCGTCGTGAAGATGGCGGGCCGGGATGTGTCGGGGCTCCCCCCCAAGCTGCGCAACTATGGCATCGTGTTCCAGTCCTACGCGCTCTTCCCCAACCTCTCGGTGGCGCGCAATATCGCCTACGGAATCGAGACGCGGAAGACGCCGAAGGCTGACATCGACCGACGTGTCGACGAGCTGCTCGAGCTGGTTGGACTGGCGGGCCACAAGCACAAGTACCCGGCCCAGCTCTCGGGCGGAGAACAGCAGCGGGTGGCCCTTGCTCGCGCCCTCGCGCCGTCGCCGGCGCTGCTGCTCCTCGACGAGCCGCTGTCGGCGCTCGATGCTCGCGTTCGCCAGTCGCTCAGGCGCGAGATCCGCGATCTGCAGCGCCGGCTCGGCATCACCACCATCATGGTGACCCACGACCAGGAGGAAGCGCTGACCATGGCGGACCGCATCGTGGTCATGAACCACGGCGTGGTCGAGCAGGTCGGCGCGCCCGTGGAGGTCTACACGCGCCCCCAGTCCCCATTCGTGGCGCGGTTCGTGGGGCAGATGAACTTCATTCCGGTGACGGCGTGCGCGGAGCCCGGCCGGGTGCGCGTCGGCGACACCGAGCTCTGTCATCGCTCACGCGACCCCCTGGTGCCGGGAACGCCGCTGACTCTCGCCATCCGGCCCGAGGAGATCCTCGTCGGAGCGGCCGCCACGCTCTGCCCGAACCGGCTGGTCACGCGCGTTCGCAGCGTGCAGTTTCTCGGGCCCTTCACGCGGCTGAGCCTGAGCGTGCCGGGGGCGTCGGGCGCGATCCTCGAATGCGACGTCGCGGCCAACGCCTTCGCGGAGCTCGAGGCCGCCGAGGGCGCCCTCCTCCTGCTCGGGCTCAAGTCCGAGGCGCTGCGCGTGTTCCCCGCGCGAGAGTGACGTCGTGGGCATCGCGTCGGGCGGTCTCTCCGCCGCCATCCCCGACCGCACGGTCCGCCACCGCCTGGGGCGGGAGGACGTGGCCCGCTACGCCCTCGTCGCCGTCTTCGGAGTCGTCCTCTACCTTTTCATCCTCTACCCGATGGGCCACTTGGCGTGGCGGAGCCTCCTCGGCAACGACGGCGGCTTCGTCGGCCTCGACAACTACGCCCGTTACTTCAGGACGCCCGCCATCGCCGCCTCCATCACCAACAGTCTCTACGTCTCGGCCGCCTCCATGGTCATGACCGTCGCGCTGGCCTTCGTCTACGCCTACGGACTCACGCGGACCCTGATGCCCTGGCGCGGGCTGCTCCGCGTCACGGCCATGCTGCCGCTCTTCGCCCCGTCCTTGGTGCAAGCCCTCGCCTTCATCTACGTGTTCGGCAACAACGGCATCCTGACCCGGCTCACGGAGATCAACGTGGGCATCTACGGGGCCAAGGGCATCGTCGTGGCCGAGGTGTTCTACTGCTTCCCCCACGCGCTCCTGATCCTGATGGCCGCGCTCTCCGCCACCGACGCGCGGCTCTACGATGCCGCCCGGACGCTCGGCGCCTCGCCGCTCAAGACCTTCCTCACCGTGACCCTGCCCGGTGTCAGGTTCGGCCTCGTCAGCGCCTGCTTCGTGGTCTTCACGCTCGTCATCACCGACTTCGGCGCGCCCAAGGCCATCGGCGGGAAGTTCTCCGTGATGGCCACCGAGATCTACAACCAGGTCTCGGGCCAGCAGAACTTCACCATGGGCGCCACCGTTTCCGTGGTGCTGCTCATTCCCGCAGTGGTGGCCTTCCTCGTCGACCGCCTCATCCAGCGTCGCCAATACGCGCTCGTGACCTCGTCGTCCAAGCCTCTCGAGGCGCGGAAGCGTCCGCTGGCCGACTGGGGGCTCTTCGCCTACTGCGCGGCGATTGCGGCCTTCATCGCCAGCCTGTACCTCGCCCTCCTCGTCTACTCGCTGGTGACGCGGTGGCCCTATAACTTCGCGCCCACGCTCAAGCACTACCGGTTCGACACGGTCGGGGGCTACGCGCCGCTCTTGAACAGCGTCTACGTGGCCGTCTGGAGCGCCCTCGGGGGCACGGTGCTGACCTTCGCGGGCGCCTACGTCGTGGAGAAGTGCCGGACGGTCGCGAGCGGGCCGCTCTATCTCCTGTCCATCCTGCCCGTCTCGATCCCCGGGATGGTCCTGGGTCTGGCCTACATCTTCGCCTTCAATGCCGCGGGCAGCTTCCTCGCCCGCCTCTACGCCACCCTCGCCATCCTGATCATCTCCAACGTCATCCACTACTTCACCGTGGGCTTCCTCACGGCCACGACCGCGCTCAAGCAGATGGACGCCGAGTTCGAGAACGTCTCGGCGTCGCTCGGCGTACCCTTCTATCGGACCTTCTGGCGCGTCACCGTGCCGATCGCGCTGCCCGCGATCGTCTCCATCAGCATGTACTTCTTCCTGAACGCCATGGTCACCCTCTCGGCCGTGGTGTTCCTGGTGGCGCCGGGCACCGAGCTGGCCGCGGTGGCGGTGCTCCTGATGGACGATGCCGGGGACACGGCGCAGGCGGCCGCCATGTCGGTCATGATCATCGCCATCGGGCTTGCCGTCCGCCTCGCCTACTGGGCGGTCATGCGCGGGGTGAATCGGCGCACCCAGGCCCAATAGCCGCGGTCGGCGGATTCTTGAATCTCTTCGTCCTCGTCTACGGGGCCACGGCCCAGTTCGCCCGAGACCGCGTGAGCAGGCGCGGCGGGCGAATGCGAGCCAGCGGGCTGCTCGAACGTGAAGTTCGACCGGCCGTTATGACGGCAGGTCCTCAAGCCGTACCCCGCGTCCTTCGTCGAGAGCGCGCCGCGCGTCGGCCACGCGGCGGAGGAACTCAGGGTGGTGCTCTAGGCGGTAGTCGAACCAGTCCTCCTCGGTCTCGAACCCGATGAGGACGCCGGCTGGCTTACCATGCCTGGTGATGAGGATCTCCTCGGACTCGGCGAGGCGGAGGAATCGCGACAGGTCGTCCTTGACTTCAGCCAGCGCCACTCGGCGCATCGGGCGTCTCGTGCTCAGCGAGCCAACCCGCCGCCTCCGCTTTCGTGACGATGGCGAGGACTTTGGCGGCTTCGGGCGTGACGTCATAGAACACTCGGACCTCCCCAACCCGTAGCCGATACTGTGGCTGGCTCAAGCCACGCAATCGCTTGATACGGCTCTTGCTCACCCGGGTTGGCTCGTACCGCAAGTGCCGTTCGAGGGCGTCGCGCACCTCGGCTCGCCGATAGGCCGGCAGGGACCCGTACGCCCGCGCCGCCTCCGGGGCCAAGATGAGCTCGTAGCGCATCTGGCCACAATATAGCCAGAATATTCAGCGCGGTCAATCCCACCGCCAGCGGGCGAACTGGAGTATCTGGAACCATGCAATTCCCGCAACGCTGTCCTGCCGGTCTGGACAACGCAGGCGGGTGGCCGAGCGGGCCCGCGACGAACCGCGCGATATGGCGCGGCCTTGGTGAAGAGGGCCGGGGAGACGAGTCCCGCGTTAGCGCTGAGCGCCTGATTCTGGGTGGCCGCGGCCACATTGTGCTGACGACCGATTCACGGATTACCGGACCACAGGATCGCGAGGGGCGTCCGCGTCTGTGATATCATTCCGCTAGCAAGTGACTGTGGAGGGAGGTGCCAATGCCTGAGATCCTCGTGCGTGGCCTCGATCAGAAGACCGTGAGACGCCTGAAGGAGCGGGCTAGAATCAGCGGACGGTCGCTGCAGCAGGAGGTCAAGGACATCCTGGAACGCGCGGCAACGACTCTCACCATGGAGGAGGCCCGGCGGCTCTCCGAGACGTGGCACCGGCGCCTGGCCGGCCGGGCGTTCTCCGATAGCGCGGAGCTGATCCGGGAGGGCCGGGATTCGCGGTGACCCGGGTGGTTGTCGACGCGAGCCTCGCGGTGAAGTGGTTCATCCCCGAAGAGTTGTCCGCCGATGCGCGTATGTTCCTCGCGGCCGAGTATGAGCTCCTGGCACCTGACCTTCTATGGGCCGAGCTGGGGAATGCACTCTGGAAGAAGCATCGTCGCCGCGAGCTTGACCCGCGGACAGCCCGCCGACTTCTCCGCGACTTCTCGCGGATACCCATTGAATACCACGCGTCCCAACGTTGGACCGAGACAGCGCTGGAGCTGGCCATCCAACACGGGGTCACCGTCTATGACGGCCTCTACCTCGCACTGGCAACCGGGAGTGGGTGCCGGCTCGTGACCGCCGACCGCCGGCTGCACGAAGCTTGCCGAGAGGGACCGCTGAGACGCTTTGTGGAATGGGTCAGAGGCATACCGTGAGGCGAAGTCGACTCGCAACATGAACGTCTTCGACCTGCGGGACCCGCTTGTCTCGGACTACGACCAGGATGTCCGGAGCTTCATCCGGTTCCAGGACGAGCGGTCCAGGCGGCCGTGGAGGCGGCCGTCCGTGACGGGCTCCTCTGGCCGGATCCCCTCGTTCGAGCCCGGCGAGTGGATCGATGAGCTCGTCGACGCGGGCATTATCCACGCCGAGGGCCCGCGCGTCTTCCGACTCAGTCATGCCGGGTCGCCAACATGGGACCCGGCTGTCGATGCTCGAGCAGAGCGAGTGGGTTCTGCGCCACGCCCTGACGACGAATCTCGAAGTGCAGATGATCACCGGTGGCTCGACCGGTGCGCCCCACGGCGCCGATCACGCCCCCCGCCTCCACCCGTTCCCCTGCCCTAACGAAATTCTTGAAGTTGTGCGCATAAACTGTCTTGAATCCGGCCGGATGAGCGATTCTGATTACCCGTCCATAGGAGGAATTCCAGCCGCTGAACACCACGGTGCCGGCCGCGGCGGCGTGAATGGGCTTGCCCTCCGGGGCCTTGATGTCAAGCCCGCTATGCCATCCCCGGGAGCCACGCCTGCCGAACGCTGAGGCTACCGGGCCGTCGACCGGCCAAATAAATTCCAGTCGGTCGGCAGAGCGCTTGAGCCACGGGATCACCGGGCGGCTCAAGACACGTTCTCCGTCTCCGCGGCCCGAGAGCGAGCCCCGGTCGGCTTCGCTCGATGGTGCCGCGGCCTGGACGCGGCGGCCGAGCGTACAACCCGGCACCTCCAGGCGCTGACCGAGCCGGAGCGCCTCGGGGTGCGTCAGCTGGTTCGCCGTGGTCAGCGCGCGGCGGGTTGTCCCGTAGCGTGCAGCGATCCGGCCGATCGACTCGCCCCGGCGAACCACATGGACGCACGATTCCCCGGAATCGGGCGCGGCGGCCGACGTGAGCGGCGCCGCGACAGACCTCGGGTCTGAGGATGCCCCGTACGGGTGAGTCAAGAGTAGGGAGAGCAAGAGGCCAAGCGCGATCGTGTGTCCCGCCCGCAGGCGTTTGGAGTTCACGAGTGGGACTCCCTTCGTAGACGGTGTCGGTGTCGACAGGCGCACCGCGGAACGATCTCCTGGTGGCCCACGCCCCGCGTACTCGGACCCCGGTGGTTGGTGTGGCTCGCAAAACACGTGCCGATCAGCCCGGAGCGGGGCAGGGCGTCAGATGGGTTCGAGGAAAGCGAAAGGAGCGGTATGGCAACCCTCCCAACGCGGACAGACCGCCCACGTGGTAACGATTACCTACCGGACAATGAAAAAACTTCCAAGTCACGCTCAACTCACGCTCCGAGCGGGGTATGCTCGGGAGGCGCGCTCATGGAGTTCGGATTCGCCCCCATTCAGTCGGAGTCCGCGCTCGTCCGGCACCTTCACGGAGTGAAACGGCAGCACGAGCGCGAGCTGGAGCGCGGAGCCGGCTCGGTCGAGCAGACGCGGGGACGCGGAGGGCACGTTTCGCCAGCCCCCGGCCGCAGCGTCCTCCCCGTTCCCGAGTCCCGCAGACATTGAGTTAGATTAGACGCTAGGTGGCAGAGGGGCGAGGAAAAGAGATGCCAACCACCGAGACCATCACATTGTTCATGGGGGCGGCCTTGGCACTCAACGTGACGCCGGGACCGTCAATCGCTTATGTGATGTCGCGGAGTTTCGGCGAGGGTCAGACGGCAGGTCTCGTATCGGCCCTGGGGCTGGGGACGGGTAGTCTCCTTCACGCCATCGCCGCCACGCTTGGCCTCTCCGCAGTTGTCGCGTACTCGCCGATGGCCTACGCTGTAGTCAAGTATGTCGGGGCGGCGTACCTCGTCTACCTTGGTGTGGGTCTCGTGCGACAGCGCACCGCGCTGCTCGTTGAGGTCGTGCCGCCACGGCGCTCCCTTCGCAGGGTGTACTGGCAAGGAGTGCTGACCGAAATCTTGAATCCCAAGATCGCCTTGTTCTTCCTGGCGTTCCTTCCCCAATTCGTCGACCCGGCTCGGGGATCGGTGGCAGGACAGACCTTGTTCTTCGGGCTCCTGTTTCATGTCACAGGCGTGCCCATCAATCTGCTGGTAGCGGTCGCTGGGAGTGCCATCGCCGCGGCGTTTTCCCGGAATCCCCTGCTTGAGGGGATACGCAATTGCCTCTCGGGTACAGTGCTGATCGGCCTCGGAGTGCGCCTCGCTCTGAGCGAGCGTCGGTGATCAACCGCGCTGAGTCCCTGGGGCCGGAATACAGCGTGGCTGTGCGAACGGTGAAGGGTCTAGCTCCGCGGTCGAACGGAGCGGGCACGCGCGTTGATCGCCCCGGCCGTTCACCTCGGGCGTTCAGCAGCCTGACGGTCGACCGACGCTGGGTCGTATACTTTCGGGGTGCAGTTCGAATGGGATCCGGAAAAGGCCGCTGCGAACCTCAAGAGGCACCGCGTCGGTTTCAGCGACGCGGCCAGGGTCCTCGAGGATCCGCTGTCGACGACCTTTCCGGACGAGGGGCACGCACAGAGAGGCATCATCCTCCGGGCGTGAGGAGGGCATGCATATGTCAGCGACCATCGTGGACATCAACCGGTACCGCGGGCGATTCTTCGAGGTGCTACAGGAGACCGATCGGAGTCAGACCGCTGTCATGACCATCGGGCCGGGCCAGGACGCCGGGCCCGAGGAGGTCCACGAAGCGGACCAGATCATCCATGTCGTCGAGGGAGAAGCCATCGTGCGGGTGGAGGGGACCGAGCACCAGGCCAAGGCCGGCGCCTGCGTGCTGATCCCCGCCGGCGCGCGCCACCACGTGAAGAACCCGGGCGCCGGGCCGCTGTTCTTCCTGACCGTCTACGCTCCGCCGGCCTACTGAAAGGGCACGCCATGTCGCTTTCGCTGAAGACCGCCCTCGTCACCGGCGCCGCGCGCGGCATCGGGCTCGCCACCGCGAGCCGGCTGGCCGCCGATGGCGCGCGGGTCGCGCTGCTCGACCTGGATCGTGCCGCCACCGAGGCCGCGGCCCTCAAGGTGGGAGGCAGCGCCATGGCCATTGCCGCCGACGTGACGCGGCCGGCTCAGGTGGACGCGGCCGTGCGTCGCGTGGTGGACGGCTGGGGGCGCCTCGATATCCTGGTCAACAATGCCGGCATCACCGGGCGCTCGTTCCCCATCTGGGAGCTCGGCGACGAGGACTGGGCGCGGGTGCTCGACGTCGATCTCACGAGCGTCTTCTACTGCTGCCGGGCCGCGGTGAAGGTGATGCTCGGGCAGGGCTCGGGACGCATCATCAATATCGCGTCCATTGCGGGCAAGGAGGGCAACCCGACGCTGGTGCCGTACTCCTCGGCCAAGGCGGGCGTGATCGGGCTGACCAAGGCGCTCGCCAAGGAGGTGGCCACCCGAGGGATCCTGGTCAACGCAGTGGCGCCCGCGGTGATCGGGACCGAGCTGCTCAAGCAGATGGAGCAGAGCACGTTGGAACTCCTGATCGCCAAGATCCCGATGGGACGGGTGGGGACGCCGGAGGAGGTGGCGGCGCTCGTGGCCTGGCTCGCCTCCGAGGAGTGCTCGTTCAGCACCGGCGCCGTCTACGACCTCTCGGGCGGCCGGGCGACGTACTGAACGAGGCCGCGCGCTCGCCTCGGCCGGCCAGGGGCGCGCAGGGCGCCAGCCGGAGCGGCCGGGGAAGCCAGCGCGCTCACTCCAAATCCCTGCCCTGCGGCGGACAGGTGAGGCGGCGCTCAGGGCGTGACGCCGCGGCGCAGGGCGGCGGCGAGGATCGCCACCTTGGAGACGGACTCGGTGATGCGGTCGTCGAGCGCCATGGCGAGCGCATCGCGGAACGGCACGATGCGGCGCTCGAAGAACTCGTCGTCGTCGGACGCCAGCGGATCGGACACCAGGTCCTCGCCGGTATAGCAGTAGGCGGTCTCGTCGAGGTAGGCGCTGGAGGGATGAAAGCGGGCGAGAAAGGTCAGGCGCCCGGCGCGGTAGCCGCCCTCCTCGCGCAGCTCGCGCTGCGCCGCCGTCTCCGGTCTCTCGCCGGGCAGCCCGCCGCCGCCCGGCAACTCCCAGGAGTTCTCGCGAGTCAGGTGCCGGAACTGGTGGATCAGGAGCACGTGCTCGGCGTCGATGAACGGCACGACTCCCACGGTGAGCCCGACGTGCAGGAGCGGGTAGGCCCGCTCGCCGCCGGTGGGGAGCCGCCAGACGTCCTCGCGGAGCGTCAGCTTACCCAGACGCTGCAGGATGGTGGAGCGCACGAACTGCCAGGGCTCGGTCACCGGTCGCCTCCTTGCCAAGGATGTCGCCGCGCTCGCAGTTCGTCGCCAGCGCCTGGCGGTGATTATACGGGGGCGAATAACGAAAGCACGGGAGGCCTTCTCACATCGGAGTGCGTCGTAAGCACGCTACCGAAGGCGCTGCCTGGCGGAGGGGGACGACGTGACCGCGAGGCTCTGGTCCGACGCGCCCGGCCTACGGCCAGAGCGCAGCAGGGACCAGGGACAGGTCCGAAAAGGGAGCGATCTGGACCGGCTCTGTCCCGGATGCGCGAGCCGCAAGTTCGTAGCCGTCCACGCCCAGCACCAGCCCCTCGACGGCGCGCCCTTCCGGGTCCACCAGCCAATAGAACGGCACGCCGTGGCGGGCGTAGAGCTGCCGCTTCGTGTTCCGGTCGATCACCGTGGTGGATGGGGAGAGGACCTCGATCACCAGGCTCGGCGCCCCCTCGATGCCACGCCTGCTGATGGCCCCGAGTCGCGCCGCATCGAGGTAGACGAGGTCGGGCTGGACGATCGAGGTCTCGCTCAGGATCACGTCGATGGGTGCGTAGAGCACCTCGCCGATTCCCTTCTTCCGGACGTGCTGATCGAGGAGCCGGAACAGGTTGCGGCTGATCATCTGATGCTGGGGGCTGGGGGCCGGAGTCACGCAGATCTCTCCGTCATGGATCTCGTAGCGGCGCCCGTCCGCGGGGAGCGCCTCGTAGTCCTTGTACGTCAGAACGATATCGTGGCTGGCCATCGGATCACTGCCCCTCGAGCGAGTGTACGGTGATCCCCGCGATCGGTCAAATGGGACCAGGCCTTGCAGGGCCTGGGGCCGCTCACTGTGTTACACTCGGCGACACGAAAAGGAGGGCATCTCCGATGAGAAGACTCGCGGTGCTGGCAGTCCTGACCGTCATAACCATCACGCTGTGGACGCAATCAGGCTTTGCTCAACCCGCCGACGAGCTAAAGGCCCTGAGAAAGGACATAGAAACGCTCAAGCAGGGGCAGACGGCGATTCAAAAAGACCTTCAGGACATCAAGGGCCTCCTGCAGCCCAGACCGGCCGCCGCTGCCCCGCCACAGGAGGTCGTCGTTAGCGTGGACGGAGCACCCTCCAAGGGGAACAAGAGCGCCAAGCTGACGCTGGTCGAGTTCACCGACTACCAGTGACCCTTCTGCGCCCGGTACGTCCGTGAGACGTACCCCCAGCTCGAGCGGGACTACGTCCAGACCGGCAAGGTCAAGTACGTCACCCGCGACCTCCCGCTCGAATCCATCCACCCGCTGGCCATGAAGGCGGCCGAGGCGACCCACTGCGCGGGCGAGCAGGGCAAGTACTGGGAGATGCACGACCGGCTCTTCGGGAATCAACAACAGCTCGCCCGGCCGGACCTGTCGAAGCATGCGCAGGCGCTCGGGCTGGACGTGGCGGCCTTCGACCAGTGCGTGGATACCGGAAAGGCGAGCGCCAGAGTCCGCAAGGACATGGCCGAGGCGCAAGAGCTCCAGGTCAAAGGTACGCCCACGTTCTTCCTGGGCCCCACCGACCCCAGCGGCTCACAGGTCAAAGCCACGAGGATGGTGGGCGCCCAGCCGTACCAGGTGTTCAAGGACGCCATCGAGCGTCTCCTGTCTTCCCAGAAGTGAGGAATCCGAGGATCACGGCGTGGGAACGTTTCGCGTGCGCATCGAAGTCGGGGACCCGGAAGCCCGGCGGTACGAGCCGCTCGAGGCGCTCGTGGACACAGGGGCGACGTACACGACGGTCTCCTCCTCGCTCCTCGAGCAACTGGGCGTCGTCCCCCACGCTCACGATGCCTTCGTTCCCCACGCTCACGATGCCTTCGTTCTGGCAGAGGGCCGACGCACGGAGCGGGATATTGGACGCACATGGGTTCGTATCGATGGGCGCGCCGAACTGACGCTAGTCGTCTTTGCCAACCCTGATGCTCCTGTCCTCCTGGGAGCCTATACACTGGAGGGGGTGCGACTGGCAGCCGATCGTGTGGGGCGGCGTCTGGTCCCCGTACCGGGGCTGTTGCTTACCAACCAATCCGTGTACTGGCGCATTCGCCAATGACCTGAGACGAGAAGGTGGGCTCCTTCTGGATTCGACGGCGCCGCACCAAAGCTGAGTGTGTGTCAGCACCGGAGTGCGCGATGGAACGGACGACGGGCCGTCCGCGACGCTGAGCGCCCAAGGTACCACTGCAGGTGCTGGGCAGACACACGGCGCCTCGATCGAGTGCTAGAATCCGGTGATTGCTGACGACGTCGCCAAGCGAGAGCGGTTCGAGGGGACGCTCCGACTCGAGTTGGAGCGTCGACCGGAGATCGTGTTCGCTTACGTGCACGGCTCGTTTCTGGCAAGCGGACCCTACCGTGACATCGACGTGGCGGCCTGGCTGGATCCGTCCCTACTCGCCCGCGGCGACTGGGAGCGGTACGCGCTCGACCTCTCGGTCGCTCTGCATCTCGAGCTGAAGTTCCCCGTCGACGTGCGAGCGTTGAACGGCGCGTCGCTCGCCTTCCGCTATCACGCGCTGAGGGGACGCCCGCTCGTGGTCCGTGACCAGGAGTTCCTGGATGAGATGCGGGCGCGGATCTGGGACGAATACTTCGACTTCCTCCCGTTCGCGCGGCAGTACCTCCGTGAGGCCCTCGGTGCATGAAGTGAATCTCGACCGACTGCGCGAACTGGCGGGGCACTTGCGGGACGCCGTCCGCCAGCTCGGAGAACTGGCCCGCACGCCGCGCGAGCAGTTTCTCGCCGACTCTCGCGCCGTCAACAGCGCCAAGTAGCTGTTGATCGTGGCGGCGGAGACGGCGCTCGACGTCTGCAACCACCTGGCGGCGCGCCTCGGGGCCCGGAGCCCCGAGGACTACGCCGACTGCATGACCATCCTTGCCGAGATCGGCGTCATCGACCGTGAGCTCACGGCACCGCTGGTCAGGATGGCGCGGTTCCGCAACCTGGTCGTGCACGTTTATGCAAGGGTGGATGACAGCCAGGTCTATCGCGTGCTCCAGGAGGATCTCAACGACTTCGACCTCTACCTGCAGAGCATCGGACGATATCTCAAGGCCGACCTCGCGTAGTCATCAGGGGCGCACGGCATCGACAGCCGGGATCAGTTCGAGAACAGCCGAGGCCTATGCAGCAATCTCGGCCAGCGATGATGTCCCGGCGCATGTCCCAAGATCCTGTCGCTGCCCGGCCCTGACGGAGGAGCACGACCCTTCTTCACGCCGTGCCTGTCCAGCCTCGCCAGGCCGTTTCCCTTCCGGGCTCTTCAGGATCGTGTGTGGGTAAGTCATGGCCTTCACTCGGGGCGGGGTTGAGCGTCGCGCTTGAACTCGAGCGTCTTGCCCAGCGGGCGCTGAGCAGGTCGGCGTGGCCTGGGCCTGTGGATGGGCCGCGATTCCCGTTCTGCGGGTCACCGACGCGATCCCGCGCCTTGCGTGGCCAGGGGGTGCAGGACGTCGATCGCCCAGCCGAGATCCAGCCGCTCCCCACGCCAGTGCGGGCACGCCGTCCGCGCGTGGAGTTGGAGTCCCTGGGTGTCGTGCCATGCCCGGAGGGCCTGGACCGGGTCAGCGGGCACCGCGACTGGAGGCGGGACGTCGGGCAGGGGGCGGCCGTCGGGCCGCCGGAACTGGAGCGCGCCGTCGGGCTGTCGATCGAGGTGAA
>WNGA01006353.1_pt1 | contig 28937 bp, 27 predicted proteins | sample 5400061 | NCBI WGS metagenome assembly WNGA01 (sample SAMN13153366, study PRJNA577476) | soil metagenome | isolation source: 100 cm soil or saprolite under grassland replicate 2 | place: USA:California | collected 2016-06-15
GGCACGCGTCGATCCCCGTCATGTCGGGGAGATCGGCATCGAGAATGATGGTGTCGGGCCGCAAGTCGGGCGCCCATGCGAGGGCCAGCGTCCCGGTATGCACCTGGACGGCGGCGGAGTAGCGCGTGTCTTTGAGCACACTGCCGAGCGAGTGCTCTTGCGGAGCCGCGATCAGGATGACGGGCGGGGCAGCGGACGTGGGGCTCATGGATTTGCCGTCGCAGACCCGCATCAAGCGCGCCACGGCTTCCCACATGGCCCGTCGTGCTTAATCCGTGCTGGAGCGGCGAGTTACCGAACGTCTCCCAAACCGGTGCCGCACGCTGTCCGCCTCACTGTGATGCGAGCGCGCCACAGTCCTCAGCGTCTCTCGAAGGGCGGGCGCGCCGCTCGTGCCGCCGCAACGCCTCGAGGTAGCGGGCGTCCTCCGCGTAGGTGGTCGGGTACACGGGGGGGACCGGGCGCGGCGTCATGTTTTCGTTCACGTTCACAAAAGTGAACACGCACGTGTTGCACAGCGCCTTCGTCACCCGGTCCCGGCTGGTCCGCTCGATCGTCACCTCGACGCACAGGGAGGTGCGACCGGTGTACACGATGCGGCTCACGAACTGCAGGCGGTCGCCAATGCGCGCCGGCTGGACGAAGTTGATGCGGTTGACCCGTACGATCACCGGCCGTTCGGGGGCGATCGCTTCGGCCTGGAGCCCCGCGAGCTCATAGGCCCGGCGCATGAGGTGGCCGCCGAACACCTTGCTGGGAACGTTTTCCTGCTCGGGATACACGCGCTCCCAGGTCGCGGATGTCAGCGCGCCCACCAGCTGCCCCGAGAAGTCCGGCGACTCCTGCGCCGCGTGCAGCTGGGCGAGCAGGTCGTACTCCTCGCGCGCGGGCGGCTCGGCGGCGGCCTCCACACGCTGCCGGCGCTTCTCGCGGCGCTCAGCGGCCCGGCGGCCACGCCGGCGTTCGAGGTCGTCCAGGTACTCGAGTGGCGCGACCGGCACGCTGCGCGCGGCGTCGCCCTCCCCCAACCGGGAGACCATCGTGAAGTAGCAGGACGCCACGTGGACCGGATCGGGCGCGGGGTGCTCGATGCGGATGCCCACCTCCATCGAGCTCCTGCCGACCCAGTTGAGCCGGGCGTGCAGCGCCAGATCCCGGGTGACGTCGGCCGGCGTGCGCAGCACGATGTCGTCGATGGCCGCGGTCACGACACGGGCGTGCGGAGCGGTGCGCCGGGCGTAGGCGAGCGCCGACTCCTCGGCCAGCTTGTCGAGGACCTCGAGCAGCAGGCCGAAGCGCATGTTGGCCGGCACCGGCTCGTTGACCACCATGAAGCGTCGCCGCAGCTCGAGATCCGAGCTGAACGGCAACCGCTGCTCTCGAGATGTCGCGTTGGGTCTCATCGCGTTCCTTTACTTCCTTACCCTGGTCACGACAACGCCCCCACGGTCGAGTTGGGAGCGTGGAGGCGTCGCGTACAGCGCGCGTTGCGGGTGGTTACCCGATCCTACGTCCCACGCCCGGGGGTACGGCAGGCGGTTGCCATGCCGCGGAAATCCAGTGAATGCCGAAGAATACCGCGCATGCCGCAGCTTAATCAGGCGGCGGGCGCCCCGTCAATCACCAAAACGCGATTCGGGAATTGGGGGCCTACCCGTTACATTAGAGGGATGCGATTCGAAGCCCCCGCCCCCCAGGAGGATTGTTAATGACGTCGTCCCCGCTCCCGAAGCAGGCCCTCACGCTCGGTGGGTTGGTGCGCCGGCGTCTCCGCGAGGTGAATCGATCGGCCGCTCAGTTGGCCGAAGCGGTGCAGGTTCCGTCCGAATACATCGACGATCTGATCACGGGGGCGCGGCGGCCGCCGCTGCCCGCGCGCACGGACATCTATCCGAAAATGACGTCGTTCCTGCGCCTCAGCCGCAACGATCTCACCGCCTGCGCGAGCGCGGAGCGCGCCGCCATGGCATCCACCGACGCCCCCGCCCCCGCGGCGGCCGTGCGCCGGCTGGTGCTGGACCTGTGCGAGCCGGAAACGGCGCGGACGCTGGAGCAGCGCCGCGGGAAGCGGGCGAACGCCGAGCTGACGGGATTCATCCAGCGCCTGCTCGAGGTGACGCAGGGCGCGGTGCTGCGGCTGCTGGACGACCAGATCTCCCTGCGGCTGGCGGCCAACGAGCGCGGCACCACCTACATGGCGCTACGACTCAAGGTGCTCGAGTTCCTCGACGTCACCGCCGATACCCTCACGGGGGACCACTTCGCGGAGTTCGTGCGGCCCCGCATTGCGCGCTGGGACGTGGACCTCGAAAGCGGCGTGCTCCGGGTGTCCCTGCGGAGCCAGGAACCCCGGCAGCGTCCCCGCGCGCCTAGAGCCCCAGCCAGTAGTTGATCTTGATCAGGAAGATGTTCTGCGACGGCCCGCGGAGCAGCGCGCTGGCGTCGTCGCCGAAGTCGATCCGCCCCCGCGACAACGTCGACTCGCCGCTCCGCGTCCAGACGACGTAGAGCGTCGAGCCGGGGTGGTACTCCCACCGCAACACCGCGTTTCCTCGCAGTGATCGGAATGTGAAGTCGAGCGGCGGGATCACGAATCCCGCCGCCGGGCCCGCGCCGTCCGGGTCGATGGAATCCCCCGCCGCGACGCGCGTGACCGTCCCTACGTCGACGCCGTAGACGAGCTTGCGGAGCGCGCGCGGCGCGGCGAATTCTTTGTAGCGCGAGTAGTCGCCGCTCGCGATCAACGGCTGCATGAACAGCTCGAGCGTCAGGTTCGGCGAGAAGGTGACGTTGAACCGCGTGTTCATGGCGACCGAGTTCTGCACCAGGTCGGCGAAGACATAGCGGGCCCCGTAGAACGCGGTGGCCGTGGAGTCGACCACCTTCCGCACGTACTGCGTGGGCGTCTCATCGTGGCCGATCGAGGGCCCGAACGAGATCGACACGTTGGACGCAGGACGCAGCTGAATCGAGAAGTCGGCGGTGCGGGTACAGTAGTGCTCGCGGCTGCACCCGAACTCGCCCGAAAACCCGACCACGACGTTTTTGCGAGAGTCGGTGTTGAGGTTGGCGGACCACACGTCGATGCCCGACCGACGCACGACCGGGCCGCCGCGGGTGAGCCGACGAGGGCTCTCGACACGCCGGTGGTCTCGGGCTGGGGACGCCGTGTAGGACGCCGGAGCGGGGGGGAAGGTTGCAGCAGGAATGTCCGGGTCTTGCCAGCCTCACCGCGGCCCTTCATCATAGATGCACGGGCGGTGATCCACGCCCAACCTCTGCGACCCTCCCCCAGCGGGGGTCCTCGTGAGGCAAAGGGGGGCGGACTCCCGGATCGGCATCGCGTGAGCCTTTGGGTCGCCGCGGGGCGACGTCGCTGGGGGGCGTGTGCCTGCGGCCTGACCAAAGGACGGACACGATGCCGACCAACAAGGATTTCAAGCGCCTCGTGCGCGCGCGCATGCAGAAGACGGGCGAATCCTATACCACCGCCCGCGCTCAGCTCCTCCACAGGAAGCCGGAAGCCCCCTCCCCCGCGCCGTCGCAGTACGCCCGGCTCGCGGGCCGCAGCGATGCGGCCCTCAAGGCGAAGACCGGTTGCACGTGGGAGCGCTGGGTCAAAGCGCTGGATTACGTCCAGGCCCACACCTGGCCGCATCGCGACATCGCCCGGTACGTCCATGAGAAGTTCAAGGTGGACGGCTGGTGGGCGCAGACGGTGACGGTGGGCTACGAGCGCATCAAGGGCCTGCGCGCCATCGGCCAGCGCCGCGACGGCGGTTTCGAGGCGTCGAAGAGTAAGACGTTCACGGTCCCACTCGCGCGGCTGTACCGCGCGTGGTCGGATGCGCGAACGCGGACACGGTGGCTGCCCGGCGTGGACCTCACAATCCGTACGGCGACGCGGAACAAATCGATGCGGATCACCTGGCCGGACCGGACGTCGGTCGCCCTCGGCTTCGCCGGAAAAAGCGCCGGAAAATCCCAGGTGGCCATTCAACACCAGAAACTGCCTGACAAGCCCGCGGCCACGCGAATGAAGGAGTTCTGGGCGGAGCGGCTCGCAGCGCTGGGGGCCGTGCTGCAGATGGGTGGCTGACGCCGCCCGGAAACCGTCGGGAACACGAAGGGCCAGCGCAACCGGGCTGGCCCTTTTCGCTTCCTGTGACCCCGACCGCTCGGCGCGTGACACCCGTCACCAGTTTCCCGCCCGCGTGAAGCGGGAACCTCCGTGGCAATCTGTAATACAAACGGATACGCTTTTAGAGTTGCGCAGTGATACACCCCAGCATCGACGGAGGCAATATGAATCTCTTGCGCACGGCGGTTCCCTTCGGTCTCCTGCTCCTGATCGCATGCGACGCCACCGGCCCCGGGATGGCGCGGCCGGTGACGTTGTCGGTCGCCTTGAAGCAGAGCGGCACCCCCCCCGCGGGCCTCGCCGCCGATGTGACCGTGGGCAACGGCCCCAACTCCATCCGGATCACGAAGGTGGAGTTCGTCCTGGCCGAAACCGAGCTGGCTCAGGCCGCGACCTGTTCCACGCCGCCCGCTGACGACGATGGCTGCGACGAGCTGGAGCTGAACCCCCTCCTCATCGACCTCCCCCTCGACGCGTCACCCCCCGTCCAGGTGCTGGACGCGCTGGTGCCCCCGGGCACCTACACCCGGCTGGAAGCGAAACTGCACCCGGTGGAGCCCGGCGACGAGGAAGGCGAGAGCGGTGGTGCCAGTTTCATGACCGCCCATCCTGATTGGCCGGCGGGCGTGAGCGTGCGGGTCACCGGCGTATTCACCGATGCGGCAGGCGCCACGCACGCCTTCACGTTCACCTCTGGCGTCAGCGCGGAGATCGAAGTGGCCTTCGCGAGCCCCGTGACCGTGGACGCCACCACCCACAACATCACGATCACCGTGGATGTGGCGCGTTGGTTCACCGATGCGGCGGGCGCCGCGATCGATCCGACGAACGAGCACGAAGGGGAGCCCTGAACGAACGGCGAGCCGGACGAACGAAAAGAGGGCCAGCCCCCAAGGGCTGGCCCTCTTCGCTCTTATGCGGACTTGGGAACGTTCTCCTGCCGCAGCTGCGCGACCGCTGCCCGGACCTTGTCGGTCATCTCCCGCTCCTCGCGGAGCGTGGTGATGAGCGCCTCGGCCTGTTTGGTGTGGAACTCGAGCGACCCGGCCTGCTCGATGACATGGTCCATCATGGCCTTCTGGCCGTGCAGGGTCTCGAAGCTCGCCTGAAGGTCGGCCAGCACCGCCTCCACCCGGCCGAGCCGCTCCTCGGCCTGCGCGACCTGCCGCTTGCGATGGTCGAGCCCGTTCGCGGCGTCGTGGACGTGGCCGACCAGGCCCAGCACGTTTTCGAGCGTACCGCGCGTCTGGGTAACTTCCTCCCGGGCGGCGGCGATGGAGCGCACGTCGTCCACGGTCTTTTCCGCCACCTCGAACAGCCGGTGCATGTCGGCCTGAATCGCGTCGAGGGTCGTCTGCCGCTGCGTGACCTGCTCGAGCGCCCGGGTGAGGCGCGACTCCACCGTTTCCCACTTGGCGAGCCGCTCCTCGAACTGGGCCATGCGCTTCTGCGCGAAGCGCAGGCTCCCGGCGCGGTTGTCGAGGTCGTCGAGCGTGGCCGTCATCTCGGTGACCCGGGTTCCCGCGGTGGCCAACGCTCCGCTCAACTGCCCGCTCCGGTCCTCCAGCTGCTGCGTATCGGCCGCCGCCTGCTCCCGGAGCTGCGACGCCTGCGCCAGGTGCTCGGTCGCCTTGTCCAGCGACGCCTGGCGGACCTCCAGCTCCTGACCGAGGGCGCGGGTGCGCTCGGCGAGCCCCTCAAGGCTCTGCGCCCGTGCCTCCAGTGACGCAACGGCGGCGTCCACCTCCCCGACGCGACGCTCGGCCCGCTCGGCGGTCGCGACCGCCGCCGGCACCAGCTTCTCGATCCGCCCGGCTTCCTCGGCATGACCCGCGAGGGTCTTGAATCGCTCGTCGGCGTCCTCCATCCGGGCCAGCAGCCCGCGGCTCCGCTCCTCGAGCTGCCCCCCGAGGGAGGCAAGCTCGGCGACCCGCGTGTTGAGACCTTCGACGAACTGGCGGCGCGCCTCGATCTGCGCCATGGACTGCGACAGCCGGTCGGCTTCGGCCCGCACCACCTCGACGGTCGGCTTCATCTCCTCGACCGCCGCCAGCTCGCCGCGCAGGCCGCTGATCGACTCCGTCACACTGGCCAGCCATGACTTGGTGCCGGCCTGGCCCTCCCGCACGCGGGCGATCTCGCTTTCGGCGGCCTGGACCTGTTCGATCGCGCCTTTGACGGCTTCGTGCGTTCCCTTGAGGCTCGCCACGTCCTGCAAGACGGCGGCGACACCGGGCTGCGCCTTCTCCAAGCGCTCCACTCGTTGCGTCATGTCCTCGACCGCCTCGCCGAGCCGGCCGGCGCTCGCTTCGACGGTGCGCACGCGCTCGGCCTGCGTCTCGAGCTGGGTGACGCTTTCGGCGACCGCCGTCAGCTGTGCCGCTGCGCCGTCCGCCCCGGTGCGCACGTCCGCGATGGAGCGGCTCGCCTCCTCGAGCGACCGGAACCGCGTTTCCATATCGGTCAGGCCGCCACGCAGATCGACGATGCGCTGGCTGACGGCGTCGAGGCCCTGATTCTCGAGCTCGAACCGCTTCACTGTCCGCTGCACTTCGTCACGCAGCGTGGCCAGGCGGCCGCGGAGCTCCTCGTCGGCCCGCTTCGCCTCCTCGTGCCGCGCGGTGATCTGATCCGAGCGCTCCAGCATGTCGCCGTGGAGGGCTTTGAGCGCGTTGACCTTGGCCTCGAGCTCGCCGAGACCCTTGGCGCTGTCCTCGTGCGTGCGGATCTTGGCATCGATCTCGCGCATCAAATCGTGGAGGCGGGCCATCTGCGCGGTGACGCGCTCGACGATCTCGCGCTGCTGCTCGAGCGCCGCGACCTTCTGCGTGACAGAATCGGCGAGCGCCTTGAGCGTGCCGAGCTGCCGCGTGGTCTGGGCCGCATCGGCGGCGGCCTGGGTCAGGTCCTGAAGCGTCTGCCCCAACGACGTCACACGGGACTCGGTCGAGGCGACGCCTCCCTGGATCTGCTGTTGCCGCTCCTCGAACGCATGCAGTCGCGTGGCCACCGCCTCGCCGGTCCGGCGCAGCTCCTCCTGCCGCTCGCGCACGCGGTCGAATCCCTGGGTGACGTCCCGCACCTCGGCGGTCAACTTGTCCGCGTCCATGCGGAGCGCCTTGAACCCGCCGCCCAGCTCGAGGAAGCCGGCCAGATCGTTCTTGAGGGCGAGCGCCTGCTCGAGGGTGCCGTGCAACTCTTCGATCTCGGTGCGCAGCCGTTTCGCGTCTTCCGAGGTATGGGTGAGCTGCGTCTCGGTGCGCCGCTGCACTCTGGAGACCGCCTCGGTCTGCGAGTCCAGCGTCGCGAGCACCGGGGTCAGCCGCTCCAGCGCCTTCACGCGCGCCTGCAGCTCGCTCACGACCTTCTGGGCGTCGGTGATGGGCTGCGCGAGGGCAGTCAGGTTCTGGGCCGATTCCCGCGCCGTGTTGGTCAACGTTTCGAACGCCACCCGCTCCCGTTGCATCTGGGCGAGAATCGCGCGGAGCTCCGCGGGGAGCTGCTCCGTCGTCGTCTCTTTCCCGAAAAGCTTCCACGCGGCCATAAATGTCCTCACCGGAGACTGGGGTTCCGTGGATGGGCGCTGGAACCCGGTGCGCCGCACTGGCGACGACGCCGCGGCGGGCGTGCTTCTCCCGTCTGGCGAGCGGCGTCAGTACCGAGTCGGTATCCCGCGGGCAAACTGCCGCGGTGGGCGCGACGCTATCATAGGGGAAGGGGACGCGACTGCAAGACCCAAAGTCAGCGCGGGCCACCTGGGTCGAAATGACCCAGGTGGCCCGCGCACAACCCCCGGTACAAAAGGCCTGCTTACGACGCCCGCAGCGCGTTGACGATGTTCAGGCGCGCGGCCCGCACCGCCGGCAGGAAGCCGCCCACCACGCCCATCACCACGGCGAATAGCAAGGCGCTGCGAATCACGCCGAGGGACAAGGCGAAGCCGAACCCGATCTCGGAAAAGCTCCCGAAGTTCAGGGTCGAGACCCGGGCGAAGGAGAGGAGCGCCGCCAAGCCGACGCCCACCGCCCCACCGACGATCGCGAGCACCACCGATTCGACGAGGAAAGCAATCAGCACGCTGCGGCGCCGGAAGCCGAGCGCGCGCAGCGTCCCGACCTCGACGACCCGGTTGGCGTCGTGGACCCCGCGGGCGTGATCCGCTACCGTCACGTGTCGCCGTTCCTGCATCACGTGCCGGATGTCCGTGAGCTGTTCGCGGCGCTGGACGAGGCGGCGAAGCCGGCGGCCGCGAACGCCGCGGCCTGAGGGAGGGAGGGCGTCATGTTCGGCACGCTCGTGGCGGCCCCGGTCGTCGTATACGGAACGTCATGGTGCGCGGCGACGCAGATGATCCGCCGTCACCTCGAGCGACTCGGGGTCCCCTATCGGTATGTGGACATCGAGCGGAACCGGGCGGGCGCGGCCCAGGTCCAATGGTGGAACGGCGGCCGGGCGAGCCACCCGACGGTGTCGATCGGCGGGTCGATTCTCGTGGAGCCCACGCCGGACGAGGTGGATTGGGCGCTGGCGGAGGCGGGGCTGATCTAGCAGAATGAAGGCCTTCCCAAAACCGGAGTCACTGGCCATGCAAGCCCGTATGTGGGTCCTGGCGCTCGCGGTGAGCGTCGTTCCGCCGCTCCTTGCCGCCCAGACCGCGCCATCCTCGGCAAGCCCCGTCGCCGATGCGCTGCGCGCGAACGCCCGCCGCTCGGCGCAGAACCTGATCGCCGCCGCCGAGGAGATGCCGGCCGAGCGCTACACCTTCGCCCCGACGCCGGCGCAGATGAGCTTCCGGCACGTCGTCGTGCATCTGGCCGAGGGGAACGACTTCCTGTGCGGCACCATCAGCGGCGCCGCCGCGCCGCAGCGCGCCAAGGTCGACACCACCGACACCAAAGACAAGCTCGTGGCGCGGCTGCGCGAGACGTTCGAGTTCTGCGACTCCTCGCTCGCCAAAGTAGACGACGCGAAGCTGGCCGACTCGGTGCCGATGTTCAACCGCAAGGTCACGCGGGCGAACGCCATCGTCATCACGGTCGCGGACTGGGCCGACCATTACAGCCAGGCCGCGATCTATCTACGGCTCAACGGCCTGTTGCCGCCGACGGCGCGGCCGCGGACGCCGTAGCTGCCGCTCGTGACCGGATGGGAAGGACGGCTCGCGCGCCCACTGCGCGCGCTGCACCTCGGCAGCATCCGGAACCGGATTCTGTTGCTCGCCGTCTTGGCGACGCTGATTCCGGCGCTCGCGACGACGTGCGTGTCGTACGCGCGCAACCGGCGGTCGCTCATCGACCAGACCGACCAGCGGCTGCGCGGCGCGAGCTCCGAGGCGGCACGGGAGATCTCCCTGTGGCTCGGCGAGCGGCTCGACGATCTGCGGGCGGCCGCGAGCTCCTACCTGGTGACGGAGAACCTGGCGCGGCTCCAAGGTCGTGAGGCCGGCCAGGCTCTCGGCCGCCTGCGCGACTATCTCAATTCGGTGCGCGAGCGGTTCCCCGACCACGAAGCGGTGCTGGTCATCGATGCCGGCGGACGGGTCGCGGCGACCAGCGGCGGCCGGATGGGGAGCGTGCGGCTTCCCCCGGACGGGCTGAGTCTCCTCCGGCGGGGAGACGCCCTCGTCGGCGAGGCGTTCTGGGACGCCACGCTCGGCAAGGCCGCCATCGTCCTGGCCGTGCCGATCCGCGAGGCGGATGGCCGTTTCCTCGGCGCGTTCACCGCCAAACTCAACCTGCGGGCGGTCGCCGACACTCTGCAGCGGCTCACTCCCGATGAGCCGGCGGACGTCTACATCGTCACTGACCAGGGGCGGTACGTCATCCGATCGCGCGTCACCTCGGCGGAGCTGATGCGGGCCAGACTCCCGGACACGACGACGCGCGCGTTGTTCGAACGTGAGGGGCAAACCATCGGCTATAAACGCCCGGACGGGCGAGAGGTCATCGGAACCCTGCGGCGGGTCCCGCAGCTGCGCTGGGGGGTGGTGGCGGAGCTACCGCGGGTGGAAGCGGCGCGCCAGCTCGGCCAGCTGCGCAACGGCGCCGTGTTGACGATCGCCGCGCTGCTCGCGGGCATCGTGCTGATGGTCTACTTCCTGGGACTGGTCATCGTGCGCCCGCTCGAGCGCCTCACCGCGGCGGCGGCCAAGGTGGCCTCCGGGGATCTCTCGGTCGATCTCCCGGTGGGCGGGAGTGGCGAGGTGGGGTACCTGACCCACGTGTTCAACACGTTGGTCGGGCGCCTCCGGGAGCGGGAGAGCCAGGCGGAGCTGGAGCGGCTCTCCGTGACCGACGCGCTCACCGGCCTGTACAATCGGCGCTACCTGATGGGCACGCTGGCGACCGAGGCCCAGCGGTCGCGCCGCTTGCGGCGCCCGTTCTCGGTGCTGTTGGGGGATGTCGATCACTTCAAGCAGTACAACGACACGCAGGGCCATCCTGCCGGCGACGCCGCGCTCGTCAAGATCGCGGACATCCTGCGCAAACAGACCCGCGCGGTGGACTGCGTCGCCCGCTACGGCGGAGAGGAGTTCCTGGTGGTGCTGCTCGAAACGACGGTGGCGACGGCCGAACTCGTAGCCGAGCGCATCCGCGCCCGGGTGGCCGCCGAGACGTTCGACGGCGGGACGATGACGATGAGTATCGGAGTGGCGGAGTGTCCGGCGCATGGCGACACGCCGGAGTCGCTCATCGCGAGCGCCGACGCGGCACTGTACGCGGCCAAGGACGGAGGCCGCGACCGCGTGGTGGCCGCGGGTGGGAAGCCGGAGCGGGAGAAGGAACGGAGACGGCCTAAAGGGGAGGCGTAGCGGCGCGCGCCACCTCGACGAGGTCGTGGACGCGGCACGCCGCCTTCGGGTGCCAGAGGAGCGCGATCCAGCAGGGGATTGGCGGCTCGACGAACTGCCGGTAGACGATCGCGGCCGGCGCCGCCCGGTACGGGGCCGCGACCGCCTCGGTCGCCAGGGCCCAGGCGTCCTCCGCGGCGATCTGGACGTTCGCGGTCGGGGCCAACGCGGCACGCTCGCGGCGGCGCAGCGGGACCAACCCCCGGTCGCGCAACGCGTTCTCGAGCGTCCGGAAGAAACCCGGCCACCGTTGCGGTGAAGAGTGCAGCCACGTGAGGTCCCGTAGCTCGGCCAACCGCAACACCGGTTTGCCCGCGAGCGGATGGCTCGCCGGCAATAACACGCCGGCGGTCGCACAGTCCACCAGGCGCACCCCGTCGAAACCGGCAATGGGCCACTCCGCGACGAAGACCGCCGCGACATCGATCTGTTGCTGCCGGAGCGCGCCGTGGGTGTCGGCGTCGCTCATGCTGGACACGCGGACGCGCGCCCCAGGGTGGGCGTCCCGAAACGCCGCGAGCAGGTCTTCGATGATGGGGGTGTACACGGCGAGCTCGCCGTGGGCGAACTCGAGCGCGGAGCCGCCGTCCTTCGCCGCCTCGCGCGCGCTCGCCACGGCGCGGGCCGCCGCTTCCAGCGTCACCCGCGCGTGGGCGAGGAACGCCTCCCCCGCTCGCGTGAGCTGAACCCCCCGCGGCAGACGCTCAAACAGCGTGACCCCCAGCTCCCCCTCGAGATCACGGATCTGCTTCGAGAGGGCGGGCTGGGCAACGCGCAAGCGCCGGGCGGCTTGCACGAAGCTTCCCTGTTCGGCGACGGACACGAAGTACCGCAGATGGCGCAGCTCCATACGTTTCAGAACGACCAGTTCGATATAATAGTTCCAGCCGCTCCCTGGCTCAAGCCAGCTTCCGGCGGGCGGTCTCGACGAACCGCCGGATCGTCGCCAGCGGCATGCCCGCTCGCGCCAGGAAGAACGCCCCGGCCGCCACCCCGAGCAGGTGGTCGGCGTTCGCCGGCGCGGCGACGTCCCGGGACAGCGTCCCGTCGCGACGCGCATTCACGAGTGCTCGCGCCAGCAGTCGCCGCACGCGGTCGAAATGGCGCCACACGCGCCGGGCAGCGGCCGAGTCCACGGGGCCGAGCTCGAACGCCGCGTTGCACATGAGGCAGCCCCGGCGATCGGGGTAGCGGCGGATCAAGCCGAGGACCCGATCAAAGAACCCCCGGATCTCGGGCGCGGACGCCCGGGGCTTCTCGAGCGCCCCGATCATCGGGTCCATGACGGCCTGCGAGTAGCGCTCCAGCCATTGCGCCAAAACTGCTCCAGGGCGCGATCGAGGGCTTCGGCCGGTTCGAAGTCCTTGGTGCGTGGCATGTCCTGACCTCCTAATTCAAGAACAGACAATCTGATATAAGGTTTCGGGCCGGGCGGCCCGAGTCAAGCCGGGAACCCGGGGACCCCGAGCTATCGCTCGGAGCACTACCTCCACTACTCAGGAAGTATTGGCCCGGCGGTCGCCCGCCCGACTATCTCTGTGCGTGGCGCCGCGCGTGTCGCACCCCACACGCCATCCGCATCCCTCAGCAGCCGAGCCGATGATGTCGAGCAGCACGTCCAGCGAGGGTCCTGCACCCCGAGAGCCACTCCGGATTCTCATGGTGGAAGACGTCGCCGCCGACGCGGAGCTGATGCTCCGCGAGCTGCGCCGCGCCGGGCTCCGCTGCGCGACGCGGCGGGTGGAGAGCGGGACCGACTTGCGGCGCGCCTTGCACGAGTTCGCCCCGGACATCGTCCTAGCGGATCACGCCCTGCCGCAGTTCTCCGCGCTCGCCGCGCTGCATCTTGTGCGGCACGAGCGCCCGCTCACGCCCGTCATCCTCGTCACCGGATCGCTCGACGAGGAGACGGCGGTGGACCTTATTAAGGAAGGCGCGGCCGACTGCGTCGTGAAGCACCGCCTGTTCCGGCTGGGCCCCGCCGTGCAGCGCGCCCTGGCGCTGCGCCGGGCACTCGAGGACGCCGCCGCCGCCGAGTCCGCCCGCACCCGCGCCGAGGGGGCGCTGCGACGCCAAACGGAGTTCCTGTCCCACGCGCAGGCGGCGGCCGGGGTCGGCAGCTGGGAATGGGACATCGCCACGGACGCCATCACCTGGTCCGACGAGACCTATCGGATCTTCGGGGTCGACCCCACCGAGGGGCCGATCACCTACGAGCGCTACCTCGAGCTCATCCATCCCGACGATCGCGCCGGCGTGGCGGCCGAAGTGAGCTGGTCGCTCCAGACGCGCGAGCCATTCGCGTTGGACCATCGCATCGTCCGCCCGGACGGCACGCTGCACTTCCTGCACGGTCGCGGCGGGGTCGTGACGGACGCGGCCGGTCGACCGGTCCGGATGCTCGGCGCGGTGCTCGACATCACGGGTCGCAAGAAGGCCGAGGAAGCCTTACGACGGGCCAACGACCGCCTCAACGCGGTGATCCAGTCGTCCCCGCTCGCGATCTCGACCCTCGATGCGGACGGCGTCGTCCGGACGTGGAACCCGGCGGCCGAGCAGCTCTTCGGATGGACCGCCGACGAAGTGATCGGCCGGCCGTTACCTACCGTGCACGGCGAAGCAGCGGAATTCGAGGAGACGCGGCGGCGGGTGATGCGGGGCGAGCCGGTGTCGAACATCGAAGTGATCCGCAAGAAGAAGGACGGCACAGCGGTGACCGTGAACCTGGTCGCCGCGCCGCTGCACGAGGCCGACGGGCGCATCACCGGCATCCTCGGCCTGGTCGAAGACCGCACCGGCGTCAAGCGCCTCGAGCAGCAGTTCTTTCACGCGCAAAAAATGGAAGCCGTGGGCCGGCTCGCCGGCGGCATCGCCCACGACTTCAACAACCTGCTCACGGTGATCACGAGCTACAGCGACCTGCTGCTCGAGGACTTCGGCTCCGACGATCCAAAGCGCGAGGACGTCGCCCAGATCCGCAAGGCGTCGGAGAGCGCCGCCGCGTTGACGCGGCAGCTGCTGGCGTTCAGCCGGCAGCAGGTGCTCCAGCCGCAAATCCTCGACCTGAACGACACCGTCGCCGGGACGGAAAAGCTCCTCAAGCGCCTGATCGAGGAAGACGTCCAGCTCGCCACCGTCCTCGCGCCCGATCTGGGCATGGCGATCATCGACCCCGGCCAGCTCGAGCAGATCATCATGAACCTGGCGGTCAACGCGCGCGACGCGATGCCGGGAGGTGGCCGGCTGACCATCGAAACGGCCAACGTGGACGTGGACGAGGCTTACCTGCAGGCCCACCCTCCCGCCCAGGCCGGCCGCTACGTCATGCTCGCCGTGTCGGACACGGGGACCGGAATGGACGCCCGCACGCAGGCGCACCTCTTCGAGCCGTTCTTCACCACGAAAGCGTCCGGCAAAGGGACGGGGTTGGGTCTGGCGACGGTGTACGGAATCGTCAAGCAATCGGGCGGGTTCATCTGCGTGTACTCCGAGCCCGGCCACGGGACCACCTTCAAGATCTATTTTCCCTGGGCGGGCGAGCGGGCACAGCGCAGCGCGGCGGCCCCGGTTGCGAGGCCGCGGCAGGGAACGGAGACCGTGCTGGTGGTCGAAGATGCGGCGGCGGTGCGCACCGTGATGCGACAGGGACTCGAGCGCTACGGCTACACCGTCCTCGAAGCGCCGGACGGGGATACGGCGCTGCAGCTCGCCGCCAAGCACCACGGCCCGATCCACCTGCTGCTGACGGATGTGGTGATGCCTGGTGTGAGCGGGCGGCAGCTGGCGGACCAGCTCGTGCGTCTGCGACCGGGGATCAAGGTGCTGTATGCGTCGGGGTATAGCGACGACGCCATCATCCACCACGGCATTCTCGAGCCGGGGATCGCCTATCTCCAGAAGCCGTTCACTCGAGACGCGCTGGCGCTCAAAGTGCGGGAGGTCCTCGACGGGTCGTAAAGGCTGGAGAACGCGCTTTTGACTTCCCTCGTACCACCGACTAGCGTTCCTCTAACGCTCGTACGGCGGGACTTGGCCCATGCGCCAGTCCCGCTTTCTTTTTCGGAGGGCCACCCTCGATGGCGAAGGAAGAAGCGATCGAAATCGACGGCATCGTCGAGAACGTGCTGCCCAACAGCACCTTCCGCGTCCACCTGCCCAACGGCCACTTTGTGCTGGCCACCATCGCGGGCAAGATGCGGCGCTTCCGCATCCGCGTACTCGCCGGCGACCGGGTGACGCTCGCCGTCTCCCCCTACGACCTCACCCGCGGGCGCATCACCTATCGGCACAAGTGAGCCGCTCGCGGAAATTGCGGGCCGAGATGGTGACGGACGGCGGCGCGCCACGCTGTCCGGTCTGCCGGCTGGCGCTGAAGTTCGGCACCGACCGCAATGGCCGGACGACGGAATCCTGCGGTTGCGGCTACGGCGGGTACCTGCAGACGCGGGGTGGGCGCGTGAGTCCACCCGGCCTCAGAGACGCGCCGTGAGGATTGAGGCGTTCCGCGCGCTGATGGAGCTCCAGGGCGCGATCCTGACGGAGGAGGAGCTGTCGTACGTCGGGCAGCAGTACCCACGGTGCCCGGGCCGGGAGTCCTGGGACGTCCGCGAGTACGCCCGCAACACCGCGGACGGGGCTCGGGAATACCGCGTGATCCGCGGCAGCAGCGGCCAGGATGTGTACCGCAGCGTCGGGCGGGACCGTGCGACGGCGGTGCGGACGGCGTTGAACGAGATGGAATCCCAGGAAAAGGTGGCGCCGCTCAGCGGTGCCGGATGAACGTCCCGTCCCGCAGCTCCGCGTAGGCCCGCCGCAGCTCTTCGTCGGTGTTCATCACGATCGGTCCCCGCCACGCCACCGGCTCCTCGAGCGGCCGCCCCGAAACGAGCAGGAAGCGCAGCCCCGCCTCACCCGCCTGAACGGTGATCGCGTCGCCGGAATCGAACAGCACCAGCGAGCGATTGCCGGCCTCGTCCCGCACCGTCGCCCCCGACCCCCCTTCCCCGACCTGCTCGGTGAGGACGCCGCGCGGCGCCGACGCGTCCCGGAACGTGCCGCTGCCCTCGAAGATGTACGCGAAGGCGTGGCGCGACGACTCGACGGGGAAGGTCTTCCGCACCCGCGGCGGCACCCAGACGTCGAGGTAGCGTGGGTCGGCGGCGACGCCCTCGACGGGACCGGTCTTCCCCCAAAACTCTCCGCAGATCACGCGCACCCGCGTGCCGTCGTCGTCGACGACTTCGGGAATGTCCTTGGCGAGGATGTCCTGGTAGCGCGGATCGGTCATCTTGAGCGAGCGCGGGAGATTGGCCCACAGCTGGAAGCCGTGCATGCGGCCCGCCTCGTCGCCTTTGGGCATCTCCTGATGGAGGATGCCGCTGCCCGCGGTCATCCACTGCACGTCGCCGGGACCCATCGCGCCGCGGTTGCCGAGGCTGTCGCCGTGCTGCACGGTGCCGTGCAGGACGTAGGTGATGGTCTCGATGCCGCGATGCGGGTGCCACGGGAACCCCGCGAGATAGTCCTGGGGATGCTCGTTGCGGAAATCGTCTAAGAGAAGGAAGGGATCGAAGTCGCCGGTGTCCCCGAACCCGAAGGCGCGGCGCAGCTTGACGCCGGCGCCTTCGATGGTGGGCTGCGACTGGATGATGGATTTTACGGGACGGATGGACATACGGTCTCCTCGCGGTCACCCACGACCTGTTGCATAAATAACCGCGCCGCGATCACGAGAGTTCCCGACGGGGGGGCCGTGCCCTCACTCGCGCAGCAGCTCCTCCGCGTCCTGGTCGTGCGGCTCCATCTGCCGCTGCACCATCTCGTAGTACGCGCCGCGGGCGCTCATCAGCTCGTCGTGCGTGCCCCGCTCGACGACGCGGCCGTCCTCCATCAATAGAATCAGGTTCGCGCGCCGCACGGTCGAGAGGCGGTGGGCGATCACGAACGTGGTGCGCCCGGCGAGCAGGGCGGCCATCGACGCCTGAATCAGCTGCTCGCTTTCGGTGTCGAGGTTGCTGGTGGCCTCGTCGAGGATGAGGATCTGGGGCGAAGCGAGGATCGCCCGGGCGATGGCCAGCCGCTGTTGCTGGCCCCCCGACAGCTTGACGCCGCGCTCGCCGATGAACGTCTCGTACTGCTCCGGCAGCTTGACGATGAACTCGTGGGCGTTGGCCCGCCGGGCCGCCTCCTCGATCTCGGCGTCGGTCGCCTCGCGGCGGCCGTACGCGATGTTGTCGCGCACCGAGCCGTCGAACAGGAACACGTCCTGCTGCACGATCGCCAGGAGATCCCGGTAGGTCCGCAGGCGCAGGTCGCGCAGGTCGGCGCCGTTCAAGAGAATCCGCCCCCGCGAGGGGTCGTGGAACCGGGCCACCAGGTCGGTCACCGTCGTCTTGCCAGCGCCGCTGCGCCCCACCAAGGCGACCACCGAGCCCCCGGGCACGGCAACCGTGAAGTCCCGCACCACCGGCTGCCCCTCGCGATAGGCGAACTCGACGTCCTCGAACCGCAGCTCGTGCACCACGGGCGGCGCGGGGCGCGCGCCGGACCGGTCGGGCATGTCGTCGTCCATCGCCAGGACGTCGAACACGCGCTCCATCGCCGCGAGCGAGCGCTGCAGCTCGGAGAACGTGTTCACGATCTGCCACACCGGCCCGAGCAGCAAGAACGAGTACCACTGGAACGCCATGATGTCGCCGATCGACGCGCCGCCGGCGATGTTCAGGTACCCGCCGTACCAGACGATGACGACGTTCACGCCCGCCTGCAGCAGGCCCCAGGACGTCCACAGCACCAGCTCGCGCCGGTGCGCGAACAGCTCTTTGCGCAGCACCATGTGCCGGCCGGTCATGTAGGCGAGCAGCTCCTGCAGCTCCCGCCGGAACGCGCGCACGACGCGGATCCCCGAGAACGCTTCACCTACGCGGCCGTCGATCTGCTCCACGTCCTTGCGGAGCGAGCGATAGATCGGCCGCACGCGCCGCGCGGCAACGAAGCTGATGAGCATCGCCGCGGGGACGATCGCCATCGCCGTCAACGCCAGCCGCCAATTCAGCGCCACGAGCACCACCACGGCGACGATCAGCCGGATGATCGACACGGCGGGGGACACGATCGCCATCTGCAGCAGGCCGGTCGTCGTTTCGACGTCGCCCGTGAGCCGCGACAGGATGCCGCCGGTCTTCATCTCCCACAGCCGGGGCAGCGGCAGGAACAGCAGGCGCCGGAACAACGACCGGCGCAACGACAGCATGACGCGCGAGTTGAGCAGGCGCTGCCGGTAATCCCGCCACGCGTCGGTCAGATTGGAGAGAATGACGACGCCGACGAACGCCGCGCCCGCCATGTTGAGAAGGGAGAGTCGCGACGCCGCCCCCAGCCCCGTGTTGAGCAGCACCTTGTCGATGATGAACCGCATGAACAGCGGCTCGATCATCTGCAGGCCGGTCGCCACCAGGGCGAGCCCGAGGAGGGCGCCCGCGGCATACCGATAGGGCCACAGCCAGCGCAGGTAGTCGCGGAGATAACGGCGCCGTGTCCCGCGCTCGAGGCGCGGCGACTCGCCGTCGGTCGACGCGTCGAGGCGGTGCGCGTGGTAGTCCTTGACGAACTCGCGGTAGCGCTGACGCGATGAGCGCGGTGTCCCCACCCTCAGCGCCCCGGGTGGTATTCGCGCTCGGTGTGACCTACCAGCTGCGAGCGATAGAAGTACACCGTCCGCAGATCACCGGCGGCGTACCGCCCCGCCTCGTCGTTGAAGTGTGGGTTGCCGGCATGGCCGCTCTCCCCGCCGGCGGTGACCGCCCGGGCGCGCACGCTGTCCCCGAACTCGACGACGGCCACGAAGCTGTTGCCGCTGGTCCCGTACCAGCGCTTCGTCCCCGGATAGGCCCGGGCGCCGAAGGCCGCCAGCGAACCCCACCGCGAGGCGGTGAAGGGTACGGGGGTGCTCGGCCCCGAATCGCTGAACGGCTGGACGATATCGCCGGTCAAGCGCTGGAAGCGGTTGATGTCACCCCAGGGGGTCTTCCAGGTCCCGAAATCGGCGTTCAGCTTGTCGACCGCTTCGGACAGCGCCTGGAGGAGTTGATCGGGGGTCGCGCGTTCCACCCCGCCCCCGATGGTCTCGCCCCAGAACACGGCGAGCGACGTCGGGATCGACGTCGCGGACCAACGCAGGTCCCACGCGCGCAGCAGCGCGATCGGCTCAGCGAGCTTCGCCTTGAGCGGATGGTCCGCCGCGGCCTGATCCCACGCCGCGACCAGCGCGGGGACTGGCTTCTCGAACCAGGTGAGATAGGGGTCGAACGCGGCGCCGAGCAGGGCGTCGAGCGTGAAGTCCTTGCGGTCCTGCAGCACCCGGATCGCGTGGCGCCCCCGCGCCGACTCGCCGCCGGTCTCGACGTAGCGCGGGTAGTCCTCGCGCTTCGGGCTCGCGGGCCCCGCCGCCGACCACGGCCAGTTGTTGGAGTTGTAGAGCCAACCGCTGGCGGGGTTCAGCAGGTGCGGCGTCTCGTCCACCGACAGGACGCCGTGCCATTCCGTCGCCGGCGTGCTGCCGTCCACCGGCTTGGTCCAGTCGAACGTGGTGTCGCGCCGCGGGATGAAGTTGGCGTGGAAGTAGGCGATGTCGCCGGCGCCGTCGGCGAAGATCGTGTTGTTCGACGAGTTGGTATGCAGCTCCATGGTGCGGCGGAACGCCTGGTAGTCCCGCGCCTTGGTGCGCGTGTAGGACTGGATCAGGGCCGGCAGCGGCTCCTGCATCAAGCGGACGCTCACCCACTTGTCGCCCACTTTGCGGACGATCGGCCCGTGGTGCGTGCGGTACACCGTGAACGTCTTCCGGGCCATCCCGGTGGCGGTCTTGTACGGCACCGTGATGGTGGAGGCCATCATCCGCCGCTCACCGGCGCCGTAGCGGTAGGCGTAGCGGCCGCCATGCTGCACGACCGTCTCCAGATACTCGTCGATCGCGTCCACGCCGCTGGACGTGTGCATCCAGCCGGTGCGGTCGTTGAAGCCTTGATAAACGAAGAACTGCCCCCACGTCACCGCGCCGTAGGCGTCGAGGCCTTCATCGCTCACCACCTGCACCTCGGCGCGGAAGAAGAACGACGTGTGCGGGTTGATGAGCAACAGGGCGTGGTGATTGACCGTGTTCGCGGGCGCGATGGCGATGCCGTTCGAGCCGGTGGGCTCGGTCTCCAGGTCCCCTTCCCCACCGGTGCCCACCGGCGCCGACGGAGCGGCGCCGTAGCACGCCTCGAGGTCGCGCAAGCTCACGCGCTCGATATCGCCGCCGATGCTGCCTTCGCTGAAGGTGAGCGCCATCCACGGCTCGAAGCGCCGGATCACGCGGGGCTTCACCTCGGGATGTTTGTACAGGTAGAAGTTCAACCCGTCGGCCCAGGCGTTCATCAGTGCCTTGAGCCACGCCGGGCTGGCGGCGTACAACGCCCGCATCGAATCGGGGTCGATGAACAACTTCATCCGCAGATCCTGGTAGATCCGCGACTCCCCCTCGGCCTCTGCCAGTCGCCCCATCGCATTCAGGTAGTTCGTCTCGATCCGATTGAAGTCGTCCTCGGCCTGGGCGTAGATCAGGCCGAACACGGCGTCGGCGTCGGTCTTGCCGTACACGTGAGGGATGCCCCAATCGTCCCGGATGATGGTGACGTGCTGCGCCCGCCTCTCCCAGCGCGCGACGTCGTTGGGCGTCTGGGGGGGGGACACGGATGCCGCGATGGCGGCCAGGAGGGCGAAAGTGAGCATGGCTGAAACGTTACCGGAAAAGCCTCAGCGCGAAAGGCGAGCCTCCCAACTCTTGCGCTCCGCCCGACGCTGGGGGGATATAGGGGGCCACCGGAGGATCCCATGGCCGTCTCGTTCGCTCGTCGCCCGTTGCTCGCCGTCTCGCTCCTCGTCGCCGTCTCCACCGTCGCCCACGCGCAAGCCGCTCCGACCGGTCTCACGGGCGCGACCGCCGCGTGGACGCTCAAGATCCCAGGCGGCGGGGACATCCGCTGGCAGCAGGTCACGCCGGCAGGGGTGCTGCTCGTCTCGACTGACGCCGCGCTCGCCGGGGTCGATATCGAGCACGGCGCGGTCGCGTGGCAGCGGCCGGAGCTCGGCGGGTTGCCGGCGGACAGCGTCCGCATGGTCGAGGGGTCGTTACTCATGGAGGCGGCGCGCCCGGGCCTGCTGGTGGTGTTCGACCCGGTGACCGGCGCGACGGTCTTCGACTCCCGAAAACTCTCCCTGACGCAGGTCGTCACGCGCCGCGTGCTGCCACAGAGCGGCACGCTGCTGGTGCACGGGCGGCGCGCCTCCGGGCCGCCGGTCGTCGCGCTCTACGACCTCGTGACGGGCGACCAGCGGTGGGCGAGCGAATCCCTGTTCCAGCAAAGCGGGCCCCCTAAGCGCGGACTCGGCGGTCTGATGCAGGGCCTGGTCCGCGCGGTGTCGGGAGCCACCGAGCTGCAGGTGCTGCAGGCAGGGCCAGACGTCATCGTCGTCAACACGCTGATGGGGCTTCGGGCTCTGGACGCGAAGACCGGCACGGTGCGCTGGTCCGCGACACTGCCGACGGCCCGCGCGGGGAATCCCGCGCGCCGCGTGCAGCTGTACCCGTCGATCGACAAGCCCGATCGCATTTACGTGAGCTTCGACGACCGCCTCATGGCGTACCGCCTCGCCGACGGTCAGGCGTTGTGGGCAAAGCCGGCGACGATCGACGGCTGGGTGCACGACATCGTGCAGCACCCGGCGGGTATCATCATCCTCCCGGAGTCGCCGCCCGCGAACGAGGCGACCGGCAACGTGCGCATCGTCAACGGCGTGGTGCAGACGGGGCTCAACGTCGCGCGCTATGACGACGGCACGACGATCGCGGCGAAGCCGCTGCGCATGCGCGGCACCGTCACGCAGGCGCTGATCGCCGGCGGCTCCGCGGTGCTCGCGGTGGACGCCGAGTCGCGCACGTTCGTGAACGTGCTGGACGTGGCCACGGCGACGGTACGCCTGAACAAGGACGTGAAGATCAAGGGCCGGCTCGCCTACGCCGAGCTCACGCCCGCAGGCCTGCTCTACATCTCGCGGCCCGACCCGGCGACGAACGCCGAGGTAAACATCATCGACCTCACCAGCGGACAGCCGAAGTTCAAGGACGCGATCGAGAGCGGCCGGCCGTGGGGCGGGAACGATCAGGACTACGATGCGGCGCGCTACTTCCTGCACCACGTGGTGGAGGGGCGGACGCTGTTCGTGTTCGCGAACCGCGACCACAAGCTGTACGCCGTCGATCGCGACGCCGGCACCTTCCGCCCCCTGGGCGGCGAGATCAAGCTGCAGGGCGGCGAGGATCCGACCGCCATGGAAATCCGGACCGCCGGCATCGTGCTCATTTCGCCGCAAAACCTCGTGGTCTTAGGGCGCGACGGGCAGATCAAGCAGCAGGTGTACAACCCCGCCCCGCAGCTGCCGGGCCTGTTGCGCGCGCTGTACCGCATCAACGCGGTACGCGCCGGCTTGTACGGCGCCGTCGCCTCGGCGTACGGCGACCAATTCGCACAGATGTCGCGGAACGCCACCGATTCCACCGCGCGGCGTCTCACGGGGCAGCTGGCGACAGCCTACTCGCAGGGCGGCGCGCAGCTCTCCGGCTACTCGCACCAGGCGGCGGCGATGGCCAGCACGCGGTTCAAAGCCTCGCTCACCGTTCCGGGATCGGTGTTCATGCTGACCCGCGCCCCCGAGGGCAACGGCAACGTGCTGCTGCAAATCGACAAGGACAGCGGCCAGCCACGCTCGCGCGTGGATCTGGGCAAGGAGCGCGAGCCGGTGTACGCCGTCGACGACGTGGCCGGGATGCTGTTCTTGCGCACTGCGCCGGGGACGCTGGTGGGGTATCGGCTGTGATCGCAGGCTAGCGTGCGGCCCGCACAGGCCTCGGTGAGGTAAGGACCATGGCCAGGGGGCCTGTGGATTTCCTGTTGCGCATGCTGCACCGCGTGCTGGACGCGCCGCGCGCCAAGGACGTCAAGGCGGTCCTGTTCGATCCGGTCACCTCGTTACCCACCCTCTCGGTACTCCTGCCGCACATCCGCAAGGTCCTGGCGCAGCGCCGGAGCCTCGGACTGCTGGCGGTCAGCATCGCCCGGTTCTCCAAGCTGGAGGAGATCTACGGGTGGGAGAGCTTCGACGAGATCGTGCGCGGCGTCGCGGCCTGCCTAAAAGCCACCAAAGACCAGGCGCTGCGCAAGGAAGACGCGCTCGCGGAGCTCACCGTCAATGGGAACATCTTCGTCCTGATTCTCGCGCCACCGCGCGAGCGCCGACGCATCACCGACCGCGACCTCGAGGCGCTCACGCGGCGCGTGTCCAAGCGCCTGGCGACCTACCTGGGCGATGCCATGAACCCGGAGCTGCTCCGGCGCTTCGGCTACTTCATCGGCGCCGCCGTCATGAAGCCGGACGCGGCGGTGCGGGTGGAGCGGCTGGTGTACCGCACGATCGACGAAGCGCTCGCCGCCGCGGCCACGGCGCAGGAGAAGACGCTGCGGCACCGCGCCCGGCAGCTGAAGGCCATCATCGACCGGAAGCGCATCGCCACGCTCTATCAACCCATCTTCGACCTCACCTCCCGAACGGTGGTCGGATACGAGGCATTCAGTCGCGGTCCCAAAGGCGACCTCGAGTCCCCCGAGACCTTGTTTCAGGTCGCGTATGAAGCGGACTTGATCTGGAACCTGGAGCGCGTCTGCTGGGAGCGGGCGCTGCGCCGGCTGGCGCGCCTGAAACGTCCGCAGTTCATGTTCATCAACCTGGAGCCGGCGAGCGTCTTCGACCCGAAGTTGGTGAGCGCGGGTTTCGTCCGCCGGTTCTCCCGCCGGGTAGTGTTCGAGATCACCGAGCGCGCCGCCATCACCGATTTCCCCACGTTCCGGCAGGCGGTGCAGCTGCTGAAACGCTCCGGCTTCAAGGTCGCCGTCGACGATGTGGGGTCGGCCTACGCCGGGCTCCGCGTCGTCTCCGAGATCGAGCCGGACTTCATCAAGCTGGACATGCAGCTGACCCGAGGAGCCGACAGCGATCAGCTCAAACGGCAGCTGATCGGGGCGGTCGCCAAGTTCTCCACCGACGCCGGTGTGCCGCTGATCGTGGAGGGGATCGAGACACCGGCGGAGCTGGAGACGGTGCGCGCGTTGGGGATCGGCTTCGCGCAAGGCTTCCTGTTCGGACCCCTGGTCGAGATGCCGGGGAAAGCACGGCTGGCGTTACCGCGCGTCAGCCCCGACGGCCCCTCACCCCACGGGCCGGCGAACGATGCCAATTGAGAATACCTGGAGGGTCGCCGGTTGGCCCGCCGCATCGCGGCGCGTCACCCGGACGCGGTACAGGCCGCCCGCGACGGGCTCCCCCCGTTCTGTCAGGAAATCCCACGTCAGAGTCGACTGGTTGCCCGCCGGCAACGCCCGGACGACCGTGCCGTCGGGCTCGAGAATCTCGACGCTCGCCCGGCGCGGGACGTTGAAGAAGACCGCCGCCGGTCCCCCCCGCGCGATCGTCGCGACCAGGTTGACGGCGCCCGGAGACCGGGCGCGAACCGGCAGTGTCTCGAGCGGCGCGCCCAGGGTCCGCACCGTCAGGACCGCATGCGGCGTCGTGCCGATTTCGACCAGATCGGACAGCGCCTCCGCGAGGTAGGGATTCAGCTGGACGGCGTTCCGGTACGCGTCGCTCGCCTCGGGGAGCCGGCCTTCCTCCGTGAGCAGCACCCCCAGGTTGAACCACGGCACGTCGAGACCTGGCTGCTCCGCGAGCGCCATGCGGTAAGCCTGTTCCGCGTCCGCGCGGCGGTCCCACCCATGCGCGTGCAGGAAGTCCGCGTAGTTGGCCCGGATCCAGGCGAGGGCCGGCTGCAGCTCCAGCGCGCGTCGATAGAGCGCCGTGATCGCGGCGGGGTTGCGACCGGCGACCTCGTACACCCGCGCCAGGGCCTGCAGCCGATCGGGACGGTTGGAGTCGATGCGCACGGCGCGCTCCAACGCGCGCAGCGCCGCGTCGGTTTTCCCCATCTGCCGGTACGCCAGCCCCAGCAGGAAGAACGCCTCGCCGCGAGTGGTGTCGTCTCCCAGGGCCCGTTGCAAGGTCGCCGCCGCGTTGGCCAACACGCGCCCGTCATTGGCGAGCGATCCATAGACCACCGCGCCCATGCCCTGATAGATCGCGGCCTCCGGCCCCGTCCGGTCCCGCTCGAAGTAGGCCTCGATGGGGGCCGCTCCGCGGCGTGGCGGCCGGGGCGCAGGGGGGGGCGCGGTGGCGAGGCGGATCCAGTGATCCGTGAACACGCTGTGCGGCACCTGCTCTTTGACCCGGGGCATGTGACAGCCGACGCAATCGGCCGAGGGGATGTGATCGGGGCGAGCGGCGGGCGCGACGCGCTGCGCGAGCGCCGCCGTGACGTGGCAGGTGAGGCACGGCCGGCTGCGCTCCGCGGGCGACGGCGGCGGCCGGTGGGGGTCGTGACACGTCGCGCACTCGAGCGGCCGCGACGTCGCCCTGGTGGCGATAAAGCAGGCACTCTGCCGCAAGCGGTCGGCGTGCGACACGATATCGATGCTGCCGGCGATCTTGAAGAACGCCACCTGATCGCTGAGGGGCTGCGAGGGGAGGTAGCTGAAGGCGTCGCGGCCCTCGCGGAGTACGGTGACCGCCGTGTGCACGTGGCACTGCTCGCAGACGTCGAGTCGCCGCTCCAACGGCAGGCGCGCGGGGTTCACGATGCTGTTGTCGTACGCCGGGCCGGCCGCGGCGCGCCGCCCCCCCGCCTGGCGCTCGGCGACGTGCAGCGCCCCGGGGCCGTGGCAGCGTTCGCATCCGATGCCGGGAGGCAGCGCGGCGTATTTGCCTTCGAGGAAGGGGAAGGGCCGAGGGTAGCTGCCGTGACAGGCAAGACAGCGGTCGGGCAGCACGCGATCGAAGCGGGCGTTGTTGATCTCATAGCCCGGGCTGAAGTCCCAGCCGTGCTGCCGGTACCAGGTGAGAGGCAGCTGGAAGAGGCGGCCGTTCTGCGCCGTGAAGTAGGTCCGCCCGACGTGGCCGCTGCCCATCACGAAGTCCATGCGCCGGCGCAGGTCGTGGAGCCGCTTCCCCGCGGGGGGGGGGCCCTCGAGGTACTCCTCCTGGAAAAACTGGTTGCCGACCCGGAGGACGGTATAGGAGAATCCGGTCGCCGCGTTGTAGAGCGGGCTGTCGAGCGGTGCGACCGGGGGCGTGAGCTGATGAAACGATTGGGCCATGGGATGCTGCCGATAGGCCGCCGTCGCGTTGGCGTGGCAGCCGGTGCAGGCGGCATCGCCGACGTACGCGGTCGGCGTCGCGACGTTGCGGAATGTCGGGGACGGAGGCTCGGGCGGGGCGTGCCGGCCCTCGCCTCCACAGGCCGCCAGGGAGAGCGCAGCGGCGCACAGCCAACGCGGGCGCATGACGTGGCCAGGTTACGCCAAGCCGTGCGCGCCGGCAACTCCCCGCTTTATTGCGCCGCTGGGTCTGGTGGGTGACCATCTACGGCGGGAAGGCCGTAGATCCAGCCCACCGACACGCCGTACACGAGATGGCCCAGCAGGCTGCCGGCGATCAGCTGGAGATCGCCGTGGGAGAATACGCCGCCCCCCACTGCTGGCATGAAGACCAGCTGCGCCAGCACGAACACGATGATGCCGTAGAGCGCCCCCCGGGCGAGGGCTCGACCGGGAAGGCGACGCTCGAACACGCCCGCATAGACGAGCGCGAACGCGACCCCCACCAGGAAACTGATGCCCCAGCCCACGGCCGGTCCAATCGCGAGGAACGCCGGCGCGAGCCCCAGCGCAGTGCTCAGGATCTGTCCGATGGCGATCTGGGGCAGACCCACCGAAGGCTCGACGAGCAGCAAGGCGGTCATGGCGGCGGTCCCGAGGACCCCGGCGGCAACAGCACGAGTGGCGTGTATATCGCCCCCTTTGGAAACTGGTCCTACGGCTCCGCGCGCCCGTGGCTGACCGCGTACACGTACGTCGCGACCATGAAGACCTGCAACTCGGTAATACGGCCCGGGCGCGGCATCATCACGGTTCCGGCCTGCCCCTTCTCGATGCGATCGACGATGCTGGCGAAGCTCCCGTCGATGTGGCGCCAGGTCGGGCCCAGGAGTGCAGGCGCAATCGGACCACCCTGCAACTTGTCACCGTGACAGGCATGACACGATCCCCGGCCGTGAAAGATCTTCCGCCCCGCATCAACGAGGGCCGGCGTCAGGGACGCCGAATCGGGCGCGGCTCGCTGAGCCTGTGCCCGGCCGACCCCCAGGACCAGGGATATCCCTGCCACCGCGACGACCGGTCCCCAGATTCCTGTCATCCGTACCAGCTTATCCTCGGTCGTAAGCCTGCTGCAAGCCTTGGATGTCGAGCTTCTTCATCTTCAGCATGGCTTGCATGGCCGCGTTGGCCTTCTTGGCGTCCTTGTCCCCCAGCAGTTTGCCCAGGACCGTAGGAACGATCTGCCACGACAGGCCGAACTTGTCCTGCAGCCAACCACACTGGTCCTCTCTCCCCCCAGCGGACAGCTTCGTCCACAACTCGTCGACTTCCTGCTGCGTCTCACAGTTCACGAACAAGGAGATCGCCTGCGTGAACTTGAAATGGGGGCCGCCGTTCAGCGCGTGGAACTCCTGTCCCTCGAGCGTAAACGTGCACCACATCACCGAGCCCTTGGGCCCGGGCCCCGCGTCGCCGTAGCGCGTCACGCGCCCGACCTTCGAGTTCTTGAAGATCGACACGTAGAAGTTCATCGCCTCTTCGGCGTTGTCGTTGAACCACAGGAACGGCACGATCTTTTGCATGTTACCTCCGTAGGGACGTGATCAGGTCGGCGAGGCGGTCGTAGCTCTGCTCCACGCCGCTCGTCATCCCGGACTTGAGGACGGCATCGCGCGTCGCTTTGGACGCGTAGCGAACCGTCGCGGTGAGGGTAGTCTTGCCGCCCCGCTCCGTGAGGACGAGCGTGTCCACGGCTTCGCCTTCATACCAGGGGTCGTCGAACTTCTCGGTACTGACGATCCGCTCCGGCGCTACGATCTCCTGGTAGACGCCACCCATCGCCATGGTGGAGCCGTCCTTCTCGCTGCGCCATTCGTAGCGATAGCTGCCGCCCACGCGCAGGTCGATCTTGCAGACGGGCATCGACCACCCGGGCGGGCCCAGGAGCCAGCGCTTGACCAGCTCGGGTTTGGTGTGTGCGTCCCAGACGAGTTGGCGCGGCGCCTCGAACGTGCGCGACATCGCGATCTCGCGGTCCGAGGGGGTGGTGACCTTCAGGTTGCTCATGACCTCTCCTTGGCTTTCAGCTCCTCGAGCAGGGCGTCGAGGCGTTGGTAGTTCCCTTCCCACAGGCGGCGGTAGCGCTCGAGCCATTTGGTGGCTGCAGCGAGGGGTTTGGGCTCGAGCTTCCTGGGTCGGCGCTGGCGGTCGCGGCCGCCGGAGATCAGGCCGGCGCGCTCCAGGACTTTGAGATGTTTGGAGACCGCCGGCTGGCTCATGTCGAAGGGCCGGGCCAGCTCCATCACCGACCGCTCGCCCGAGGCGAGCCGAGCGAGGATCGCGCGGCGGGTGGGGTCCGCGAGGGCGGCGAAGACGGCGTCGAGCCGGGCGGTGGATTGCATAACTGCAAGGTTATATAATGGGCAAGGCACACGGTGTCAAGACGGCGATCACGCGCGGGCAAGGCGGTGGCGATCGACGAACGAAGACTCGCAGAATCGACACGCAGGGTTAAAATCTCGCATGCCCTTCTCGACGGCCACCCTGACGTTCCTGCGCGGCCTGAAGCGCCACAACACCCGGCCGTGGTTCGAGGCCCACCGCGCCGAGTACGAAACGGACGTGAAGCAGCCGATGCACGCGCTCA
>WNGA01006646.1_pt1 | contig 28913 bp, 26 predicted proteins | sample 5400061 | NCBI WGS metagenome assembly WNGA01 (sample SAMN13153366, study PRJNA577476) | soil metagenome | isolation source: 100 cm soil or saprolite under grassland replicate 2 | place: USA:California | collected 2016-06-15
CCACAGGGCTCGCGTGCGACCGGGACGAGCGGCGCATCCGACGCGCGCTCACGCAGCACGATCTGTACAAGGTCACCGCCGGTGTTCAAGAACCAGGTGTGGTTGGCCTCGGCGAAGTCGTGGTCGTCCCCCGCCACCCAGAACACCGGTACGACGGGTACCCGCCGCTCCCGCTCGAGGCGCCGCGCCAGTGCGATCGCCGACAGCGCCTTGTAGACGGTGTACAGCGGCCCGGTGAAGAGCCCCGGTTGCTGACCGGTCGTGACGACCAGGACCTCGCCCGCGGCGAGTCGATCGCGCGCCGCCCCCGGGAGCGCGGCCGCCACCACGTCCGGCGCCACCCGCCGCGGCGCGACGCGCGACTCCGGGACCGCGAGGGGCGCGATGGGAGTGCTCACTATCCGCGGAATCACTCTTCCCCTTTCCCCTTTTCCGTTTCCCGGGTGTCGCCGAACACGTCCGCTTGAAACGTGAATACTTCGGTTGCCGGTTCCCGCCACGCGTCCGGCGGCAGCCCGGCCTTGCGGCAGGCCGCCGCCAGAAATGCTTCCGGCCCCCAATCATACTCGCGCCCCACCTGTGGGAGGAGCAGCGCGACGAGCCGCTCGCGTCGCACGATCACACCGTCCCGACCCACCACCACGCGCTCCGCGTCCACGGGCGCGGGAAGCAACGTGCGCTCGGACAGCACGGAGATCTCGAGGGCGAGGGACGGCAGCTCCTCGCGGCTGACCGGGGCGAAGCGCGGATCATCGCGCGCCGCGGCGACTGCCATCTCCCGCACCACGGCGCCGAGCTCGCGATCGGCCGCGATGTGGCCGATGCAGCCACGCAGCGCACCGCGCTCGGTGAGGGTCACGAAGGCCCCGCGCTTCAGCGCCGCCCCGGGCACGGCGCACAGCGGCGGCAGCGGCCGCCCCTCCAGGTGCGCTTCCAGCGTCGCCCGTGCCAGTGCCAGCAGTGCGGCCCGGTCCGCCGGCGTCAGCTCAGGATCCGCGATGGTAGGGTTCCCCCCGGCGAATCGTGTACGCGCGGTACAGCTGCTCGTACACGATCACGCGGGCCAGCTCGTGCGGGAATGTCAGGCGAGAGAGGCTCCACGTCCGCTCCGCGGACTGCAACACGGCGGCGGGGAGCGCATCCGCGCCGCCGATCGCGAAGGATACGTCCCGGCCGTCCAGCTCCCAGCGCGCCGTCCAGTCGGCGAGCTGCCCGGACGTCCACTGCTCTCCCGCTTCGGACAGCGCGACCAGGCGCGAGCCCTCGGGCACCCCCTCGAGGAGTCGCGCCTCGTCCTTCACTTCCCGCTCCTCGACCCGCATGTAGCGGCGCAGTCGCTTCAGGTACCCGTCACAGGCCGCGCGGAGCGCCGCGTCGCGCACGCGGCCCACCGCGACGACACGGTAGCGCATCAGGCATACATCCCACGCAGCCGGTGCATCGCCGCCACGCGATCGACCGCGACGATGTAGGAGGCGATGCGGGTGTTCACCTTGTACTTCTCCGCCGTGGCCGCGACCTCGTTGAAGGCGCGCACCATGATGCTCTCGAGGCGCCGGTTCACCGTGTCCTCGTCCCAGAAGTAGCCGCCGCGGTCCTGCACCCACTCGAAGTAGCTCACCGTCACGCCACCGGCGTTCGCGAGGATGTCGGGAATGACGAACACGCCCTTCTTCTCGAGGATCTCGTCGGCAGCGGCGGTGGTGGGGCCATTCGCGCCCTCGCAGATGACTTTCGCCTTGATGTGCGGGGCGTTCTTCCGCGTGATGACGTTCTCGGTGGCGGCGGGTACCAGCACGTCACACTCCACGGTGAGCAGTGCATCCTTGCTCATCGGCTCGCCCTTGGGATAGCCCGAGAGCTGACGATGCTCCTTGACCCACTTGAGTATGTCCGAGATGTCGAGCCCCTGGGGGTTGTGCACCGCGCCCGATTTGTCCGAAACGGCCACGATGACGGCGCCTTCCTTGGCCATCAGGTCCGCGGCCACGGAACCCACATTCCCGAACCCCTGCACGGCCACGCGCGCGCCCTTGAGACTCATGCCCAGCTTGGCCAGCGCCTCCCGGGTCACGAACATGCACCCCCGCCCCGTCGCTTCACGCCGCCCCAGCGAGCCCCCCATCTCCACCGGCTTCCCCGTCACGACCGCAGTCACCGTGTGCCGGTGGTGCATGGAGTACGTGTCCATGATCCACGCCATCACCCGCTCGTTGGTGTTCACATCCGGGGCCGGCACATCCGAGTCGGGGCCCAGGGTCTCGATGATGCCCGCGGTGTAGCGGCGCGTCACTCGCTCGAGCTCGGCCATCGACATGGTGGTGGGATCGCACACGACCCCGCCCTTCGACCCTCCGAACGGGATGTTCACGAGCGCACACTTCCACGTCATCCACGCGGCGAGCGCCTTCACTTCCTCGAGCGTCACGTTGAGATCGAACCGGATACCTCCCTTGGCCGGCCCGCGGGACGTGTTGTACAGCACCCGGTAGCCCGTGTACACCTCCAGCTCACCCGAATCGCGCAGCACGGGGACGGACACGATGATCTGTTTTTCGGGGTGGCGAAGGACCTTGTAGAGGCCGGGATCGAGGTTCAAGAGCTGGGCGGCGTGATCGAACCGCTCCATCATCGCCTCGAACGGGTTCTCTTCCGCGAGGAACGTCTCCTTGTCGGGGCGGATGCCGGGATGACCCTGGGGCTGGATGGCAGGTTCGCTCATGGCGCTCGCTTGTGCGTCGGGTGTCAGGGACGCGGGGCGGAGGCGAGCGCGGCGTCCACCGCGTGCTCTAGCGCCGGGCCGTTCCGTTCCCAGTGAACGGCGAGCACCGCAACGAGGGGCTCGGCCGCGCTCCCGGGCCACCGCTGACGGAGCTTCACCGCGTCCTTTTCAGTGATTACAACATAATCCCCCCCTGCGGCGGCCCGCACGAGCCGCTCGAGGTCTACCTGGCGATAGGCGTGATGGTCTTGGTACGCCACGAGTTGCACGCTCGCGCCGGCCGCGCCGAGTTGTTGCGCGAAGCTTTCCGGGTCGGCGATGCCTGCGGCCGCTACCACGCGCCGTCCGGCGAGCACCGCAAGCTCCTGGCGTCTTCCGGACTGCATGCCCTCGAGATGACTGATCGCGAGCCGCGCGGTGCAGACCGGCGTCGCTCCCCCTCCCCCACGCCTCGACCGACCCAGCTGGTCGGCCAAGGCTCCCGCCGTTTCCGCCGACGCGCATTTCCGAGTCACGACGATCAGGTCGGCGCGACCCAGGGCATCCCGGCCCTCGCGCCACGGCCCCGCTGGTAAGAGCCACGGCGACGCCGCGGCGCTCTCCGCGCTCACGACCGCGATGTTCAAGTCCCGCCCCACCCCGAGGAGCTGGTAGGCGTCGTCCAGCACGAGCACCTGAGCGCCCTGGGCGCGCGCGGCGACCGCGCCCGCAGCGCGATCGGGGTTCGCCACCACCACCGCCTGCGGCACGAGTCGCCGATGAACGAGCGGCTCGTCCCCGCCGTAGCCGCGGAGCAGGATGCCGGGGGTGCGGCCGCGCGCCAGACAGTAGGCAGCGATCAAGGCCGCGAGCGGCGTCTTCCCGGTGCCGCCGACGGACAGATTCCCGACCGCGATCGTCGGCAGGGGGAGGCGCACGGCATCGGCGCGGTCGCGGGCGGCACGCAGCCTCATGACCGCCCAGTACGCGCCCGCAAGGGGGATGAGCGGCACGCGTGCCACCCGGGCGGCCGGAGAGCCACCCCACAGCCAGTGCAGAACGTGGGTCGGAGTCAGCCGTTCCCCCCGTATGTCACCGCCTGCAGCGCCCGCTCCGCCACGGTCACCCCGCGCCGCAACGCTGCTTTGCCCTCGTCCACGACGAACGGCGCGCTGTACACGATCTCCACCCGGGCGAACGGTCGGGGCAGGCAGAACCGATCCCACGACTCGATCCACCACGCGGACGAGGCCCGCGCGCCCGCGGCGATCACGACCGCGCCCGCGTGCTGCGCCGCCGCCAGCGCGCCGGGCTTCATCCGCTCCGCCGGGCCACGCGGGCCGTCCGGCGTGAGGGCGACCTCGCCGCCCTGGCGCAGAAAGCGCACGAGCCCCAGCAGACCCGTTTCCCCCCCGCGCCGCGACGACCCGCGCACTACACGGTACCCCCAGCGCTCGGACAGCGCGGCGAGGTAGCCGCCGTCGCGATGACGGCTGATCAGGAGGGCTATGCTCTCGTCACGCCGATGATACAGCAGCGGGAGAATGCGACCGTGCCACAGGACGTAGATCACGGGCCGCCCGCCCGCTCGAGCGGCGACCACGTGTTCCCATCCGTGCACGCGGTAGCGCCAGGTCGCCGCGAGCAAGCGTACCAGTCCCGACACGAGCGCCGTCACCAGGGGCTCGGCCCGGCCGAGCCTCACCCCGCCAGCTCCAGCGCGAGCGCGGCCACGCGGTCGGCCGCACCCGGCGGCCCCAGCTGCCGTCGCACGAGCCCCAATCCCTCCCGTTGGCTGCGGGCGGCCTCGCTGTCGGCGTCGAGCAGCGGCAGCACGGCATCGGTCAGGGCGGCGGGGGTCACCGCACCCTGGAGCAGCTCGGGGCTCACCTCTCGCCCCGCAATCAGGTTCACCAGACCGACGTGGGGCACCTGCAGCATCCGGATGGCGATGGCGAACGACACGGGGTTGAGACGGTACGCGATGACCATGGGCACGTCGGCGAGCGCCGCCTCGAGGGTGGTCGTCCCCGACTTGCAGAGACCGGCGTCGGCGGCCGCGAACACGGCGAGCGGATCCCCCATGTGCAGGCGGATGGCACCGGGGGCGGGGTAGCGGCCGCGCGGCGTCCCGGCCACCACGACCTGTACGTCGGGGCGCGCGGCGAGGACGCGGGCCGCCGCATCGCGGAACGGCGGCCAGAGTCGCTTCACCTCCTGCGCGCGGCTCCCCGGGAAGAGGCCGAGCACCGGCCGCACGGGGTCGAGTCCGAGGCGGCGCTGCGCGTCGGCCCGCGGGGGCGGCGGTGTCCGGTCCTTGAGCGGATGCCCGACGAACGTCGCCGCGACGCCGCGCTCGCGAAAGAACGCCTCTTCGAACGGTAGGATGACCGCGAGCCGCCGCACCGCGGCCAGCCTCCGCACCCGGCCCGGAGCCCAGGCCCACATTTGGGGAGCGATATAATAGAGGACCGGGATGCCGGCGGCGGCGGCCTCCGCCGCCACGCGCAAGTGGTAGCCGGGATAGTCGACCAGAATCACCAGGTCGTAGCGCCGGGCCTGGAACGCGAGGCGGACGCGTCCGAGCAGGCGCAGGTGGGCCGGCAGCTTCCACAGCGCCTCGACGAACCCGACCACGGAGAATTGCTCCATGCGGTCGAGCACCGAGGCGCCCGCGGCCTCCAGGTCGGGACCGCCGAACGCCTCGACGCTGGCCCCGGGAAGGCGCCGCTTCAGGGCGGTTACGACCGCGGCGGCGTGCGCGTCCCCCGACGGCTCGCCCGCCGAGATGTAGATGCGGGGCGCGCGGCTCACGGCCGCGTGGCAGCGAGGGGAGCGGCTGGACGGCGGCGGCGACGCGGAACGCGAGGGCCAGGGCCTGGGCTCCGGCGGCGCCCGACACGACGACCTCCTCCTCGCCGCGCACCGCGCGCAAGAAGCTTTCGAGCTCGAGCTTGAGCGGCTCTGCCTCCGGCGCTTCGAGCCGGACGTGCTCCACGATCTGCTCGAGGCTGGTCGCGCCGAGGCTCTGCCAACCCGGCTTCAGCCGGAAGAAGTCCCCGCTCCCCTGCGCCAGGTCGAGGGAGCAGTAACCGGTCGGCTGGAAGGTGCGGAGCTTGCGAGTCCGTTCGCGCGACACGCGGCTCGCCGTGACGTTCGCGATGGCGCCGTTGGCGAACTCGATGCGCGCGTTCGCGATGTCCACGTGAGGCGTGAGGATCGCGACCCCCGTGGCGCGCACGTCCGTCACCGGGGCGCGCACCAGCTCCAGCACGAGATCCAGGTCGTGGATCATGAGATCGAGGATCACGGCCACGTCGGTGCCGCGCGGCTGGAATGGGGCAAGCCGGTCGATCTGCAGGAACCGCGGCTCGTCCAGGTAGGGGGCCGCCGCCCGGACGGCGCGGTTGAACCGCTCGACGTGTCCCACCTGGAGCACCGCGCCGCACGCCGCGGCGCCGCGCACCAGCGCTTCCGCCCCTGCGACGGTGTCCGCGAGCGGCTTCTCCATGAGGAGCGCGATCCCGCGCTCCAGCACGGCGATCCCGACCTCCGCGTGCGCGGGCGTCGGGACCGCCACCGTGACCGCGTCCACGCACTCCAGCAGGGCCGCGAGCGCCGGGTGCGCGACCGTCTCGAGTTGCCTCGCCACTTCGGTGGCGCGCGTGGGATTCGTGTCGTAGATCCCGGCGAACGAAACGCCCGGCATGCGCCGCAGCAGCCGCGCGTGATGAAAGCCGAGCGCGCCGGTGCCGATGACGCCCACCCGCACCGGTGGTCCGCTCACACCAGCACCCCCCGCTGCGACCCTTCGATGAACTTGAGGAAGTTCTCGACTTCGGGAATCGGCGGCAGCTCGGCGCGCGCCTTCGCGATCCCCTGACTCACCGTCATGTCGGAATTGAACAGCAGCCGGTAGGCGCGCTTCAGCGCCAGCTTCACGTCGGGGGCAAACCCCGCGCGCTGCAGACCCACCGAGTTCAACCCGTAGAGATGGACCGGGTTGCCCACGGCCTTGGTGTAGGGCGGCACGTCCTGATTCACGCGCGACCCGCCGCCCACGAACGAGAACGTGCCGATCCGCACGAACTGATGGATCGGCACGAGCCCGGAGATGATCGCGCGGTCCTCGATGGTCACATGGCCCGCCATCTGGACCGCATTGGCGATGATCACGTCATTGCCCACATGGCAGTCGTGCGCGAGGTGCACGTAGGACATGAGGAAGCAGCGCTGCCCGACCGACGTTTTCCCGGTCGCCTGCGTCCCGCGGTTGATCGTGCAATACTCCCGGATCACGGTCGTGTCGCCCACCTCGACCCAGGTGTCTTCTCCCTTGTACTTCAAGTCCTGCGGGTCGTTGCCGAGCACGCTGCCGTAGCCGACCTTCACCCCGTGGCCGAGCTTGACGTTCCGCTCGAGGACCGCGTGGGCGGCGATGTGACAACGCCCGCCCACGGTGACGTGCGGCCCGATGATGGCGTAGGGGCCGACGGTGACGTCGCCCTCGATGTGGGCCGTGGGGTCGACGAGCGCGGTCCGGTGGATCACCGGTCCACCACCGACGCCATCATGTCCGCCTCGGCTACGACCTGGCCGTCCACGTACCCCACGCCTTTCATCTTGCATGTCTTGCCGCGGAACTGCAGCATCTCGAGCTCGAAGCGGATCTGGTCCCCGGGGACGACGGGACGCCGGAACTTCACATTGTCGAGCGACATGAAGTACACGACCTTGTCCTCGACGTTCTGCCCCTCGAAGTAGCTCATCAGGAGCATGCCCCCCACCTGCGCCATCGCCTCGATGATGAGCACCCCGGGCATGATGGGATGTCCCGGAAAGTGCCCCTGGAAGAACGGCTCGTTGATGGTGACGTTCTTGATGCCGACGATCCGCTGCTGCCCTTCGACCTCGATGATCCGGTCCACGAGGAGGAAGGGATAGCGATGCGGCAAGACGTCCATGATGCGGCCGATGTCCATCTTGGGCGCGCCGCCGCGCTGCGCCGCGCGGGTCAGCGCCCGCGCCAGGGCGATGTTGCCGCCGTGGCTGGGGCGCGTGGCCACGATGTGCGCGCGCACCCGGCCGCCCGTCAGCGCCAGGTCGCCCAGGATGTCGGCCGCCTTGTGACGCACGAACTCGTCGGGCCAGCGCAGCTCGCCCCCGTTGGCGAGGCCCCGCTCGTCCAGCACGATCGCGTTGGCGCTCGAGGCCCCCTTGATCAGGCCCTTCGCCTGGAGCGCCGTGACCTCGCTCGTGAACCCGAAGGTTCGCGCCGGCGCGAGCTCCCGCGCGAACGCCTGTGGGGTCACCGTGAAGCTCCCGGCTTGGCGCCCGATCAGGGGATGCGGCCACTCGATGGTCACGGTGAGACGCAGCTCCTTCGCCGGGGCCACGATATAGCTCGAGTCGCCCTCGCTCACCGTGAACGGCGCCGGCACCGTCAGCACCAACGGCTCGCCGCTCGTTTCCGTCGGGCCGGCGTGCTCGAGCGCTTCGAAGTAGGGCTGGACGCTGCCGTCCAGAATCGGCGGCTCGGGGCCCGACAGCTCGACGGTGAGGTCGTCGATCTCGTGCGCCGCCACCGCGGCGAGCAGGTGCTCCACCGTGTGGATCGTGGACTCGCCCCTGCCGATGGCGGTGCGGCGCTCGACCGCCTCGACCTCCGACAAGAGCGCCGGGATCTGAGGCTTCCCGGCGAGGTCGACGCGTCGGAACACGATCCCCTGCCCCGCCGGCGCGGGCAGGAAGGTCGCCTCGGTGCGGGCCCCGGTGTGGAGGCCCGTGCCCGAGACGGCCGTCTTCTTCCGGATGCCGCGTCTAGCGCTGGGACTCATCGGTCCGCCGCACGAGCGCCTCGAGGTCGTCCACGATGTGCGCCAGCCGGTACAGCGCACCCTGGGCCCGGAGGAACTCCCGATGGGCGCGCGCCGGGTAGCCCGACACCGTGGCGCCCGGCTCGATGTCCCCGATCACGCCCCCTTGCACCGTCACGCGGGCGCCGCGCCCGATCGTCACGTGGTCGGCGAGTCCCGCCTGGCCCGCGAGGAAGACGTCATCCTCGACGTGGGTGCTCCCCGCGATTCCCGCCTGGCCCGCGATGAGGCAGCGCGCGCCGATCCGACAGTTGTGCCCGATCTGCACGAGGTTGTCGATCTTGGTTCCGGGGCCGACCACCGTGTCGTCCACGCTGCCGCGGTCGATCGTCGTGTTGGCCCCGATCTCCACGTCGTTCCCGATGATACAGCGGCCCACCTGGGGAACCTTCCGCGGCACCTCGCCGCTCTTCCCCGGGACGTACCCGAAGCCATCCGAGCCCAGCCGCACGCCCGCGTGCAAAATGACGCGGCTCCCGACGATCGTGCCGCTGTAGCACACCACGTGCGGCAGCAGCTGCACGTCGTCCCCCAGCTCCACGCCATCTCCCAGCACGGCCGCCGCCCCGATGCGCACGTTCTTGCCGAGCCGCACGCCCCGGCCCAGCACCGCGTAGGGGCCGATTGCCACCGGCTCCTGCCAGGCGACGCCCTCGCCGATCACCGCGGTCCGGTGGATGCCGGGCTGCCAGGCGGGCTCGGGGTAGAGCACGGGGATGACCGAGAGCAGCGCGACGTGCGGGTCACGCACGACCACGCGGCACGCGGGCCCCCCCCCCGCATCGTCCGGCACCAGGTCCGGCTTGCAGAGCACGATCGCCGCGCTAGACTGTTGAAAATACTGGAGATAGCGCTTCGCAGCAAGAAACGAGAGATCGTCGGGGCCGGCCCGATCGAGCGGCGCGACGCCGGAGACGGTCACGTCGGGGGCGCCCACGAGCCGGCCGTTCGTCAGGGCGGCGATCTCGCGCGCGCTGATACGCCGCGCGGCACCTGCCCCCCGCCCGCCGGCCCCCCCGCCGCCCGCTGTGCCTTCCGACGCCGGCCGGCCGCGCACGGACTGGGCGCGCCCTACTTCGCCTGCTTCAGCCGCTCGATCACCTTGGGGGTGATATCGAGGCCCGGGTCGGCGGCGACGATGTTGCTCGTGGGCGAGTCCGCGTCGAAGATCAGCGCGTAGTTGCCCTCGGCGCGCAGCCCCTGGATCACGGCGTTGACGCGCGCTTGGATCGGCTGGATCAGCTCCCGCTGGCGCTGCTGGCTCTTGTCCTGGAGCTCGCTGGAGCGCTGCTCCAGACGCTGCTGCAGCTGCTGCAGCTCCTTCTGCTTCGCCTGCTTCGCGCTGGATGAGAGGGCAATGGACTGCTTCTCGAACGTCTGCACGGCCGAGTCGAACTGCTGGCGGAGCCTCTGAGCCTCGTCCTGAAAGCCCTGATACTCCTTCTTGAACGTGGATTCGGCCGCCGCGTAGCCGGGCGTCTGCTCGAGGATCTGCTGCGAGCTGATGAACGCGATCTTGAGCCCCGCCCCCGGTTGCGCTTGTGCCCGCGCCTGGGTCGCGGCCGGAGCGGCCGCGAGCAGCCCCATCCACGCCCACACTGTCACCGCACGCCTCATAACGATCTCCCCAAGAGAAAACTGCTGGTCCAGGCGCCGCGCCCGCGCACGGGCGGGGGCGCTCCGATCAGAAGAAGTTGCCCAGCTTGAAGTGCAGCTTGAAGGCCGGGGCCGGCCGCCCGAAGTTGTCGGTGCGGTCGAAGCCGTACGCCCAGTCGATGCCGATGGGGCCGAGCGGTGAGATGATGCTCAGTCCGATGCCGGCGCCCCGGAACAGGCGAGTCGGGTTGAACTCGCCGGCGTGCGCCCACACGTTGCCGGCGTCGAAGAACGTGGAGATATAGAACATCTGCGACAGCCGTGCCCCCACCTCGCCGCTCATCACGAGGTACGCCTTGCCGAACGAGGCGGCGGTCGCCTGGCCGTTGGTGGCGCTCGGGTCGTACCCGCGCGGCGTGATCGAGAACTCGTCATAGCCGCGGAGCGGAATGCCGTACTGCACGCCGCCCATCGTGAACAGCTGGTCGAAGAAGGGCGAGCTGCCGAACACCAGCCCGGATCGCGTGGAGAGGCCCATCACGAACCGGACGGGCGAGGTGCTGGCCGCGCCGCCCAGCTGGCCGAGCGGCGCGTACCAGCGACCCTCGAGATCCAATCGCTGGAAGTTCCCGGACCCGCCGAGCGGGCCCCCCGATTGCGAGATCCCGATCGAGTGCATGGTTCCGCCGGTCGGGAACGGCAGGTCGATCCGCGTGTCGCGCAACAGCGACACGCCGAACGTCGACCGGATGCAGTTGTTGCAGCGCAGCGAGGCGAGGCCGGTGCTCGAGCCGGTGAACGTCTGGTCGTCGATGCCGTAGGAGACGAACATCCGCGTGTAGCGGTCGTTGAAGACCGGGAACCCGAACTGGACGCTCGCCCCCCGGCGGCGCAGCGTCCCGAGGTCCGCGATTGTGTACCGCAGCCGGGTGTTGTGGACGTCGACCGTTCCCGAGATCCGGGACTCCCGAATTGCGGGATCGGTGAAGCTGATGGCGAAGTCGCTGATGTTCTTGCCGAACTGCCACTGGAAGTGGCCCTTTTTCCCCTGGCCGAACAGATTCGGCTCGTCGAGCCCGAGAAAGCCGCCCACCCCGGTGCCCTGCCCGACCGATGCGCCGAAATTGATGTTACCGGTGTGCTTCTCGGTCACGCGGAAGATCACGTCCACGTCACCCTGATCGTTGGCCGGGCGGGTGTCGGGGAACGGCAGGGGCTGCTGGAAGAAGCCGAGGTTCGAGATGTTCTGGTACGACCGGATCAGCGCATCCTGGCGGAACACGTCGCCCGGGAGCAGGATGATCGCCTCGCGGATCACCCGCTCGTGGGTGACGTCGTTGCCCGAGATCTCGATCTTGTTGACGATGGCCGGCTGCCCTTCGTTGATCGCCCAGCGGAGGTCCACCACGGGCTTGCCGTCGGCGCCTGCGCGGCGGATGACCTCCGGCCGGACGTTCACGTAGATGTAGCCGTTGTTGTAGTACAGCGTCCGCATTTGCTGCGTGGCGTCGTCCCACTTCTGCTGGCTGAAGTAGACCGGTCCCTGCTGAGTCCCCCCCAGGCCCAGGAAGCCCGTCCGGTCCCCGCCTTTGAAGGGGAACAGCTGTTGCAGGTCCTCCGTCGAGAAGCGCCGGTTCCCCGCGATCTCGAACGAACCCACGCGGTACGGCTCCCCTTCGCTCACGCGCACGACGAGGGTCGCCTTGCCGGTCGTGTCGTCCACGACCAGCGTGTCGTCGAGGACCTGGAAGTCGACATAGCCCCGGTCGCCGTAGAGTTTGGGGAGCCGCGCCTGGAGGTCCTCGCGCAGCTTTTCGTCGTCAAACTCGCCGGACCGGAACCACCAGAACCCCTCGGGGCGGGTCTTCATCTGGCCGACCAGCTGGTCCGTGGGCAGGTGCGTATTGCCCTCGAGCTGCACGCGCGCCACGGCGACGCGGCGGCCTTCGTCCACGTCGAAGATCACCCGCACCCGTGCCGAGTCGGCCTCGAACACGTGGACGACCTTCACCTGGGCGAGGTAATAGCCCTGCGCGCGGTACAGCGAATCGATGCGCCCGCGGGCACGGGCGACGGCGGCGGGGTCGAGCGGCCGGCCTTCGGCCAGCTGAGCCTTGTCGCGCACGCTGCCCTCGGAGATCCGGCTCACGCCGCGCACGGCCCACTTGAGCAGGATGGGGCGCTCGTGCAGGCGCACGACGAGGAGCTGCCGCCCACCGGCGGTGTCCTGCGTTACTCGGATGTCGTCGTACTGGCCGGTGGCGTACAAGGCCTGGACGGCGCGCTGCACGTCGCGGTAACCCAGCGGCCGCCCGGGGGTGAGGCCGCTCTGATCGAGCACTTGCTTACGGTCGACTCGGCGCAGTCCGAGCACGACGATGGAGTCGGGGGCGACGGCCGCGGGTGGGGCGCCCGGCGCCTCGCCCTGGGCGCGCGCGAGGCGCGGGGCGACCACGGCCGAACCCACACAGATGACGGCGGAAAGCTTGCGGATCACGCCTTCGAGCCGGAGAGCGCGCGGAACGCCAACCGTTCCTTGTCGGGGGCCGCGTCGACCTCGATCTCCTCGCCCCGCGCGAACTCGCCGACCAGGATCTTCTCCGAGAGCGGATCCTCGACGTACTTCTGAATCGCGCGCTTCAGCGGGCGCGCGCCGAAGTGCTCATCGTAGCCGCGTTCCACCAGGAAGTCCGAGGCCGCCGGCGTCAACCGAAGCGTGAGCTCCTCCTCACCCAGCCGCCGCTGCACCTCTTTGAGCAGGATCGTCACGATCTGGGCGATGTGCTCTCGCGTGAGCGGGTGGAACACGATGACGTCGTCCAGTCGGTTCAGGAACTCGGGGTTGAAGGTCTTGTTGATCTCCTCCTTGACCTTCTCCGCCATCTTGTCGAAGGTCGCCCGCATATCCGGTTGCGAGAAGCCGAGGGCCTTGCCCTTGACCATGTCCCGGGCGCCGACGTTCGACGTCATGATGACGACCGTGTTCTTGAAGTCGATGACCCGGCCGTAGTTGTCCGTCAGGTGTCCTTCGTCGAGGACCTGCAGCAGGATGTTGAAGACGTCGGGATGCGCCTTCTCGATCTCGTCGAGCAGCACGACGGAATAGGGCTTCCGCCGCACCGACTTGGTCAGCGTCCCCGAGTCCTCGTAGCCGACGTAGCCCGGCGGGGCGCCGATCAGCCGGCTCACCGAGAACTTCTCCATGTATTCCGACATGTCGACCCGGATCAGCGCGTTCGTATCGGCGAACAGGAAGCGGGCGAGCCCGCGCGCGAGCTCGGTCTTGCCGACGCCCGTGGGCCCGGAGAAAATGAACGACCCGATCGGCCGTTTGGGGTCCTTGAGCCCGGCCCGGCTGCGCCGGATGGCACGCGAGATCACCGCGATCGCCTCGTCCTGGCCGACCACGGTCTCGTGCATCTCCTCTTCCATGCGGAGCAGCCGCGCCGTCTCGGCCTCCTGCAGTCGCGTGACGGGGATCCCCGTCCAGCGCGACACGATGAACGCGACGCCCTCCTCGTTGATCGTGGGCCGGTGCGTCTGGCGTTCCTTCTCCCACGCTTCCTGCTTGCGCCGGATCTCGGCCTGGAGCTCCCGCTCCTGGTCGCGCAGCGCCGCCGCCTTCTCGAAGTTCTGGTCGCGGACCGCGTTCTCCTTGTCGCCGTTGATGTGCTCGAGCTTCGCCTTGAGCGCCGCGACTTCGGGCGGCGGTACCTGCGTGGCGAGCCGCGCCCGCGCCCCCGCTTCGTCGATCACGTCGATCGCCTTGTCGGGCAGGAAGCGGTCGGTGATGTAGCGCTCCGACAGCTTCGCCGCGGCGTCGAGGGTCTCGTCGGGGATGATCACCCGGTGGTGCTCCTCGTAGCGCTTGCGCAGCCCCTTGAGGATCTCGATGGTCTCGTCCACCGTCGGCGGGTCGACGATCACCGTCTGGAAGCGGCGCTCGAGCGCGCCGTCTTTCTCGATGTACTTGCGGTACTCGTTGAGCGTCGACGCACCCACGCATTGCAGCTCGCCGCGCGCCAGCGCCGGCTTCAACATGTTGGACGCGTCCACCGCGCCCTCCGCCGCGCCCGCGCCCACCAGCGTGTGCAACTCGTCGATGAACAGGATGATGTTCCGGTTCTGCGCGATCTCGTTGATGATCGCCTTGAGCCGCTCCTCGAACTGGCCGCGGTACTTGGTGCCCGCGATCACCGCCGCCATGTCGAGCGACAGCACGCGGTGATCCTTCAGCGCATCGGGGCACTGGCCGCTCGCGATCAGCTGGGCCAGCCCTTCGACGATCGCGGTCTTCCCCACCCCCGGCTCGCCGATGAGCACCGGGTTGTTCTTCTTGCGGCGCGAGAGGATCTCCATCACCCGCTCGATCTCTTTCTGACGCCCGATCGTGGGATCGAGCTGACCCTCGGCCGCGAGCTGGGTCAGATCGCGGCAGAAGTGGTCGAGCGCGGGGGTCTTGGATTTCTTCTCGCTCTTGGGACTCGGGGCTTGCGCGCCGGAGCCGGCGGGGGCCGGTCCCGAAGGCATCTCGCTGCCGAGCAGCCGCAGCGTTTCCGCCCGCGCCTGCTCGAGGTTCACGCCGGCGTCGGTGAGCACCTGCGCCGCGATCCCCTTCTCCTCGCGCAGCAGCCCGAGCAGCAGGTGCTCGGTGCCGACGTAGGAGTGGTTCAGCTCGCGCGCTTCGCTCATCGCCAGCTCGAGCACCTTCTTCGCCCGCGACGTGTACGGCAAGTCGGGCCCGGCCGCCGCCGCCGCTTTGCCCTTCTTGACCGTCTCTTCGATCTTTTGCTGGATCTCTTCGAGATCGACGTTCAGGTTGGTGAGCACCGCCGCGGCGACGCCTTCGCCCTCGCGGATCAGGCCCAGCAGGATGTGCTCGGTCCCCACGTACTCGTGGTGCAGCCGGGCGGCTTCCTCCCGCGCCATCTGCAGGACCTTGCGGACCCGATCCGTGAAGTTGTACCCGTTCATCTCCCCCCTACCTCCTCCTCACGCCGCCTCGGTCTCCAGCACGCGACGTACATACGTCGCGCGCACCGTGGGCAACTCGGGATCGCCAGTCTGGCGTCCCTCGAGTGCCGCCAGGTGCGCGGGCTGGGTGAAAATCAACAGCTTGTTCAATGTGTATACACTCAAGCTCGGGATCAGATTCAACCCGACGCCCAACCGCACCCCGCTCAATAGGTTCATCGTCTCTTCAAACGTCAACTTCCGAGCGTACTTAAGCAGTCCGTATGCCCGCCAGGTCTTGTCGGCCACCTCGTCGGGGGCCGTGCGCAGCAGCACGTCGCGCGCCTGCTCCTCATACTCGATCACCTGCCGGACAATCTTGCCAAGGTGATCGAGCAGCTCGTCTTCCGACTTCCCCAGAGTCGTCTGGTTGGATAGCTGAAAGAAGTTCCCGACGACCTCGCTCCCCTCCCCGTACAAACCCCGGAAGGTGAGCCCAACCTGGGCGAGTCCCTGCAACACTTTCCCGACTTCCTTCGTCAAGACGAGGCCCGGCAAGTGGATAAGCACGCTCGCCCGGAGTCCGGTCCCCGCGTTGGTGGGGCAGGAGGTAAGATAGCCAAATTCGGGGTGAAACGCGAAGGGCAGGAGACGCCCCAGATCGGCGTCCAGCCCCTCGAGATCGGCGTAGGCGTCTTCCAGGGCGAATCCCGAGCGCATTCCGTGCAATCGTAAGTGGTCTTCCTCGTTCACCATCACCCCCACCGTCCCCTGCACCACCAGCGCCGCTCCGGGTCGGGGCCGCGCCTCGCGCTCCAGTCCCGCGAGCTCTTTGGACACGAGGTGCCGCTCGTGCAGCAGCTGGCGGTCGACGCGCTCCAGCCGGTCCAATCGGATGGTCACGGCGCCCTGCAGTAGATCGCTCGCCGCGCTCGCTTCCTCCACGCGCGTGAGCACCGCGCTACGATCGGCGTCCTTGGCCCGCTGGCTGAACACGTAGCCCTCGAGGTTGCGGGCGAGCCGGATGCGGGTGGAGAGGACGATGCTGCCTTTCGGCCCGGACGCGTCGAGCCAGCCCATACCGCCGTCGGGGAGCAGGGAGAGGTCGATCATTCGAGCACCCGGATGCGGTCGCGCAGCTCCGCGGCGAGCTCGAAGTTTTCGTTCTCGACGGCCCGCCGCAGCTGTTCCTTGAGCTCGAGCAGCTGGAGGCGCGGGTCGGTGGCTCCCTCCGCGCCCGGCGGGGCGTAGCGCTCGCCCACGTGCTGGCTGGAGCCGTGCAGCCGGCGCAGCAGGTCGCGCAGGTGCGGCGCGAACGACTCGTAGCATTGCGAGCAACCCAGCCGCCCCGACTCCCGGAAGTCCTTGAGCGTGCTCCCGCAGGCGGCACACCGCAGGCCGTCGGCGGGCGTGGGCAGGACGTTCCCGCCCTTCCCGATCATGCCCTGCAGGAAGCCGCCGAGCGGCGTCTTGAGCACCGACGCGCCGGTCTCGACGCCTTTCTGCTGCGCACATTGCTCGCACAGGTGGAGCGTGACTTTCGTGTCGTGCTCCACTTGCGTCAGGTTGATGACCGCGTCGCGCTCCTTACAGTTATCGCACAACATCAGGGTATCGCGTCCACCGAGCCGACCGCCACCAGGCGACCGTCCTCGAGCATCAGAATCCGATCCGCCCGCCCGGCGAGCTGCCGATTGTGGGTGACGACCACCACCGCCGTCTCGTACTCCCGCGCCAGCCGAAAGAATACATCGTGCAGCCGGTCCGAGTTGGCGTGGTCCAGGTTGCCCGAGGGTTCGTCCGCGAGCACCAGGCTCGGGTCGTGCACGAGGGCGCGCGCCACGGCACAGCGCTGCTGCTCGCCGCCCGACAGCTCGGCCGGCCGGTGCGTCATCCGTCCCGCGAGGCCCACGAGGGAGAGCAGCTCCTCGGCCCGGGAGCGGGCTTGGCGCTGCGCCATCCCCCCGATCAACAGCGGCATCATCACATTCTCCAACGCGGAGAATTCCCGCAAGAGATGGTGGAACTGAAAGACAAAGCCCAATTTGCGGTTCCGCAGCTCGGCCAGGGCGGTCGCGTCCAAGTCGGCGTAGCGGGAGCCGTCGAGCCAGACGTCTCCGCCGGTGGGCCGATCCAGGGCGCCGAGCAGATGCAGCAGCGTGCTCTTCCCGGCCCCGGACGCGCCCACGATGGCGACGAACTCGCCGCGATGGACCTCGAGCTCCACCGCGCGCAACACCTCGAGCGGCTGCCCGTCGCCGCCGGCGAACACCTTACGGACCCCGCGGGCTTCGAGCAGCGTCGTCATTCGTAACGAATCGCGGTGACCGGATCGAGCCGGGCCGCCTGCATCGCCGGATACAGCGGGGCCAGCGTGGCGATCACCAGACTCGCCCCGATCACGAGCAGCACGTCGAGCGGCTGCGTATGCACGGGGAGATGGTCGATGAAGTAGATCGACGGATCGATGGGAATCCAGTGGCCGCGATTCAACATCCCCCCGAGCACCAGGCCGAGCACGACGCCCAGCGCGGTCCCCGTGAGGCCGACCAGAATCCCCTGCGCCAGGAAGATCCGGCGGATCGACGCCTGCTTGAGCCCCATCGCGAGGAGGATGCCGATCTCCCGCGTCTTGTCGCGGACCACCATCGTGAGCGTGCCGACCACGTTGAATGCGGCCACCACACAGATCAGGAACACCACGAACGCCATCGCGAGTTTCTCGAGCTTCAGGGCCGAGAACAGCGAGGCGTTCTGCGACTGCCAGTCGAGCGCGCGGTAGGGGTAGCCGAGCCGCGTCTCGAGCGCGATGCCGAACGGCTGGGCCTGCTCCGGGTCGGCGAGGCGGACCTCGAGCCCGGTCACCGCACTGTCGAGTCCCGCGAAGCGCTGCGCGGCGCGGCGGTCGAGCGCGACATAACTGTTGTCGTACTCGTACATCCCGGTGTCGAAGATCCCGGTCACTTCGTAGCGATGAAACTTGGGCACGTAAGCGCCGACGCTCGGGTTGAACTTGGCCCCGGCTGGTGCGACGAGCGTCACGACGCTGCCCGGGAACGCCGTGAGCTTGGACGCGAGCCGGGTGCCGAGGGCGATCCCACCTTCCACATCGGAGTGCGTGGTCTTGAACGTCAGGTCGCCCCGGGTGAAATGCCGTGCGAAGCTCGTCACCGCGCGGCTGCCGGTGTCGGGATCGACGCCGTACACGATGACGCCCTCGGCGTAGTCGTGCCCCGCGGAGATGAGGCCCTGCGTCAGCACGAACGGCGCCGCCGCGTCCACACCGGGCGCCCGGCGCACCTCGCCCAGCACCTTGTGCCAGTCGTCGAGCCTGAGGCCCTCGCCGTAGGTGAGGATCCGCAGGTGCGGATTCGCGACCAGGATCTTATCGCGCAGGTCCGCCTGGAGCCCGTTCATCACGCCGAGCACCACGACGAGCGCCATGACGCCCACCGTCACTCCACCCACGGCGATGACGGTGATGAGCGAGAGCAGCCGCGACGCGCGGCGGCTCCGCAGGTAGCGCAGGGCGATGTGCAGCTCGAACCGGGAGATCATTCGGGCCGGAGCATGGGAAAGAGGATGACGTCCCGGATGTGCGACTGGTCGGCGAGGATCATCAGCAGCCGATCGATCCCCAGCCCGACGCCGCCCGTGGGCGGCATGCCGTACTCGAGCGCGCGGATGAAGTCTTCGTCCAGCTGCTGCGCCTCCGCGTCGCCCGCCGCGCGCAACCGCGCCTGCTGCTCGAAGCGGCGGCGCTGCTCCTCGGGATCGTTGAGCTCGCTGAAGGCGTTCGCGATCTCGCGCTTCTGGATGAAGAGCTCCCAGCGCTCCACGCGCGTCGGATCGCCGCGCTTGAGCTTGGCGAGCGGCGACAGCGCCACGGGATAGTCCAGCACGAACGTCGGCTGGACCAGCGTGGGCTCGACGTAGTTCTTGAACAGCTCGTCCACCAGCTTCGCGCCCGACAGCCGGTCGACGTCGGCGACCTCCTTGCGCTGCAACGTCGCGCGCAGCTCGGCGTCGCTCGCGCGGGCCAGGTCGATCCCCGCCGTCTCGCGCACCAGGGCGTAGTAGTCCTTGCGGGCGAACGGCTGCTTGAAATCGATGGTGGCCCCGTGCCGCTCAAGCGTCGTGGTGCCGAACAGCTCCCGCACCATCCCGGCCAGCATCTCCTCCGTGAGCTCGAGCATCACGTCGTAGTCGGCGAACGCCTCGTACCACTCGGCCATGGTGAACTCGGGATTGTGGAAGCGGTCCATTCCCTCGTTGCGGAAGTCGTGCCCGAGCTCGTACACCTTCTCGAGGCCGCCCACGATGCAGCGCTTCAGATACAGCTCATCCGCGATCCGCAAATACACGTTCGTGTCGAGCGCCTCATAATGCGTGACGAACGGCCGCGCCGACGCCCCGCCGTACACGGGCTGGAGCACCGGCGTCTCGACCTCGAGGTAGCCTCGCGCGTCCAGGAACCTGCGGATATAGCTGACCACGCGGGCGCGCAGGCGGAACACCTCGCGCACCTCCGGACGGACCGCCAGGTCGGCATAGCGCTGCCGCGCGCGCAGCTCGGGATCCGACAGCTCCCCGTGCCGCTTGCCCTCCGCATCCTCCTTGCCCAGCGGCAGCGGGCGCAGCGACTTCGTGAGCAGGGTGAAGCGCTCCACCCGCACGGTCACCTCACCGGTCTTGGTGCGGAACAGCGGCCCCTCCACGCCGATCACATCGCCCAAGTCGAGCAGCTTGACGACCTCGTACTGCTCGGCGCCGACGGCGTCGACCTTGAAGTACACCTGGATCTTCCCGGAGCGATCCTCGAGATGCCCGAAGGTCGTCTTGCCCATAGAGCGCAGCAGAATGAGCCGCCCCGCGAGCCGGTGCACGGTCGGATCGGCGTCGCGGAAACCCGCGAGCGCCGCCCCGACCGGGCCGCTGCGATCGAACCGATAGGCGAACGGGACGACGCCGCGCTTTACGAGCTCGGCGAGCTTCTCCCGCCGCGCCGCCTCGACGAAGCTGGTCACGCCGCCTTGCTCCCGAAGCGCTTGAGATACGCCTCGATGAACGGGTCCAGATCACCGTCCATCACCTTCTGGACATCCGCCACTTTCAGCTCGGTGCGGTGGTCGTTCACCATGGTGTAGGGCTGGAACACGTAGGAGCGAATCTGACTCCCGAAGGCGATGTCGCCCTTTTGCTTGTCCACTTCCGCCTTCTTCGCGTCGCGCTCCGCGACGGCGCGCTCGTACAGCCGGGCCTTCAGCATCTTGAGCGCGGTCGCCTTGTTCTTGAATTGGCTGCGCTCGTTCTGGCACTGCACCACGATGTTGGTCGGGAGGTGAGTGATCCGTACCGCCGACGACGTCTTGTTGACGTGCTGCCCCCCCTTCCCCGAGGCACGGTACACGTCGATCCGCAGGTCATCGTCGTTGATGTCGATCTCGATGTCCTCGTCCACCACTGGATAGACGAACACCGACGCGAAGGAGGTGTGGCGGCGGGACTGCGCGTCGAACGGGGAAATACGGACCAGGCGGTGGACGCCTTTCTCCGCTTTCAGCAGCCCATACGCGTATTGGCCGCTGATCTGGATCTCCGCCGACTTGATCCCGGCTTCCTCGCCCTGCAGCAGGTCGAGCATCTCGACTTTGAAGCCGTGGCGCTCCGCCCAGCGCGTGTACATCCGCATCAGCATCTCGGCCCAGTCCTGGGATTCCGTCCCGCCCGCGCCCGAATGGATGGTGAGCAGCGCGTCGCGGTTGTCATCGGCGCCGCGCAGCATGTTCTGCAGCTCGAGCGCCTCGAGCTGGGCGGCGATGCCGTCGGCCTCCTGCTCGAGGGACCGGCCCTTGAGCATCTCGGCGACGAGGCGCACGACGTGCTCCTGGTCTGACTCGCCCTCTGCGAGCTCGAGCAGCGCACGCGCGTCCTCAATCCGCTTGCGCACCGCGTGGTAGGGATCGACCCAGCGCTTCAGTTCTTTTATCTCTTGCACCGCCTGTCGCGACTTCTCCTGGTCGGCCCACACGCTGCCCTCGGCCATAGCGTGCTCCAGCTCCGCCAGGCGCTTGGTCTTTCCTTCTATGTCAAAGAAAGCTCCGCAGCTCGGTGAGACGACGGTCGAATTCGGCAAGACGATCGGATAGGGCCACAGTGCGCTCGCTTCGGGCTCAGTAGGAAATGAGCCGCCCGCCGACGGCGGAGGGCGGCTCTAACTGCTTGGCAAGCTAATAGGTTAGACCCCGCCGCACCAGCCTAGAAGACCTTATTCCCCCCGGCGAGAATTTCGTTCAGCGCCTCGGCCCAGAACGGCGTCGTCTTGGCGATCTCGCCGCCCACCTGCTCGACGTATTCCTGCCAACTCTTCTCGATCTCGTCCTTGAAGAGCTGCCGCAACGTGCCGTCACGCAGTCCCTGCTGGCGCTTCTCCGGATGGTATACCACGAGATCCGACACGAGCGCCCGCGCGAGCCGGCGCGCCTTCTGCTTCGGATCCTGGACCATGAACGGATTCACCGGGCGGAGCGGGCCCGTCATGCGCTGGCCGGGCGCCGCGCCCGCAGGCGCAACCGGAGCGGGCGGCGCAGCCGGCGCCGCAGGCGCGCGCGGTGCCGCAGGAGGGGCGGCACGCGGCAGCGGGGCGGCTTGCGGTACGGCCGGTCGCGTCGCGGGCGCTGCCGGCGGGGCGGCGGGGGCGGGGGCGGGGGCGGGGGCGAGGGGGGGGGCGGCACGTGGCGCGGGAGGAGGCGCGGCGCGCGGCGCAGTCGGCGCCGGCGCCAGCGGCGGCGTCGCGACGGAGGCGCTCACCGGAAACACGTTGCTGCACACCGCGCAACGTGCGCGCACGCCGCCCGCCGGGACCTTGGACGGATCCACGCGATACACCGTCTCGCACGACGGACAGGTGACGTTCATCTAGCGCACCCCGTCGTCATCCAGCTCCGGGTCGTGGCGGCGGTCGACCACGAACACCGACCCCGGCTGCGTCTTCGCGTAGCTCTTCATCTCCGTCGCGAGCTCGCTCACCTGTGCCGGGTGCGCGAACCGGCGGTGCTGGTTGGTCACGATCCCGATCGAGAGGGTCATCAACGGCACGCGGTGCAGCTGACCGCGCCGATCCTTGCCGAAATAGTACCCGGCCCGGCGGTCCTGCTCGTTGTACTGGTACGGAATCAACGTGTCGAACACCTCGAGCACCTCGCCGCACACGTCGGGGATCGCGTCGAACGGGATGATGAAGATGAAGTCGTCCCCGCCGATGTGCCCGATGAATCCGCGGTTGCCGAGCAGTCCTTTCACGACGTCGTGCAGGATGCGCGACAGGATGTATATGACCCGATCGCCGTCGTTGTAGCTGTAGCGATCGTTGTACTCCTTGAAATGATCCAGGTCGGCATAACATACGGCGAACAGCTCGCCGTTCTCCATGCGCCGCCGAATCTCGCGCTCGATCTCCGTCGTGCCCGGCAAGCGCGTGGACGGGTTGACGGCGACGTCGCGCGCGGTGCGGGTCATCAGCCCGTCGAGCCGGCTCGCCTGCTCCGTCGGCTCGAACAGGGGGCTGATCACCTCGTCCGCCCCCGCGGTGAACCATTCCTGCACGCGGTCCGTCGTGTGCCGGCTCGTCAAGACGGCCAGCGGGACGATGGCCGAGTACGAGTCGCCCTTGAGCCGGGCGCAGAGCGCGAGCCCCTGGGGACCGCCGTCCGCGTCGATGACCACGAGCTGGGGCAGCGACCGGAGCACGCGTTGCTCCACCTCGGCGGGGTCCGGCACCGGCACGATCGTCAGGCCCTTGCCGTTGACCCAGCGGGCCAGGAAGTCAGGTACTGTGCGACCAGCCGCCGAGAAGAAGAGTATCGTCGGGCGCGTGCCGCGCACCTGCCTCCTCACGTAAGGGTCGAGCGCGCCTAAACTTAGGCCGCGTATGCTCGGGTTGTCAAACAAAGCGCCGGTGGGGGTGCGCTAGAAATGCTTCGCCTCATCGATCAGCATGATCGGGATGTCGTCTTCGACGGCGTAGATCAGGCGGCAGGCATGACACACCAGCGCTTCCCCGGGCGCGGTGCGGTGCTCGAGCGGACCCTTACACTTGGGACAGACGAGGATGTCGAGGAGGTCGGGCGCGAGACTCATCCGGCGTACCCCAGACGTTTGAGGGCCGAGAGCTGGCGCCGCCACTTGGGCAGCACCTTCGCATGCAGCTCGAGGAACACGCGCGCCCCAAGCAGGGCTTCGATCTTTCCGCGGGCCGTTTGCCCGATCGCCTTGATCGTGCGGCCCCCGTCCCCGATCACGATCCCCTTCTGACTGGCGCGCTCGACGTAGACCACGGCTCGAATATACACCGGCTCTTGACCCTCTCGGAACTCGTCGATCTCGACGGCCACGCTGTAGGGCAGCTCTTCGTGCAGCAGCTCGAACGCCGCCTCGCGCACGAACTCGGCGGCGAAGAAGCGCATCGGCTGGGTCGCCATCGCGTCGGCGTCGTAGTGAAACGGGCTCTCGGGAAGCTGGGCGCGCAGCATGTCGAGGAGGCTGTCGAGACCGGCGCCGGTGAGGGCGGAGACGGCGACGCTGGAGGTTGGTGGAGGTTGTGGAGGTTGGTGGAGGTTGGTGGAGGACGGCGCGAGATCGGACTTGGTATAGACCGTGACGATCGGCGCTTTGGGCGGCCGGTCGAGCTTCGCCACCTCCCTGAGCGGGGGCGCGGGAAACCCCGGCAGGGGATGCAGGTACGCGATGACTTCGGCGTCGTCGATCGCACGCAGCGCCGCGGCGCGCATCGCTTCGTGCAGCTTGTACTCGGGCTCGAGCAGCCCGGGAGAGTCGGTGAAGATGAACTGGGTGTCGGCGCGGGTGAGCAGTCCGACCACCGGCAGGCGGGTGGACTGGGGCTTGGGGGAGACGATCGCGAGATGCTCGCCGACGAGCGCATTGAGGAGCGTGGACTTCCCCACGTTGGGCTTCCCGGCCAGCGCCACGACGCCGCAGCGCGTCACGGCGCCGCGGCGGTGATGAATCCCTCGAACAGTCGGCGCATCCGGGGGTCGACCTCCACGAGGTCTTCGGGGTGCCACTGCACACCGAGCACGAAGTGGCCATCGTGGGCCTCGACGCCCTCGATCAAGCCATCGGGGGAGGTCGCGACCGCCGCGAGTCCTGGGGCCAGGCGCGCGATTCCCTGATGGTGCATGCTGTTCACCGAGAGTGCTTCGGTCTCGAGCAGCCGGGACAGCCGCGAGCCCGCGGCGATCCGCACGTCATGCGTGCGCTCGTCGCGGCGCCGGCCGGCGGTCGGCAAGTAGTCGTGCTTGATCGCCGCGGGGTGCTGGGCACCGACGTCCTGATAGAGGCTGCCGCCCACCGCCACGTTGAGGAGTTGGGCGCCGCGACACACCGCAAATACCGGCTTGCCCTCCGCGATCGCCCACCGCACGAGCAGCAGCTCGGTCCAGTCGCGCGCCGGGTCGGTCCGCTGGCAGTATGGGCCAGGCGCTTCGCCGTACGCGCTCGGGTCCACGTCCACGCCGCCGGGCAAGAACAGCCCGTCGATCCGCTCGTAGATCGCGCGGAGCGTGGCCTCATCGCCCTCGAGGAGCGGAATGACCCACGGGACGGCACCCACGGTCACGAGCACCTGGACGTAGCGCTGGCTCATCACCCAGCAGCGAGGCAGCTGGTCCGGGATCGCTTCGAGCGTCTGCGTCGTGATGCCGATGATCGGCCGGTTGTCCATGCCGCAACGCTAACGAGGCTCCGTGGCTGCTACAAGCCGTCCGCCGTCTCGGCGATCAACTGGTCCACCACGGCCTTGAGATCGCCGGTGCGCTCGTAGGTAGCGAGTTGACGATCCGCGCTCGAGCCCTCCTCGAGGATCCGGTAGGCGTACTCGACCTCCTTGCGGCTCCCCAAGTCGTCCACGACGTCGCCGATGAACCACTCGATGAGCTCGCGCACGAGGTCGCGCGCGGGCAGCTCGACGCCCTTGCCGAAATCGATGAGACGCCCGTCCAGGCCGTAGCGGACGGCGCGCCATTTGTTCTCCTCGATGAAGTCCGCCGGGTACACGCGGAGGGTCATGTTCTCACGCCGCAGCTTCCACAACTTCGCCACGACCGCCTGGAGGATGGCCGCGATGCAGACGGCTTCGTCCACGCGAGTGCAGACGTCGCAGATCCGGAACTCCAGCGTCGGGTAGCTCCAGTTCGGCCGCACGTCCCACCAGATCTTGGATCCGTCGGGGATGGACCCGGTACGGGTCAGCATGTCGACCAGCTCCGTGTACTCGCTCCACGACCGGAGCGCCCGGGGCACGCCGGTGCGCGGGAAGCCGCGGAACACGACGCTGCGATACGACTTGAGACCCGTCTTGCGGCCGATCCAGAAGGGCGAGCTCGTGGACAAGCAGAGGACGTGCGGGAGGACGTAGCGCGCCACGTTGAGGGCATCGATCAGGAACTCGCGATCCTCGATGCCGATGTGAACGTGGGTGCCGAAGATGAGCAACCGCTGCGCCAGGTCCGCCATGTCCTGGTGCAGACCGAGATAGCGCTCGAGCGGCGTGATATCCTGTTGCATCCAGGAGGAGAACGGGTGCGTGCCCGCCGCGGCAATCCGGAGGCCGTTCTTGGCCGTGAGCCCCATGATGTCCCGTCGCAAGCGGACGAGCTCGGCCCGCACTTCGGCCGGCGTCCGGCACACCGTGGTGCCGACCTCCACGATCGACTGATGCAGCTCGGGCTTCACCTGGGCCAGGACCAGATGATCTCCGGCGAGGAGCTCCGTGATGTACGACTTGAGCTCGCGCGTCGTGGGATCGATGATCTGATACTCCTCCTCGATGCCGAGCGTGAGCGACGGTGGCTTCATCGCGCCTCCACCAGGAACGTCGGCACCTGCGATCCCCCGCCCGCCGTCACGTTGACGAGCGCGGCGGTCGAGAGCCGCGACAGGCAGCCTTCTACATAAGTCCCGTGACAAGCGAACGGATTGGTGTCCAAGATGCGGTCAGCGTAGGTGACGCGCCCGTCCACCAGGCTCGGGAACGGCTCGTTCGGGATCGGAACCCGCTCCTGCACGACGTAGGGCGCGGCGAGCGCCGTGCCCACCGCGCACTGCCACGCCGCGCCGTCTACCTCCCAACCGAGCACGATGCCTTTCCCGCCGTATTCATCATTAGGCTTGAGCACCAGGCGCTCGCGGTGGGTCAGGATGAACGGCACGAGATCCACTTTGCGGCCGCCATGCAGCGTCTTCTGCTCGGCCACGGTGCGGGTCCATGGGACATGGGCGTCGATCGCCCGGCGCTCGGCGGTCGAAAACAGCTTGGCGTTCCGCTCATCGCTCAACACGGCGAGACTCGCCTTCTTGTGAAGGATCTTGCACCGGAACGGGTTCACCATGCAGACCGCGCCGGATTGTACGGCGCGGGTCACCGGATGGTCGCGGCCGCACCGCGCCACCAGCTCGCCGAGCAGCACGCGCTTGTAGATCAGGTCCACCGGGGCGCCGGCCAGCACGAGGCCGCCGTCGCGCAGCTCCGCCTCGCGCGGATCGGCGATCACGGCATCGAGGCCGTGGGCGCGAAAGTACTCCGCGAACAAGACAAACTCGCTGTACGTGGGCACCTCGCGCCAATCGAGGATCCCGATGCGTGGTGCGGCGCCCCCCCGGCCCCCCCGGCCCCCCCGGCCCCCGCCCCACTGGCTGTAGGCCTCGTACAACGCGTTGAGCACCCCATGGCGCGCCGGGACCGGGGTCTCCGCATTGTACTCCGTGACGCGCAGGCTCTCTTGCTCCGGGAAATAGAACGCGTCGATCCGGGAGGTGGGGCTGGGATCGGAAAAGCCCGGATCCTGCTGCACCAGCGCCTCCTCCCACTCGGCGAGACCGAACTGACGTCGCACGACGTCGCTGGCCAGCGCCGCGCGGTAGGCCCGGTCGAACGCCCGCAGCAGCACGGCGCAGCGGCTGCGCAGGAACCGGTAATGCTCTGGGGCGAGAAACCGCGGCCGCAGCACCGTGCACAGCGGCCGCTCCCCGAAGAACAGGCCCCGGCGCCGCAGCTCCTCGTCGAGCGCCGCCTGCGACTCTGCGGCGAGCTCGTCGCTCAAGAGCTCGTGATAATGGTCCACCGCCCGCCGCACGACCGACGTCATGCGGGCCGGGCCTTGGACCGTCCCTTGAACAAGGCCTGCCAGTGAAACGCTCGCTTCGCCGCCGGCCGGCGCGTGGCGAGCCGGATCGCCAGGTCGGCCATGTGCCGCACCGCCCAATCGAAGTACTCGGGGGTCAGCGAATTGATGTCGAAGTCGGGCGCCGGGTTCATGAAGTCGATGGCGTAGGGAATCCCGCCGCGCACTGCCCATTCGATCGAATTCATGTCGTATCCCAGGGCCCGCACCAGGGTGAGGGAGTCCTGCACGATGCGGTCGCGGAGCGCGGGATCCAGGTAGCCGGGGTCCACGTGGTACTTCCGCGCTGCGGGGTCATAATGGATCGGCAATACGTCCTGCTGCCCGATGCAGAGGCAGCGCACAAACTGCTCCCACTCGATGAACTCCTGCACGATCATGGTCCGGAGCCCTGAGTGATCGTAGTGGTGCAACAACTCTTCGGGCGTTCGGCACACGAAGACGTCCTTCCAGCCGCCGCCGTGCGCGTCCTTGAGAATGCAGGGAAGCCCGATGTGCCGCAGCACCGCGTCCCAGTCGAGCGGGAACACCAGGTTGCGGAGGCTCTCCTCGTGACTGATCCCCGGGATGTACTCCTTGTTCGGCAGCACGACCGTCTTGGGGCTGGCGACGCCGAGCCTGGTCGCGAGCGTCGCGCCGAAGAACTTGTCATCGGCGCTCCACATGAAGGGGTTGTTGACGACCGCCACGCCCTGGAGCACGGCGTGCTTCAAGTACGTGCGGTAAAACGGGACCTCGTGCGAGATACGGTCGATGATGACGGCGTAGGCGCTCGGCGCATCCATACGCTCGGCGCCGAGCTTGGCGTACTCGGCGACCACGCCGCGATCGCGACTGTTCACTTCCTCGATGAACTTTGGTGGGAACGACCACTCCCGACCGACGATGAGGCCCACTGTCGCGCTCATGGGGCTGAAACTGCGCGTCGGCGGCGCGGGTGACAAGCGCGACCGGAGGCTCGTAGATTGTCGATTCCATGCTCGGTCTCCATCGGTTGCTGCGGCGCTGGCACGCGCGGAAGGGCCGCCTCGTGGTGCTCCCCTCCGTCCACAGCCCCGAGCTCGACAACCGGCGCGACCTCTACATATACGTCCCCGCCGCCCCCGCCCGAGGAGACAGTCGCTACCCGGTCATCTACATGCAGGACGGGCAAAACCTGTTCGACCCGGCGCTGAGCTTCGCCGGAACGTGGGGTGTGGACGAGGCGCTTTCGTGGGCGAGCCGGCGCGGCCTCGATGCGATCGTGGTTGGGATCCCGAACATGGGTGACGCGCGCCTCGCGGAATACGACCCGTTCATGGGCACGGGCGACCAATATCTGGACTTCGTCACACACACGGTGAAGCCGATCGTTGACGCGCAGTTCCCCACCCTGCCCGATCGCCGTCACACCGGGATCGCAGGGTCCTCCATGGGCGGGCTGATCAGCGTGTACGCCTTCTTCCGGTATTCCGAGAGCTTCGGCTTCGCGGCCGCGCTCAGTCCCTCCCTCTGGTTCGCCGATGGCGCCCTCCTCGACCTCGTGGCACGGGCGCCGCGGGTGCCGGGCGGGGGCCGGCTGTACCTCGACGTCGGGATGCGCGAGGG